>CEOP01096215.1_pt1 | contig 15076 bp, 20 predicted proteins | sample 361301 | NCBI WGS metagenome assembly CEOP01 (sample SAMEA2619548, study PRJEB7988) | marine metagenome | biome: marine biome (ENVO:00000447); feature: deep chlorophyll maximum layer (ENVO:xxxxxxxx); material: "saline water (ENVO:00002010), including plankton (ENVO:xxxxxxxx)" | depth 55 m
TTAGAATATAATTGCTTTAAAACTCTAACTAATATATCACTAACTACGGCAGGTCTAGCATTTCCTATGTGAGCATAATTATATACTGTAGGTCCACAGGTATACATTCTAACGTGACTAGAGTCTACAGGAATAAATTCTTCTTTTTTCTTAGTTAACGTATTATGAATGTATAATTTAGAAATAATATAGCCTTAAAATTTATTTGTCCGAATTTGTAAGTACTAAAAATTCATTCCAATGATTTTTATCTTTAAACTTTCCACCAGCTTCAACTGTAATAGTGCTACTAGTAATATCTTTTATTCCACGAGATGAAACGCATAAATGATCTGCATCAACTATAAGGCCTACATTATCTGTATTTAAAACTAATTTTAGCTCATTAAATATTTGGACAGTCATTCTTTCTTGAACTTGAGGTCTTTTTGCAAAATAATTAACAATTCGATGCATTTTTGATAATCCAATTACATTTCCAGATGAAATATAACCGATATGTACTTTTCCAATAATTGGTAAAAAATGATGTTCACAATTTGAATAAAATGTAATATTTTTTTCAATTATCATTTTATCGTATTCATATTTATTATCAAATAAAGAATAATTAGGTTTGTTTGAAGGATTTAAACCAGAAAACATTTCTTTTACATACATTTTTGCTACTCTATAAGGTGTGCCTTTTAGGCTATCATCACTTAAGTCTAACCCAAGTATTAACATAATTTCTTCAAAGTGAGATTGTATGCGTTCTATTTTTTCTTCATCTGACATATCAAATGCATTATCAAGAATTGGCGTTTCAATATTGGTTAAAATATGATCATCACCCTCTTCATCAATCTTTTTTTTAATTGAATCTAAAATTTCAATATCGTCTGATAAATTTTTACTCATTTAATAAACCTTATTAATCATTAATTTAGCTATATTAATAATATAAAATATAACGATGTTAAATAACGATAAAAAAAGTGTAATTAAATGTATATTGAGGTAGATATAAAAAATAGAATAACTAATTATAGCTTATTTCTATCATTTTTTGCAGTTTACTTCTTGATAGCCGCAATTGTTGATCCTATACCTTGTCCAAAATGGATTAGTAGTATAGATAATAAAATTCCATTTATTTGGTGGATGATAATTCCATACTATTCTTATTATATTCTGTTAATTATTCCACCATTTCTAATACATGATTTAAATAAAATAAAAAAATTAACAAAAGTTCTAATTGAAACAGCAATATTTTGCTATATTATTTATATACTTTGGCCAATTAGCTCGTATGATGTATTAAAAGACGTTACCCCAAATATTCTAAGCTTTTTGCATAATTTTATCACATTTGAATTTTTACATCAAAATGCATTACCTTCAATGCATGTTTCAGTAACTACAACAATAGGACTTGTTATTTCTGTTTATCAAAATAAATATAGATTTTTAATGATATCTATGATTCTAGGAATATTTTTAGCTACTTTTTTAATAAAACAACATTACTTAATAGACTCAATAACAGGATTAATGCTTGGATACATAGGTTTTCTTCGATACAAATACTTGACTAAAATTTAATACCATTAATAGTAGCGACTATATTCCTTGTATGAGGATGATTCCTATGTTCACATAGGTATATCCCTTGCCATGTACCAAGATTTAAACTACCCTTAGTTATTGGGATTATTAGACTGTTACCTATTGTAGTAGATTTAATATGAGCTGGCATATCATCAGAACCTTCAAATGTATGCTTATAATAATTAGCATCTTCAGGAACACTTTGATTAAAATGTGTTTCTAAGTCTTGTCTAACTGTTGGGTCTGCATTTTCATTAATAGTTAAAGAAGCCGACGTATGTTTTATAAACAAATGAAGCATACCAATTTTAAAATTAGATACTTCTAAAAGTTGGTCTTTAATGTGATTTGTAATAAGCAAAAAACCTCTTTTTGAATCTGATATAGTTATTATTTTTTGAAACCAATCCATTAAATTTCCTTCATGTATTCTTCACTAAAAGGTACGGGCGTAAATCCTAGTGCCACATTAATTTTATACATTGGATTATTTTCTTCATTATCAGTTCTTAATTGTTTTATACCTTTTTTTAATAGTGATTCAATTGCTTTAATTTTTAGAGCTGTTGCAATTCCTTTCCTTCGAAATTCTCTTATAACACCAAGCGTACCTGTCCAACCCTTATATGGGTCAGCTTTTGGAAGGACTTCAATATCTGTAGACCCTATATATTGGCTGCCCTTTACAGCAATAATATCCACACCATAATAATTATCATAAAAATCTAGACATTGTTTTTTCCATCTTTTAAAAGGTGTTCGTGTATGTTTTATTCCATTCGGAATTGGGACATCCTGATCTAATACCCACTCTAGTTCTTCTAATTTTTTAAAATGACCTTTAAAATCTTGCATTTCATCTCTAGAATCATAAAACTTTATTCCTTCAGATTCTAACTTTTGTATTAATGGTTGATATGATGCGGTGTTTATCTGTCTTATGTCACAGATATACTCTCTATTTATTTGAACTAATTTAAATTTATGATTAACTAATAATTTTTTATATTCTTTATAATTAAAATGGTCATAAACATTTGTATAAAGCTTATTACAATTAAATTTTTTAATTTTATTCAGCATTTCTTCATATAATAATTGTCTATATCCATGATTATTATATTCAGGATTTAAAATGATATTAAAAAAACTAGTTTTGCTATTTTCATTTCTGCCTTGAACATAATAAAGAATACCAATGAGTTCATCTTTATTGTAAAGCATTAGCCTATCTCTGATAAGACTTTTATCTCTTGCTTTCCAATCATCTTTATCATAATCAGGATGATCAATAGAATCATGATTAATAAGGTTTCTAACCCTTGCAATTTCATTGAACTCTATATCACTTGCGGTAAATTGTTTGATTTTAATCATCTAAGAAATTAATTCATGATATGAATTAATTAGAATTATTTATAATAAAATTAATCTTTACTATCAGAATCTATTGAGTCTTTAATATCATTTTTTGCATCTTTAAATTCCTTAAGCCCTTTACCTAAGCCTTTTGCAAATTCAGGAATTTTTTTAGCCCCAAATAATATAAGAACTACTAATAGTATAACTACTATTTCTGTAGTACCAAGCATTGCATATTGCATATTTACTCCTTAAAATACTATGTAATATAATTTTATAGCGGAACTACGTTCATTGCAGCTGGCCCTTTTTCTCCTTCACCAACTTCATACTCAACATCTTGTCCATCTTTTAAAGTTTTATAACCTTCCATTTGAATGCTAGTCATATGCACAAAAAGATCTTTTCCATCTCCACCTTCAGCTGGTGTGATAAAACCAAAACCTTTTTGATTATTAAACCATTTTACTGTACCTTTTAATGTATCAGCCATCTATAGTCTTCCTTTCTATTAAAATTATATTTATTTTTATGCACAACATTGTTTTTGGCAACTAGACTCACACTGTTTTGCTACTTTTGTGCTACTACACTGTTTAGTCTTAGCACCATCACCTGAACTAGAACAGCTATTCGAACAACATGTCATACTCATAACACCATATGTAAATACAGCTAAAAATGCAAATTTCCATACTAAGTTTAATTTATCTTTTAAATCCATTTTCTCTCCTTTTTTATTCAAGAATAATGTTAATCATTGTAATTACATCTAACACATTCAATATTTGATCATTATTAAAATCAGCAATATCGTTAAATTGCTGAGATAAAATTAAATTTACAAGTAAAATAACATCTAAAACATTTAAAATATTATCATTATTTAAATCACCCTCATTAGATGTAAGCTTAAATATTCTTTGATTTCCACAAAAATATAATTCATTATATTCATCAACTCCAAATGAAGTAATATTTATATCAGTCCTAATAATTTCTTCATTTATATAATTTTGATTGTTATTAGTGTATAAAGCCCATATATCTCCTGTACACCAATCACCATATATATATTTCCCTCTTAATGTATAAATATTATTTCCTCTGTATACATAACCCCCTGTGACAGAACATACACCATCAACATATAATGCATATTCCCAAACAGGTAATTCAAATTGGTCAGGATTGCAATTAGAGCCAGGTGGATAACAATGAGAAGCCTCCATTTCATTCCATCCATAATTAAGCCCTGGATGAATAATATCAATTTCTTCCCATTCATTTTGGCCAACATCTGCAGCCCATAACAGATTAGTTTCAGAGTCAAAACTAAATCTCCATACATTTCTTAATCCGTAAGCAAAAATTTCAGGTCTAGCACTTTGGTTATCAATAAAAGGATTATCAAATGGAATACTGTAATTCATATTGTTTGATTGATTATTTACATCAATTCTAACTATTGTACTAAGTAACGTTGATAAATCCTGACCGTTATTTTGAGGGTCGCCTGAAGAACCTCCATCACCAAAACTAATATATAAATATCCATCATTACCAAATTCCATTTGACCGCCATTATGATTATTATAAGGTTGATTAACTTCTAAAAGTATTTCGGAAGAAAAATAATCAGCCTCATTAGGATTGTCAGGATCAACTGAATATCTTGCAATTACATTACGTTTAGGATTATAGTCTGTATAATTAACATAAAAATAACCATTTTGTTCATAATTAGGATGAAATGCTAAACCTAATAAACCTTCTTCTGTATAACCTCCATCTTGGTCTACAATGGATCTAATATCCAAAAAAGTTTGTGAAATGGATGTGTTACTATCGTTATTAAAAACTTTAATTCTTCCCTCCTGTTCAACTACAAATATTCGATTAGTTCCATCTCCAGAATGATGAATACCTACTGGATCAACAAAAGTTAAATTTGGAAAAGCATTTTCAAACTGATATTCACAAATAATAAAAGAAATTAGTATCTGAATGAATAATAATGATTTTTTTAACATTAAGTTATATCTCCTAAAAAATTATTTTAATATATCTACTGATTTAAAGTTATGTTTACTAATATAGATAAATCAAGAATATTTACACCACCATCTAAATTTAAATCTGCTGTAGATTGATTAGTTTCTAAATCTAAAATCATATTAACAATAATTAAAATATCATAAATATTGACTCTTAAATCTCCATTAATATCACCTATAATACCTTGAGAATTAATAACTGTAAAATTTAATTCCTTTTGTGCATATTGATGATATCTTGGGTGGATTGTCAAACTAATCTGTGTATCTTGATCAGAACTGTTTGCTGAAAAATAAATGAATTCTGTTTCATATGGTTCAATCGTAATAGAACTCTCTTGATTTTCGAACCAGCCCTCTTCAATATTTTCAAAACTATAATCATATGTATTTGTATAGCCACTATGATTAGTTATTCTGAATACTAACGACGTGTCAATTAGTTCTACAACAGGTACAAGAAAATCTTGAGTATAACCATTAACTAATACACTGAATGCCTCAGGATGAATAGAAGGTACTTTATAGGTTCTATATAAAGAAGAAGATGGATCAGATGCTTCAGCTTTCCATACTAATTCTTTTTCTTGTGTAACTTCCAAAATACTACAGTCAACATACCCACCTAATGTGTAAATAGAGTAGTTACCGTTATCAAGAAGTTGAATACTTCCTGTTCCTGGACCAAACAAATTCTCAGGTAGAGTATATTCCCAAATAGTGTCACAAGTTAAATCTTCATTAACTTTAATTCTTCTAGCTCTACTTGTTGGATTTTCATCATCTAATAACATCTCACTTAAATTACCATTATCAAAAAATAATAAATCACCATTTTCAAGTAATTGAACATGGTGTTGCCAACTAAAAAGTAAATCAGTACAAATATTATTATCACCCATATTATAATTTTCAGGTAGACCAATATTCCATATAATATCTCCAGAAGGGTAAGCTGTTTTACTAATTCTATTTAAATGTCTGTGAGATACATAAATAACACTCTCATCTTCATCAAAATAAAATGAATTTGAATGTAACCAATCAAACCTGCCTGACACATAAGCATCTGACCATAATTCAGAACCTACATCTCGCTCCTCCATATTAAAATGTTCAAATGGATTCCAACTCCAAACTTCTTCACCTGTGTTTTTATCCCATTCAACTATTCTTTGTCCAAGCCATGGAAATTCATTTGTTACTCCATCAACTATATATCCAAGAGCTCTAAACTGATCTGTCCACCAACCGTCAACAATTGGACCATTTTCAAAAATAGGTACAAAGGACATATAATTTCCATTAGGTAACTGCTGAACCTCATGTAAATCTATTACTGTTGATGATGGACTTTGCCAAATGATATCTTGATTATAATTAAATTCAATTCCAGATGTTGATGACTTACCAAATAACTGTCCATTTTTGTTTACATGATTAAGAAGACTGCCAAGCTGATGGTCTATATCTGGAGAACCACTATTCCATATCTTTTTACCATACTTGTCAATCACTCCAATTAATAAATCTGGTGCAAATTGACCAAATATAATTAGTCCATCTTCAATTAAATTATCATCATAAATAGTTGTTTCAAAATCTTGCATAATATTTGGGTAAATAAAAAATATATCATTATTTATCCAATTTCCATAATCACCATCAATATAAATTGGCCTTACTCTCCAATAGTAATTATTACTCCAATCTAGGTTATCTTTTTCAATAAAAAGTGTTTCATATAAATTTATATCAACTATTAATTCATTAAAAAGTTCATCATTTGAAATTTGCAGATTATATTCAGCAGCGCCTGGTTCTTGCTCCCATTCAAATAAAATATAAATAGAATTAAATGATGAATTATTCTCAGGTGATATTATTTCTGAAGATGCAAAAGATAATATTGTTAATAAAAATAATAAATTTTTCATAATATGATTAATTATTTTCATCATGTATCATGATTTCAAATTGTTTTCTATCATAATTAAATTCAGATTCTAATTCAGACATTATATCCTCATAGATTTCTGGTTTCATTACTTTAGTTCGAGACATAATCCATCCATAATAATTATCTGGATATCCAACCACCATATAATCATAATTATCTTGCTCTAAAATAAGTACTTCGTATGGAGCAGAGTAAAATGGAATCCAATAATCTGGAAAAGAAATTTTCCAAGTGCTATTATGAACAGTATCAACTATAGTACCTCTTTGTGAAATTTTAAATGGTTTGCCATTTTTTTCTGCATAATATTTTATATCAATAGTTCCATTTTCATTTAATGTATAAATATCATAAGCATTAATACATTTTTTTTCAACAAATGATGGAATAGCTGCAATTACAAACCATTTACCCATAAATTTTTCTATGTCTAAATTTTTTACAGTTTCAAACGGTAGTATAAATGTTAACAATAATATGTAAATAGTTTTTTTCATTTTTTATAAAATAATATTAATAAATAAAATTATGTCAGATATATTAATTATAGAATCATCATTTAAATCAACTAGAATTTCATATTCGTAATTTAATATAAATTCTACTGCAATTATAATATCTATTATATCTACTGACCCATCGTCATTAATATCACCTGTTTGTGCAGGACAGTCTCCACCATCATTTAAATAACAAGATAAATCACAACCAAAATTATCAGGTTCTTGACAATCACCATAACCATCGCCAATCCAAGACATTGGACAGCAATCATCATCATAACAATCGTCTACTTGATCAACTATATTGCATCCATTAAATGTACAATCTGATTCACAATTATTTATTGTCTCTGACCCAGTACAAAAACCATCACCACATATAGACTCATTATCATAAGGACAGTTACAACCTGTACAATCCCATCCATACTCATTTTCCATATAGTCGCAATCAAAACCCCATTGATCCCAGGCTGCATCACAACATTGCTCACCCCAATACGCATCCCACCAAGTGTTTTCACAAGAGCTACATACGTCGTCCATTGAAAAGATAATAGATTGAAATAAAATAATAATACTTAAAATTCTGATAAACATATTTATGTTGGTACTTAAAAGGCTATAGTATTACAATTTGGATTTAGGGAGTTTTTTATGATTCTTAATTGAAAGTTTGCGTTTTCATTAAAATTATATTTGAAGCCTAAATCAAAATTTAATTTAGGCTGATTAAAAGCGTTATCAATCTGATTATAATTAGATGATGAAAATATTAGGTCAAAATCTCCTACAAACATAAAATTTTCAGAAAAATTATAAGTTACTCTATCACCAATTTTATAAAAGGAAGAAGAACCAGAAATATCTGCCTGTGTTCCCATACTAAAACTAAAATTATGATCTAATTTATTAATAGTTAAAAGCTGACTTGTAGTATTTGATATATCAACACTTGGCAGAATTAAACTAACCAAAAATAAGTTTATGTATAATGTCATATATTTTTTACTTAAATGCATACTTATAATATACATCGCTAACAAAAAAAATTAAATAAAAAGCTTGTATATGAGATTGAGTCTCATTTAATTTAAGAGGTTATTAATGAGAATGAATCTCAATTTAAATAAAAGGAAATTAATAAAATGAAAAAAATATTACTAACAGCTCTTTTATTCTGTTTTGTAGTTGCTGATGAGTTTTTTGAGCCAGGAGTTACAATTGGTGGATATGGAGAAATGCATTATACAAATAGTGTAGATCCTGATGAAGATGATGCACTAGCTTCAACTAAATTAGATTTTCATCGTTGGATTATGTTTGTTAATTATAATTGGACACCTGAATGGTCTTTGAAGTCTGAATTAGAGATTGAACATAATATGATTGGTGGAGATTATGGTGGTTATGTAGAATTAGAGCAAGCCTATGTAAACTATCATAATGCAGATGGTAACTGGGGCTACGGTGCTGGTGTTATGCTTATTTCTGCTGGTATTATTAATGAAACACATGAGCCTCCTACATTTTTAAGTGTAGAGAGACCATCATATAATAAATATATCATCCCAACTACATGGTTTGGCAATGGTGCAATGACATATGGTAGTTTTGGTGATTTTCATGCAAAATTTGTTCTTCACGAAGATATGGACGGATCTGGTATGACTGATGGTACTAGCTTCTCTGGATTAAGAGATGGCAGAGCAAAAGGTTATGAAAGTTCTGCATATCATTGGACTAAAAACATGGCTATACACTGGACAGGTATGGAAGGCTTAAATGTAGGTGGTTCATTTACATTTGGTGGCGCTCCTACTGGTTTAGGTGATGCTGATGAAGATTATGTAGATTGGAATCTATTTGAAGTTCATGGACAATATGAAGCAAACAACCTTATAGCTACATTTGAATATGGGACAACTACATTCACACATGAGGCAATGAATACTGCTGGTGCAGATGGTTCTAACTTAGTAGTTCCAGAACAAAAAACTAATGGTTACTACTTCCATTTAGGTTATGATGTTTCATCTATGATGGGATGGGAAGATTGTAAACTTGTTCCTTGGTTTGGTATGGAAAGCTATGATTTAAACGATCTTGATGATAATGATGCAATAGCACATACAAAAATGGGATTAACGTGGTGGCCAACTGATAATGTTGCATGGAAAGTTGATTATGATATGAAAGATAATAACGACTCTAAATCAAATACATTAAGTCTTGGTGTTGGTTATATGTTCTAAAAAAAATACAACAAAAATAAGATTGAAATCTTCTATAAACATAAACATATTATTTCTCTCTTGATTTTATCTTATTTACTTAATTGTTGTAACTACAGGCCTGGATCTCTCAATTCAGGCCTGTTACATTAAAAGGTAATTATGAAAAAATTTATATTAATAAATCTTATACTTTTGACTTGTATTCTTGCAAGCGATTTAAAAGATAAATCTATTAATGAAATAAAATCATTCTATAACAAGGAAGTTAAGATAAGTAATCGTATAAAATTCTCAATTCCTAAAAATCTTAAAAACAGCATACAAGCTGAAACAAACCAAAAATTTTATCGTAATCAAATTTTTTATTGGGAAATAGAGGTTGATGACAAAAAACATTATGCATTGTTAGATAATACTATAGGAAAAACTATGCCTATTACTTTTCTTGTCTTATTTAATGAAAATCAAGAAGTTATACATTCATCAATAATAAAGTATCGAGAAGCTTATGGCGGTGAAATAAGTGGTAGAAATTGGCTGAATCAATTCTTGTATATGAAAAAAGATTCTTTGTTTAAATTTGGTAGAGATATTGATGGAATCTCAGGAGCGACTCTTTCAGTGAAAAGTTTTACTAAAGGAATTAGTAAATTATCATTATTATTACCGCATATAATTAATAAAAATAAAAAAATAAATGTTTACAAAGCTTCCTGATTTAGAAAAGAATATAAAAAGTCTTCTACTGAGCTATCTTATTGTAATTGGTATAGGTATGACCGTAGGACTTTTTTATGTTTATCTAACATCTGAGATGAATCCAACTGGTATGACGAATAGATATCTTGGTAATGATAATGAGTGGGAACCCACATTAGCTAAAACATTATTGGATTTAGTATCTCATGCACATGATCATATTACAATGTTTTCAATTGTTTTTTTTACAATATCTCTTATTTTTAATCAAACAACTTTAATCATTGGTAAATGGAAAAAATTTATTATGATTGAACCTTTCTTTTCAATCATAATTACCTTTATGGGATTTTTTGTATTAAGATATGTTACATCACAATTTGCATATGTAATCATGATATCTTCAGGACTAATGTATCTTTGTTTTTATATCATGCTCTTTACTTGTATATATGAATTAATGTTTTCGAAAGATTAATTTCTCGTTGCTCTACATATAGTTCCAAAATACACATCTTTGTAAGAAAAACTACACCCTGACATAAGCTTTTCACCATATGTATCTAACCAATCTTTGTGCATAGCTAATTCAATATGCGTAGGAGGTAAAATATTAAATTCTACTGTGTAAAAATCATCTATAGAGCCTGGTAAAGACATATTTCGTGCATAATGAAAATTGTCAATTAAATTCATATGCGGCGTTAAATCAATAAATGTTTGTAAACCAGACTTTTGATTAGTCACTTTAGCTGTTGCGTGTAAATATGGCACAAAACCAAATGCAGGAGTACCCTCAGGAATATCTTTTTCATCCCAATTTACACGAGCTTCTATATGTACATGCGTTTGATTCTCATCAAGATGCATACCCATTGGCATGATATGATCTTTGATTGCACCTTCGAAAATAAATACAATCCCTGGTTCTACTCTCTCTTGACCAATGACTAATTCTGGATTTGGATATAAAAAATTAAATACAACTAAGATATAAAGTAAATTTTTCATTTTTATGATTCCTTTCTTCCGATTTTTTGATATAAATAATTAAGACCAATCATGGATATTAGCCATGTAATAAATTCAATTAGACTTGGGTCACCATTATAACCAAAGAACCCTTTTAAAAGTCCCCCAACTGCACCTTTATCATGTAGCATTGGATATGAACCATCACTGTTTTTGGACGGATTTACATCCCATATTCTTGAAGCCCACTTTTTAGCTTTTTTATCTTGATCTATATTAAATGTTTTAGTTTTACCGCTAATTCTTGTAGCTAAAAGTTTAGATTCTTTAAATCCATCTTTCTTCAACTCTAATTTTGTATCTACATTTCCAGAAAAATATGGTATAACTCCACCAGATTCTAACTCATGAATACCATATGTAAGCATTCCTGCAGCAACAAATATTAAAAAGACTGATGTCACGTTAAAAAACTTTTTCAATGGAATTTTAACACCTTGAACAAAAATTGTATAGCCAGCTAGTAAGCCAAGTACTGCTCCTATTATAGATGGAAATATAGAAATACCATCCTTTATTCCAATCGCATAAAGAAATAAAATTATTTCAACTCCTTCACGAAATACAGCAACAAAAGCTAATGTAAATATTCCATATTTTAAACCTGAAGATAAAGACTCTTTAGCTTTATTTTTTAAATCTTCGGATATATTTTTATTTTGAGCCATCCATATAATCATTGTAGTAAGAACAATAGAAGCCACAATCATAACTATTCCCTCAAAAATTTTCGAAGCACTACCTTCAAAACCACCTGCTATCATTTGAAATAATATTGATGCAATGATACTTAAAAAAATAGCTACACCAACACCACCCCACAGCATTTTTATACTATCTTCATTGTTTGATTTTTTAAGGTAAGTGTAGAGAATACCTATAATGAGTGAAGCTTCTAAAACTTCTCGAAAAATTATGATTAATTCTGCCATGTTATGCCCTTTTTTTATTGAGACTGAATCTCAATTTAAGAAAATAAATGGTTCTATTAAAAGGTTTTATTAGGAGTATTTTAACCTGGGTTTATAACCTAGTTACTTTTTAACATTTTTTCAACTTCCATGACATGTAATTCTTCTTGACCTATCATACTTCTAGCATACTCTTCTAAATATACCGACTTACCATCAATAAGCTCTAATAGATCATAATAAGTTTGAATGGCTTTCTTTTCATGTTCTAGAGTTTCTTTAAGAATTTCTGATATATCATGCTTAAATGTTTCATGAATATTATTAATATTTAATGGAGGATGTCCACCTAGACCCGTAATATGTTCACCAGCTAAATTAGCATGCATTAAAGATTCTGATGCTTGTGCTTTAAAAAAATCTACTAAAGGTAATCTATTAGCCCCAAAAATCATTAATGAGTAATGTGTATATCTTATTACCCCTGACAGCTCTAAATCAAAAACCTCTGATAATTTTTCTATAATTTTATCTTTATTCATTTTTACCTCTGTTTTATATTAATTGCTTAAAATAATATTCACAAGTGAAACAACATCAATAACATTAACTTCACCATCTCCATTTAAATCAGCTAAGGGATAATCATTTGTATCTTGAGATAAAATTAAATCAATTAGACTAATAATATCTAACACATTTAAAATATTATCTTGATTAATATCTCCTAGACTATAAATGTATTGTTTAAAAAATTTCCAAATTTCATGACTAGATTCAATATCCATATTACCATTAGAACCAGGCCAATCATGCCCACCATTTACCACCTCATATAACCAAACTTCAAAATTCATATTACATTGATGATATCGATGTTTAATAATGCTACTACCATCTGAGATATCTATATTAGGTAAATTAATATCTTCACTTTCTAAGCATTCATTTGTTTCAACCCAATAATCAATGATGTCATCAATACTTAAATAAGAGCCCCATCCATCATTATTTTCCATATCCCCTTCCCATAGGGTAACATCATCATTAGTACCATGGATTTCTAACACTGGTATAGACACTCCATCGCATGTATCATATATTGATTCCATCATCGTACCTGCAACAGGAGCTATTGCTTTAAAATGTTCATGAGCTTGACATGCTAACATATATGACATATCTCCACCATTAGACATTCCTGTAGAAAAAGTATTTTCACTACTAAGATCAAACTCAGCTTGTAGATAATTTGCTAGAGAAATTAAAAAATCAACATCATCCACATTTTGATTGCCGTGAAATGCATAACCTACATTCCAAAAATTATTATTATTTTGATCTGAAGTACCTTGTGGATAGCATACTGCAAAACCATTTTCATCTGCTATTGAATTCATTTTAGAGTAACTCATAATTGAATTTGCATTACCAGAATAACCATGCAATACAAACACTAAGGGCGAATTTGGCTCAAGTGATTCAGGCCTGTAAAAATAATAATCTCTATTAACTCCATTGTGTTCAAATTCAAACATTTCAACTATATGACTACAATAACCATCATTATCTGCATACTCATCACCACAGTCTCCACAATCAAAACTATATTCTTCACATTGAAAATCATAACCCCATTCACCATCATCACACCAACCATCACCTACCCAAGAATCTACAATACCATCTCCATTAAAATCTTCGCAAAATTCATTTAAAACATAACAATCATATCCAAAAGTAGCTTCATTATTACAAAATCCTAGTCCATCACAATCATACATAAGCATATTATCATCGCAATCTTGAGCAAAAGAAATAGAAACCAAAAGAATAAATAAAAATGAAAATAACTTATTCAATTGTATTGTTTGGAATTAAATCATTTAATAATTGTTCAATATCTTTTTTGGAAACAGGCTTATCTTTACCCATTAACACTAGACCCATAAATAATCCGCCTAAAGCTTTAAACAATACAGTTGGTTTTGATTGTGGAAACTCACCTAATTTAATACCGTCTTCAATTAATGTAGTAATAACTGTATAAATTCTTTCTTGAAAAGGACGCCATTCTTGAGATTCAAAATTAACTTTTTTAGGTGCATTAAATAAGAATTCATACAAACCAGGACGAGATCTAACATTATCAGAAATACATAGTAAAATATTTACAAAAGTATCTCTAGGGCTTTTATTATCTACAGACATAACAGGTTCCAAGTTATCCCATAAACTTTTCCAACCATTAGTCAAAATTGCAGCAAACACTTCTTCTTTTGATTTAAAATAATAGTATAAAGTTGCCTTACCAAAACCAGACTCTAAAGCAATCTCATCCATTGTAGAACCCTCAATACCCTTACTCTTAAAAACTTGAAGAGCACCATTTAGTATGAGATCCTGCCTATCTTTTCTCTCTTTTAATTTTCTATCTGATAAATTCATGATATCCTAAAAACATATTATTATATGCACATAATATACTATATGATATCCATAAATAAAAAGCCTCGACAAAATATCGAGACTTTTTATATGTATAAGGTTTGTGAACCTTATGAGAGAGAAATCTTTTTAAAATAATTTGATAAATATGTTTATCGAATCATCAGTCGAAATTTAAAACTATAAATCTAATATACCAAATAATAGTTTAAATAATTAAAAAAAAACCCCGCAAAAAATTGCGGGGCTTTTTTATATCTAGAAAATAATTGCT
>CEOP01076435.1_pt1 | contig 15064 bp, 15 predicted proteins | sample 361301 | NCBI WGS metagenome assembly CEOP01 (sample SAMEA2619548, study PRJEB7988) | marine metagenome | biome: marine biome (ENVO:00000447); feature: deep chlorophyll maximum layer (ENVO:xxxxxxxx); material: "saline water (ENVO:00002010), including plankton (ENVO:xxxxxxxx)" | depth 55 m
TATTAAATAAATTATGAAGAATATCTATTCAAATATAATAAAATTTAGTTCAAAGAATTTAATTGAAATTATTAAAATTCTCAAAAAAAACGGCATTATTGGTTTGCCTACAGAAACAGTATATGGTTTAGCTGGTAATGCATATTCAAACAGCGCTATAAAAAAAATTTTTAAGATTAAAAAAAGGTTTAAAAAAAACCCACTTATAATTCACTACTATAATTTCAATCATGCAAAAAAAGATGTGCATCTTGATCAAAAATTTTATAAAATTTATAAAAAATTTAGCCCAGGTCCAATAACTTATATTGTTAAAAAAAGAAATAATTCTAAAATAAAGTCACTAGCTTGTGCAAATTTAAAAACTGTAGGAATAAGATTTCCTAAGAATAAAAAAATAAGAAAATTATTGAAAAAATTAAATTTTCCATTGGCTATGCCAAGTGCCAATAAATCATCAGGTGTGAGCCCAGTAAGACCTTTAGATGTTTTTGAAGAATTCCACAATAAAATAAAAATACTTGATGGTGGTATTTCTAATATAGGAATAGAGTCAACTGTTGTAAATTTAGTAGGTAATATATGTATTTTAAGGCCAGGAATAATTACTCCAAAACAAATTGAAAATGTTTTGAAAATAAAGATTAAAACTTTATCAAGACAAACGACCATTAGATCTCCAGGGTCATTAAAAAAACATTATTCCCCCGGTATACCTATCTACATAAATAAAAAAAAATGTCCTAAGGATTGCGCATTTATAACATTTGGAAAAAAATACCCTGTGACAAGAAATTCTTTTAATTTAAGTAGAAAATCTAATTTAAATGAGGCTGCAAAGAACTTATACAGATTTTTTAGAATTATAAAAAAAAAAGGATATAAAAAAATTTATGTAGCTGAAATTCCAAATAAGGGAATAGGAATGGCCATAAATGATAGACTTGAAAGAGCTTCAAAATAATGAAATTAGAAGTAAAAAATTTAGAAAAAAAATTTAAAAATTTCACTGCCGTAAATAATTTAAACTTTTGTATTGATGAGGGAAAGACATTAGGTGTGCTAGGGCCAAATGGATGTGGAAAAACTACAACGATAGGGATGCTTCTTGGTTTGATTAAGCCTTCAAGTGGAAAGATTCTTATTAATGAAGAAAATTTTGAAAATCTTAATAGAGAAAAAATATTAAGTAAATTTAATTTTGCTTCTCCATATGTTGAATTACCAAAAAAATTAACAGTCCAAGAAAACTTAGAGATATATGGAAGACTATATGGTGTTAAGAATTTGACTAAAAGAATACAAGAAATATCAGATGACTTAAACTTAGGGGTTTTTTTGAAAAAAAAAACTGGGGAGTTATCGTCTGGGCAAAAAAATAGAGTTTCTCTGGCGAAATCACTTATTAACAATCCTAAAATTCTATTTCTAGATGAACCAACCGCAAGTCTAGATCCTGATATAGGTGATTTTGTGAGAAAATATCTAGAAGATTATAAATCAAAGAACAAAATTTCAATACTACTAGCTTCTCATAATATGAAAGAAGTAGAGAGACTCTGCGATAATGTCATAATGATGAAAGAAGGCAAAATAGTTGATAGAGGAACATGTCAGTCCTTAATTGATAAGCATGGAAGAAATAATTTAGAAGATACTTTTTTAAAATTAGCGAGAAACAAAAATGAACTGGAATAAGGTTTACGGTCTAAGCTTAAGGCATTTTTATTTAATTAAAAGTTCTTTCCCAAGAATTTTGGATTTAATTTATTGGCCGAGTATTCAAATTTTTTTATGGGGATTTATATCAAAGTTTTTTACGTTAAGTTCATCTTATTATAATAATACTGTTGGTGTAATTCTATCCGCAGCTATTCTTTACGATTTTCTTTTTAGATCAAGTATAAGTTATAATATGATGTTTTTGGAAGAAATTTGGAGTAGAAATTTTACAAATCTTTTTATTTCACCAATTAAAATAAAAGAAATAATTGCAGCTTTGACGCTAACAGCAATTGTTAGAACTTTAATAGGGATGGTGCCAGCTGCATTACTTGCAATACCTCTATTTGGGGTTTCCATTTTTAAAATAGGTTTGCCCTTAATAGCTTTGTTATTAAGTCTTTATATTTTTGGAATTACTTTAGGTTTATTAGTAACTTCTGGATTAATAAGATTTGGGCCTTCATTTGAAAACATTGCTTGGGCTAGTTTATTTTTTTTAGCTCCGTTAGGGTGTATATATTACCCTATAGAAATTTTACCTGAATGGTTGCAGCTAGTTGCAAAAATACTACCATTAGTTCATATTTTTGAAGAAATGAGAAACATTTTAATTGACGAAATTATAAGTTATACTCAAATATTTTTAGCAATTACCATTTCTATTTTTTACTTCGTGCTAGGAGTTGTAGTTTTTTACATCTCATATGCTGGAGCAAAAGTTAGAGGAACTTTGATAAATGTAGGAGAATAGATGCATAATAAAATTAAAGAAATAAAAAAGAATGAAAGTCCTCCGAAAATAATTAAAAATCTATTCAGTAAAAATGAAATTAATAAATTCTTAAATCTTTATGAACAATTGCCAACTACTGTTCATAACAAAAAACAAAATGTAGTAAAAAAAAGATGGTTAAAAGAATATGGAAAAGAATTAGAAGAATTATTTTATAGTAGATTAAAAAATGAAATCGGTGAATTCAAATATGATAATTTAAAAACAGACAAAGGAGAAGAAATTTATGGGCTTTTTCAAGAAAGTTATAATCCTATAGGATTGCATATAGATGGTGGTTTTAATTTTGAAGATTTAATTTATAAACAAAGTTTGATCCCTCTTACACCTGTTGGAAGTACAGTAATTTTTAAAAATAGATTTTACGGAAAATCTACAAATTTTACTATTGATAAAAATGAATTAGAAGTAACTAAGCTTAATTATGGACAAAATATCAGATCAAATAAGCATATAGGAATGTTTGGAAATAAACCTTTTAGCGCTGAAGATCACAAAAATTATTTGAAACATGAAAAAATAGAAAATCTAGTTGGACTAGAAATAGAATTAGTTTATGAGTGGGAACTGGGGTCAATGTTAGTTTTTGATAGAACTAATTTACATTGCTCCTCATCTAAGATCGAAGGTAAAAAGATAGGTTTAACAACTTTTACGAAAAAATAATTATGGCAATATATGATTGCTTTCAATACTTCAACGAAGAACATATAGCTGATTTAAGATTTAATATTATGAATGAGTTTGTAGACTATTTTGTAATAGTTGAGTCTACAGTAAATCATCAAGGCAATGAAAAAAAATTACAATTTGATATTAATAAATACTCAAAATTTAAAAAAAAAATTAAGTATATTATTGTTGATGACACTCCAGATAATTTTAAAAAACCTCATGAGGGAGGTGAATCCTTAGTTGAACAACATCAAAGGAACTCATTGATGAAGGTTCTTAGCAAAGCAGATGATAATGACATTATTATTTTATCTGATGTTGATGAAATTCCAGATTTAAATAAACTAAATTTATTTAATAAAAAAAACTATGCAGTTTTTTCTCAAAAAATGTTTATGTACAAAATAAATTTTTTAAATATAGATGAAAACAATTGGCATGGTTCAAAAATTTGCTTAAAAAAAAATTTAAGATCTCCTCAATGGCTCAGAAATTTCAAGTTCAAAAAATATCCATTTTGGAGGATTGATAAACTAAAAAATATTCAAGTAATTGAAAATGGAGGTTGGCATTTTGCTTATTTACAAGATGCAGAAAATATTTCAAAAAAAATTAAATCTTTTGCCCATGGGGAATTTAATAAGGAACATTTAGTGGATGAGAATAAAATTAAAGAAAGAATTGAAAAAGGAGAAGACGTATTTGAACGTGGATATAAAATAAAAAAAATTGATATAGATGAAACTTTTCCAAAATATATTCAGCTAAACAAAGATAAATTAAAAAATTGGATTGCTTAATGTTGTGCGCCCGGAAGGATTTGAACCCTCAACCTTCTGATCCGAAGTCAGACGCTCTATCCAGTTGAGCTACGAACGCACAAATAGTAATTTAGAACATATGAAAAATAAAACAATTGAAATTTTATCCACTACTTCAGATATAGGAAAAAGAATAGATATTTTCCTTTCTGAGAAATTAGAAGAAGTAACAAGATCATATATAAAAAAAATAATTAATTTAAAAAAAGTGACTATTAATAATATTATAATTGAGTCTCAGTCCAAAAAGATTAAAAACGGAGATTTGATTAAAATTACTTTTCTAGAAGAGGTTGATAAAAAACTAAAACCCTCAAAAAAAAAAATAGATATTGTTTATGAAGATAAAGACTTAGTAATTATAAACAAGCCTCAAGGAATGGTGGTGCACCCAGGAGCTGGAAATAAAAATAATACATTGGTAAATATTCTTGTAGGAAACTACAGAAAAAGGCTATCTAACTTAAGTGGTTCGACTAGACCTGGAATTGTTCATAGAATTGATAAAGATACAAGTGGGTTATTAGTGATAGCAAAAAATAATTTTACTCACGCTGGTTTAGGAAAGCAGTTTAGTGATCACTCTATAAAAAGAAAATATATTGCTTTAATTTGGGGGGTTTTAAGACCTTTGAAAGGAACCATAGAAACATTTATTACCAGAAGTAAAAGGAATAGACAATTAATGACTGCTGATGATTTTAAAGGGAAAAAAGCAATTACAAAATATTCGACGATAAAAGTTTTTAATAAAAAAGATATTCCTAAAATAAGTTTAATTGAATTTGAATTAGAGACTGGAAGAACACATCAAATCAGAGTTCATATGATTTATAAAGGCACAAGTTTACTTGGGGATCAAAAATACTGCAAAAGAAATTTGAAATTCAAAAAAATAGATAAAACTTTTGAAGAAATTTTGAGTTCATTTAAAGGTCAAGTTTTACATGCAGCTACTTTAGGTTTTAATCATCCTAGAAATTTAAAAAAAGTAGAATTTAAAACAAAATTACCCTTAAAATTTAAAAAATTAGTTGATTTTCTTGAAAATTCTAAGAATTGAAATTATATATAATTTATTATGCAAAAAGATAAAGAAATAACTAATTTACCTTCTCCTTCTTCAGGGGGGCTGTCTTTATATTTATCTCAAATAAAAAAGTTTCCGATGCTAGATGCTGAGGAAGAATATATGCTTGCAAAAAATTGGAAGGAGAGAGGTAATTTAAAAGCAGCTCATAAGTTGGTTACAAGCCACTTAAGGCTCGTTGCTAAAATTGCAATGGGATATCGTGGTTATGGACTACCGGTAAATGAGCTAATTTCAGAAGGTAATATTGGATTAATGCAAGCTGTTAAAAAATTTGATCCCGATAAAGGTTTTAGGCTGGCTACATATGCCATGTGGTGGATTAAAGCTGCCATTCAAGAATATGTTTTAAGATCGTGGAGTTTAGTTAAAATGGGAACAACGACAGCACAGAAAAAACTTTTTTTTAATCTTAAAAAAATAAAAAATCAAATAGCTCCAGAACAAGAAGGAGATTTGAAAGATAATCAAGTAAAAGAAATTTCTAAAAGATTAGATGTAGACTCTCAAGAAGTAATAAATATGAATAGAAGAATGATGGGACAAGAGAAGTCTTTAAATAGTCCAATTAAAGCTGGAGAAAATGATGAGTGGCAAGATTGGCTTGTAGATGAAAACTTAGATCAAGAACTAGTTTTGGCTCAACAACAAGAATTTGAAGATCGGAAAGAATTATTAAAAAATGCTATGAATATTTTAAACGATAGAGAAAAAAGTATTATTCAAGCGAGAAGATTAAGTGAAAATCCAAAAACTTTAGAGGAACTAAGCACAAAATTTAAAATTAGCAGAGAAAGAGTGAGGCAAATAGAAACTAAAGCTTTTGAAAAGTTACAAAAATCAATGATAAACGCGAATAAATCAAAGAATTTACTACCTTTAAATTAGTTAAAGTTAGAACGGATTTTCTATTAGGATGGTATCTTTTCGTTCAGGACTTGTGGATATGCTAGCAACCTTTGTTTCAATAAACTTTTCTAAACTTTTAATATATTCCTGAGCTTTTTTTGGCAAATCATCAAATTTTTTAATCCCTTTTGTTGATGTTAACCATCCACTAAAGATTTTGTAAATTGGTTTGACTTCTAATTGATCCTCTACCGCTGCTGGTAGATAATCTATTTTTTTTCCTCTTAATTCATAACCTACACACATTTTAATTTCGCTCAATTCATCTAGTACATCAAGCTTTGTGAGTGCAATACCATTTATTCCAGAAATTTTGATTGTTTGTCTAACAAGAATTCCATCAAACCACCCACATCTCCTTTTTCTACTAGTGACTGTGCCAAATTCTTTTCCTCTTTTGCCTAAAAGTTCACCAACTTCATCTTTAAGTTCAGTGGGAAAAGGGCCTTCACCAACTCTTGTGGTATAAGCTTTTGTAATTCCTAGCACATAGTTTATGGTATTCAAACCGCATCCTGTGCCAGTTGCTGCTGCTGACGCTACAGTATTAGAAGATGTAACAAATGGATAAGTCCCGTGGTCTACGTCTAATAAAATTCCTTGAGCGCCTTCAAATAATATCTTTTTGCCAGTTTTTTTAAACTCATCAATCTTTTTCCATACTGGTTGAGAATATTTGAGTATCTCTGGAGCAATTTTTAGCAAATCTTTTTTTAATTGATCTTTTACGTATATTTTTTTTCCTAAACCTTTTCTAATAGCATTATGATGAATAAGGACCGTTTCTAACCTGTGATCAAGATTTTTTTCTGAAACTAAATCCATGACTCTTATTGATCTTCTTCCAATTTTATCTTCATAAGCTGGGCCAATACCTCTTCTCGTGGTACCAATTTTTGCCTTGCCAGCTGAATCCTCTCTTATTTCATCCATCTCTTTATGAAAAGGAAGTATAAGATTTGCAGATTCTGATAATATTAAATTTTTTTCATCAACTTTAACCCCTTTAGATCTAATTTCTTTAATCTCATTCAATAAAGCCCATGGATCAACTACTACACCATTGCCTATAATTGAAATTTTGTTTTTTCTCACAATTCCAGAAGGTAACAACCTTAATTTATAAGTAATCCCATCTATAACTAAAGTATGTCCAGCGTTATGACCTCCTTGAAAACGAACAACTACATCAGCTTCACTTGAAAGCCAATCTACGATTTTCCCTTTTCCCTCGTCTCCCCACTGAGAGCCAACCACTACTACATTTTTCATTATTTAAATTTCCTATCTAATTTTATAGAACTCAAATGATTTATAGGTCCATTACCTTTTCCATAATTAAGATTGCTTCTTATGCATTGATTAACATATTTAATACCAAGCTCACAGGACTTATTTAGAGTTTTTCCACACGCAAAAAAAGTTGTAATTGCACTTGATAAAGTACAACCAGTTCCATGAGTATTTTTAGTTTTTATTCTTTTATTTTTAAAGATTTTTAATTCCTTTTTATTTAAAAATACATCATTCATAATTCTTGTTTTCCCATGACCGCCTTTTATCAAAATATTTTTGACACCTAAATTAAGCAAAATATGAGAGGCATTTATCATATCGTCTAAATTTTTAATTTTGGTACCAGTCAAAACCTCGGCTTCTGGGATATTAGGTGTTATAAGCAGAGCTTTTTTTATCAATTTTTCTTTTAAAACTTTAATAGCCTTATTATTTATTAATTTATATCCTCCTTTTGCTACCATAACTGGGTCTAAAATTATTTTATTATTTTTTATTTTTTTTAAAATTTTAATAATTGTGTTTATAACTTCAGAAGAATGAAGCATTCCTATTTTTATTGCGTCAGGTTTTATATCTTTACACGTAAATAAAATTTGTTTTTCTATTTCTTTTGGCGGCATTGCTACTACAGACTTGACACCGGTAGTGTTTTGAGAGGTAATAGCAGTTATCGCTGTCATGGCGTAACTTCCTAAGGCTGTAACCGTTTTAATATCTGCTTGAATTCCTGCCCCACCAGAAGAGTCAGATCCTGCAATGATTAAAATTTTAGATTTAGGTTTCAATTATCTGATTGAGCTTTTTATTATTTGTATACACTTTAAAATTAAATTCTTATCATATGACTCGGCCATAATCCTTACTTTTGGCTCAGTGCCTGACTTTCTTACTAAAACTCTACCTTTTTGTCCCATCATTTTATTAGCTATTTTAATTGCATTTTTGCATTTAAGGTTACTTATTATGTTTTTATCCTTCACAACAACATTTTCTAATATTTGAGGTAAAGGTTTAAAAACATTTAATAGTTTACTAGCTTTTTTTCCTTTTCTAAGTGAGAATAAAACTTCTAAAGCCACCAGCAAACCGTCACCTGTTGTGGCAAATTTACCAAGAATTATATGGCCAGACTGTTCACCACCAAGATTAAAATTTAATTTTTTCATTTTTTCTTTAACATATCTATCGCCAACTTTTGATCTTGAAAATTTTATTTTTTCATTTTTTAAAAACTTTTCTAATCCATAGTTAGACATCAGGGTGCCGATAACACCTCCTTTAAGTATTTTTTTTGATTTCCACCTTTTTGCTAACATTGCAATAATCTGATCACCGTCTATAATTTTACCTTTTTCATCACACATAATAATTCTGTCGGCATCTCCATCAAATGAAATTCCTATATGTGCTTTAAATTTTTTTACTGCAGATCTAATTTTAGATGGATAAGTTGATCCACATTTCTCATTAATATTTAGTCCATCAGGCTTTACACCAATAGAAATTACTTTTGCCCCCAATTCTTTTAAAAGTTTGGGTGCAGCTTTATAGCTAGCTCCATTAGCACAATCGAGAACTATCTTTGTTCCTTTTAAACGAAAATTATTAGGAAAATTATTTTTTAATATTTTTATGTACTTATCGTTTCCATCTTCTAGTCTTTTAACTCTACCTAATGACTTTGGATTTGTAAGTTGCTTCGTGTTTTTTGCATCTATTAATTTCTCAATTTTTTTTTCAATTCTGTCTGATAATTTCATACCATCGGGACCAAATAATTTTAATCCGTTATCATAAAAAGGATTATGAGAAGCTGTAATCATTATACCCATGTTCGCTTTCATTGATTTTGTTAACATAGCTAATCCATTAGTTGGCAGAGGACCTAAAGTGAAAACATGCATACCGCCAGAAACTAAACCTGATACTAAAGCTGGCTCTAGAGTATATCCTGACAATCTTGTATCTTTTGCTATAATTGCTACTTGTTTAGATTTATTCAGATTTTTAAAATAAGTACCTGACGCCAATCCAAATTTAAAAAATTTTTCACCTGTTATATTTCCCTTGTTAACAGTTCCCCTTATACCATCTGTTCCAAAATATTTATTTTTCATTAATTTGATAAAATTTTTTCAAAAACTAAAATTCCTTGTTTGACCTCATTAACATTATGAACTCTAAAGATCTGCACTCCTTGCGACATTAAATAAAGTACAGAAGCTAAAGTCCCTCCAATCCTATCTTTGCTATCATATTCTCCTGAAATTTCATTAATAAATCTCTTTCTAGAGGTTCCAATCAAAATTGGAAATCCAAGACTATGAAACAAAGATATCTTAGAAATTAAAGTCAAATTATGTTTCAAAGTTTTACCAAAACCGATACCAGGATCTAAGATAATTTTATTATCTTTTAAATTTTTTTTTATTGCATTTTCAAAAAAATCATAAATATCGAGTAAAACATTTTTATATTTAGGATTTATTTGCATTGTTGTAGGGGTTCCATGCATGTGATGAAGAACTTTTGGAATTTTATATTTTTTGATTTTTGATAAAGATCTTTTATCATGTTTAAATCCCGAAACATCATTTATTAAGTCTACTCCACATTTAATACCTTTAATCATTAATTCTGATTTTCTAGTGTCTATAGACAAACAATTATTCTTATACTTTTTTTTAAAATTATTTAAAACATATTTTACTCTGTCCCATTCCATAGATGGCGATATAGTTTTTGAACCTGGTCTTGTTGACTCGCCTCCTACATCTATGATATTTGCTCCAGATTTAATCATTTTCGATATATGATTAAATGATTTGTTTTTTTTATTAAATTTACCTCCATCTGAAAAACTATCCGGTGTTAAGTTTAAAATTCCCATTACCGAAGGTAATGAGAAATCAATATTTTTTAAAAAATTTTTTCTTTTTGAAGTAATTTTTTTTATATCTTTTTTAATTTTATCTTTTTGTTTTGTTGATAGAGAATTAATTTTTTTAAAATTTATTTTTTTCGAGAAAACCTTATTATTATTCCTTGTTATAATTTCAATTTCATCAAAAGAAATATTTTTATTTCCACATAATGGTAGTGCTTTATTATTTTTGATTAACTGCTTTGCTGTTGAACCGTATTTAAAATTACACGCTCTAGTGTAATATTTTATCATTAATTATAAAGCAGGCTTAGGTTTCAAGCCTATAGTTCCGAGTGCGGAACTGTCTTTGCTGTCTTCTTTAGTATCGCTTTCAAAAGATCTTGTTGGTTTTTTATCACTCAGAATAAGGTCTCTGATTTCATCACCAGACAATGTTTCGTAGACTAATAAAGCTTTAGCTAATTTTATCAAATCATCTTTTTTTTCTGTTAAAATTTTAGTTGCAGTATTGTATGCTTCATCTATTAGTTTCCTTACCTCTAAGTCAACTTTTCTTGCGATTTCTTCTGACATATTTTGCTGAGTAGCAACTGACCTTCCTAAGAATACTTCTTGTTCGTTTTCACCATATTCTATAGGTCCAAGCTCTTCGCTCATTCCATATTTCATAACCATTTCTTTTGCTAATTTAGTAGCTTGATTTATATCAGATCCTTGCCCGCCACCTGCTCCTGTTGATATATTTTCTTTTCCAAAAATCACCTCTTCTGCAACTCTACCTCCAAATAATATTGCCAATCGAGATTTTAGTTGTTTTATAGAATAACCATACTTATCTCTCTCTGGAAGCTGCATGACCATACCTAGTGCTCTACCTCTAGGTATAATGGTTGCTTTATGAATTGGGTCTGTATTTTTGACATTCAAAGCTACAATAGCGTGACCTCCTTCATGATGAGCAGTTTTATTTTTCTCTTCTTCTGACATAACCATAGTTCTTCTCTCAGCACCCATTAAAACTTTATCTTTTGCTTCTTCAACATCTGACATAGTAACTACACGTTTATTTTTTCTGGCTGCTAATAATGCAGACTCGTTAACTAAATTTGCTAAGTCTGCTCCAGAAAAACCAGGAGTTCCTCTAGCTATTGTTCTTAATTTTACATCTGGGCCAGTATTAATTTTTTTTATATGGACTTTAAGGATTGCTTCTCTTCCAATAATGTCTGGATTTCCAACAACTACTTGTCTATCAAATCTTCCTGGTCTCAATAATGCTGGATCTAAAACATCTGGTCTATTAGTGGCTGCAATTAAAATAATTCCCTCGTTTGTGTCAAAGCCGTCCATTTCAACTAATAATTGGTTTAGAGTTTGCTCTCTCTCATCATTTCCACCACCAAGACCTGCACCTCTGCTTCTTCCAACAGCATCAATTTCATCAATAAAAATTATACAAGGAGAATTTTTTTTACCTTGTTCAAACATGTCTCTTACTCTAGATGCGCCTACTCCTACAAACATCTCAACAAAGTCTGAACCAGAAATTGAGAAAAAAGGAACGTTTGCTTCACCTGCAATAGCTTTTGCAAGTAAAGTCTTACCAGTGCCTGGTGGTCCGATTAAAAGTGCGCCCTTAGGAATCTTGCCTCCTAATCGACTAAACTTTTTAGGGTCTTTTAAAAATTCAACAATTTCTTCTACTTCTTCTTTTGCTTCTTCTACACCTGCAACATCGTTAAATGTTACCTTGCCTTTAGCTTCATTAAGTAACTTGGCTTTTGATCTACCGAAACCCATTGCTCCACCTTTTCCACCTTGCATTTGACGCATAAAGAAAATCCAAACACCAATTAATAGTAACATTGGAAACCATGAAAGCAGAATTCCAAGTAATGAAGGCATTTTATCTTCTTTAGGTGAAGCCGTTATACTTACTCCTTTTTCAGATAATTTTTCTACAAGATTTGGATAGTTTGGAGAAAAAGTAGTAAAATTATTTCCGTCAGATAATAATCCAGATATATTGTTTCCTTGTATCTGAACCTCAACTACCCTGCCAGAGTCGACCTCTGTTAAAAATTTTGAAAAGGCTATTTGTTCATTTTGTGAGTTAATCTTTTTTGGATCTTGAAACATATTAAATAAACCTACTGAAAGGAATATTATAATGCCCCACATCAAAAGATTTTTAAAATTCATAATTATTAAATAAGTATTTATTTACAATAAACAAGTAATATTTAAAAAGAAAAGGGTTGTAAATAAGGCAAATTATCTTTGTTTAAACCTTCTAATACCTAGTTTTTTGATATTTACATGATTTTTATTACTTATTATCAAACATCCCCCTAACTGATGATTGCAGTTTTTAGTTAAACTTAATATTTTTAAAACATTGAATATTTTTTTGGATCTTGGGGGGTAATCCGCTTTTTTTATAGTCTTTATGACAAAACTTAATACCCTTAATTGTAATTCTTGATTTAATGACAATAAATCTCTTTTATTAATTACAAAGAAGTTAGATTTTTTTTTCACGATTTTTTTAATAATATCTTTAAAATAAAAATTAATTGTTTGACTTGAAGACTTAAGATTATTTATAGATCTTATAATTTGATCTTCTTTAATTCCATATTTTTTTAAAATAGGTAAAAGTTTTCTCATGCCTGATCTTAAAAATTTTTTATTTTTATTACTAGGGTCTTTAATAAAAGTTCCGAATACCTTTTTTGAAGTAAACACTAATTCTTTTTTACTATTAGACAAAAAAGGTCTGAAAATTTTTATATTATTATTTAGTGAAGCCAAAGAGTTCATTGCAGATAATCCTTGAACACCGCTTCCTCTAGAAAGTCTTATCAAAAAAGTCTCTATTTGATCTTCTTTATGGTGAGCGGTTAATATAAATTTAATTTTTTTATTTTTACACTCTTTTTCTAAAAGTAAGTACCGAACTTTTCTTGCGTTATGTTGAATATTTTTAATTATTTTTTTTTTATTATGAATAATTTTTAATAAAATACTCTGTTTTTTTAAAATATTTTTTACTTGTTTAGCCTCAGAAAATGATTTTTTTCTTATCCCATGATTAATATGAACATAATGAAATTTTTTTTTTTTATTGTATGTTTCAAATGCTTTACACAGTGCGGCTAAAGCCATGCTATCAGGTCCACCTGAAACAGCTACTAAAAAGTTATTAGATCTTAAATTTAATATTTTTTTTTTAAAATCAAAAAATAATTTTGAAATTCGCTCAGACTTTGAAAAGCAATTTTTACGATTTAGAACAATTGAATTTTTTTTGCTCATATTGAGCTTTTTGTAACACAGACTTGCTTGCTTTTGGATATTGTTTTTTTATTCCTATAATCATTGTACATCCTTGTTCCTTTTCTCCAAGTTGAACCATTGTAATGCCAAGTTTTAAAAGATTATCTGGCGCTTTATCGCTTTTAGGATAATTTTGATATCCATCAAGATACGCTGTAGCTGCATCTGAGTATAGTTGTCTAATTCTAAAAGTCTCGCCGTACCAGTATTGTGCATTGCCTGCTAAATCATGATCTTTGTTTTTTTCAATAAATTCTTTCAAAGCAAATTCAGCAGTTTCATAGTCTCCAATTTTCATAAAACTTATAGCAAAATCATATTGTTCTTTTGGTGCTTTATTCGGAAGAAGAGACTCTGATCTCTCAGTTTCAGATGTAGTTACAGATGCTGTTGTACCGACTGAGATAGTTTCTTGCTCTTCAGGTAAATCTTTTGTTGAATATCCTGGAGTTGCACCAAAGTCTTGTGCTTTGCTTGAGCCAGGTAAATTAACTTCTTTTTTTTTTGAATTGTCTGGAAGTTTATCACCACTTTCTAAATCGGAAAATCTAAGTTGGGTATCTGATTGTATCTTAGTTACTCTAGATGATAACTTGTCCATTTTAAAATTAATCTCCTCAAATTTATTAGTTAATTCTCTAAATTGATCTTCAATTTCATTTAAGCGCAATAAATGTTTGGTAAGTACGTCTTCATTAAAATTATTATTAAGATTTGATTTGTTGTTCACCACTATATCTGATTTTTTATAAAAAGCTTTTTCGAGTGTTTTTAAATCCTGGGAAATTATTTGCATTTGATCAATGATCGCATCGACTTTTTCATCAGCACGTGAAATATTTATGCTTGATATGAATAAAGTTAATATAAAAATATATAAATATTTATTAAAAAAGTTCATAATATTTATTAATTCCACAAAATGGCAAAAAAAAGACCCTTTGAATAAACAAAGGGTCTTTAAAATTATTTAAATATGACGTTATTTTACTTTTACTGTAACTGATCTTCTGTTTTGAGACCAAGCTAGTGGAGTTGACTCAGAATTTACAGGTCTTTCTTTTCCGTAACTTATTACAGACATTCTTTTTCCAGAAATTCCATAAGTCATTAAGTAATCTTTCACTGAATTAGCTCTTCTTTCACCTAAAGCCAAGTTATATTCTCTTGTACCTCTTTCATCGGCGTGACCTTCAATAGTAACGCTAAGTTTTTTGTTCTTTCTTAAAAAGGTTGCTTGCTTTCTTAAAGTTTCTCTTGAAGCAGAAGTTAATGAAGATTTGTTTGTTGCAAAAAACACTCTATCTTTTACACCGCTCGCTAAATACTCGACTGTATCAGTTCCAGTATATACGTCTCCTGAAGTTTGTGATTTTTTTGCAGTCGAACATGCGCTCAAGGCAAGAGTTGCAAAAACAATTAAAAAAACGTTTCTTAAATTTTTGTTAAATTTCATAGTATCCCCTAAGTTTTATTAGCAATATTTCAAATTATCCTACATTATTCAAGCGTAAATTACACAATAA
>CEOP01144330.1_pt1 | contig 15043 bp, 11 predicted proteins | sample 361301 | NCBI WGS metagenome assembly CEOP01 (sample SAMEA2619548, study PRJEB7988) | marine metagenome | biome: marine biome (ENVO:00000447); feature: deep chlorophyll maximum layer (ENVO:xxxxxxxx); material: "saline water (ENVO:00002010), including plankton (ENVO:xxxxxxxx)" | depth 55 m
TTGTAATAATTAAATAAGATTAATTGCATTAAATATTTGGATCTCTTCATTTATCTTGATTTTAGCAAAACCGTTTTCATCTAGGCCGACAAACAGCCCTTCTTTGATTTTGTCTTTATCATAAAAGGAAATATTACTATCCAAATGTAAGCAGTGTTTCAGCCATTTTTCTATTATGTTATTTGTATTAGTAGACATCTCTATTAATAAATGTTCAAAACAATTCACAAATTCAGCTACGATGAGTTCTCTTTGATGAGCGTGATTTGTTATATCGAACATTGTAGTTATATTATTTTGTATTTCATGAGGATGCTCACTGTTAGTTTCATTCACATTAATTCCAACGCCAATAACAATTTTTTCAATTTGATTTTTTATTATTTTACTTTCACATAATATTCCGCCAAGTTTCTTATCTAAAGCAAAAATATCATTTGGCCATTTTAGATAAGAAACAACATTTCTTTTTTTTAGTGATTCAGTTACTGCGATTCCTGCTGCCAAAGATATAAATCCAGAGTATATACTTGGATATTCTTTATCAATTATAAGCGAGAAAGACAACCCTTTACCTGGAGCCATTGACCATGAATTGTTTTTTCTTCCTTTGCCATTTATTTGATTATCAGTGATTACAATTGTGCCATGTTGATTGTCGTAATCAATTAATTCCCAAGCTTCTTCATTTGTAGATTCAAGTCTATTATAATATTCAACTTTTTTACCTAACTCCTTAGTTCTCAGATTTGTTTGAATTAACTGATTGAATATCATAGTTAGATAAATAATATTGATAGTTGAGTAAATGTGGAAAGAATTCCAATAAGAATTCCAGCTATAATTTGTTGAATATTATGTGAATTCGTTAGCATGCGGGCTATAATCACTAGGATAATAAGTATAAGAATTATAAATAAATATTTATATCCAAAAATCCAAAATATTGTAATGCTTGTTGCTAGGGATAATGCATGTATTGAAATTTTCCAGTAATTTGTAATTAACCACGCTAAAATAGTATTTAGCACTCCGCAAAACATAATTCCTTGAATCAGTTTAGGGCTATTAATTGTTCTAAGAATTATAAATCCCATAAGTAAAAATAATGCGCCGAAAGCCATTGGTAGTAATCGTTCTCCTTTTTTAGAAGCATCTAAGTCTGAAATCAGATTTTTAGTTTTAAGAATTAAAACCGTAATGATTGGTAATATTGTACTAAAAAAAAAAGATATAAAAAAAATAGAATTTGGATTTTCAATAAAAACATTTGAATAATATATAAGATACCAAAAAGTGAAAGAAGAAATAATCATTGGGTGCAATAGATAAGATAAAATAATACCGAGCCTTTTTAGATTTTTATTATACATGATTACCAAATATTGCTCTTAATGCATTAGATATTTCACCTAGAGTACATTGGCTTTTAACACATTCTAATATTCCAGGCATAATATTTTGATCTGATCTCGCTAAGCTTTGTAGATTATCAAGATTTGTCTTTACAGTGGAGTGGTCTCTATTTTTTTTATAGTTAATTAAAGTAGTTATTTGATTATTCGCAGAATCTAGATCTATATTGAAAGTATCTACATTCTCAGAGCTTTCATCTTTATATTGATTGACTCCGATCACTATTTTTTGATTATTTTCTACTTCTTTTTGATATTCATATGCACTAGCAGCAATTTGATTTTCAATCCAACCATTTTCAATTGCGTTAATTGATCCACCCATAGAGTCAATTTCATTAATAATTTTGAATGATTTTTCAATTAAGCTTTCAGTCATTTCTTCAATCAAATAACTTCCGCCAAATGGATCTGTATGGTTAGCAATTTGTGTTTCGTGGGCAATTATTTGTTGCGTTCTTAATGCTAATTTGGCTGATGCATTTGAAGGTAAGGATAGTGCTTCATCAAAACTATTTGTGTGTAAAGATTGTGTTCCTCCTAAAACAGCAGATAGAGCTTGGATGGTTGTTCTAACGATATTGTTGTCAGGCTGCTCAGAAGTCAGGGTAGACCCGCCAGTTTGAGTGTGGAATCTACACATCATTGCCTTCTCATTTTTAACACCAAATCTCTCCTTCATAATCATTGCCCATATTTTTCTAGCAGCACGGAATTTTGCTATTTCCTCTAGGAATCCATTATGAGCATTAAAAAAGAAAGAAATACGTTGCCCTAGTTGATTAGGGTCGAGGCCATTATCAATAGCAGTTTCCAAATATGCAATCCCATTAGCAAAAGTAAAGCCGAGTTCTTGCTCTACAGTACTACCAGCTTCTCTGATATGATATCCTGAAATAGATATTGGGTTCCAATTTGGAAGATTTTGGTCACAAAATTCTAGGGTATCTGTAACTATTCGCATAGAAGCTTTTGGAGGATAGATATATGTTCCTCTTGCTGCAAATTCTTTTAATATATCATTTTGTATAGTTCCTCTAAGTTTATTTAATGGTATGCCTTTATTTTCTGCAGATATAATATAGAATGATAATAATATTGCAGCAGTTGAATTTATAGTCATTGAAGTTGATACTTTATCTAGAGGGATATCTTCAAAAAGCGTTTTTATATTATCTAATGTTGATATAGGGACGCCTACTCGCCCAACTTCACCTTCTGCCATTGAATCATCTGAGTCATACCCAATTTGAGTTGGTAAATCAAATGCAACTGATAAGCCCATCACTCCATTTTTAAGAAGGTATTTAAATCTTTTATTTGATTCTACTGCAGAAGTAAACCCAGCGTATTGTCTCATTGTCCACAATTTTGCAGAATACATTTCAGGATATAAACCTCTTGTGAATGGAAATTTACCTGGTTTTTCTTTTTTCATATTTATTGATAATTATAGTATGATTTTACCTAAGCAGTATGGACTATGTAAAAGAGTTTTTAATTAGTATCATAATATTTTAAGTATATTCTACAATGAAAATTACAACACGATTTAAATTATTCCTTTTTTGGAAAAGTATGTTTAATGAACGTTCTCAAATACCTCAAATAAAAATAAGTAAAGAAGGAGAAGGTGTAAAATCAATATTGTTTTTTTTGCCTGAAAAAAGAGAGCATGCAAAGATTGTAAATTATTTAATTAAAGTTGATACTCTATCGCCAGGTTATACTGTTGGTTATGTATGTAATGAGAAATCTATGGTTTATTATCCCCATAGTAATAAAATAAAGTTTATTACTTATAAAGATGAGGATCTCAATTATTTTGGAACGATTAAATCAGTAGCTTTGTTAAATCAATTAAAATTAATTCAATATGAGGCCTTAGTTGATCTTAATACAACTTTCTGTGCGGCAACCTCTATGTTAGCGTTTGAATTAGATATACCCTTAAAAATTGGATTTAATTCATTAATTGCAAACAAAACATATACTATTACCTTAGATCGCAAGGATGAATCATTTTTAGAAAATAGTTTTAATTTAATTCAGCGATTATTAGGATTAAATTTTTAAATAATCATTATTTATTAAAAAAAATATAGAAAATTTGATATAAAAGTTGATGCAAGACATTTCGCCAACTATATTACCCGCCGATTTAAAAAGGAAAAATTAATGTTAGAAGGAATTATTTGCCCTGTTTGTGAAAATACTCTAGAAGAGGTAGATCTTAGAGATTCTTTGGTATGTCCACACTGCAGAGCAGACTTAAAAGATAGAAAATTTTTAGACTTTCTTGAATTTTTAATGGCAAATGGAATCGTAGATAATTTAGATTTCTTTGATCCAGAGGTATATAGCGAAGATGTTGATGATCTTGATCAGACGAAAGAAGAAGAGGGAGACCCTAGTGAGTTTGAAAAGAAAAAAGATCACTATAATATATATGAGAATGAACTTCTTCCTGAAGATAAGACAGATGAGAATATCAAAGAGTATTCACAATTTGAAGGATTGAACGATGAATGGGAAGATTTTAATGAAAGAGATTTCGAAAACTCTAAAGGGTAATAATAATGGAAAAAGATAAAAAAAATATACAACAAATAAATATAGAACTTGATTCAGATGTTAGCAGCGGTGAATATGCTAATTTTGTTGTTGTAACTCATTCACCTGCTGAATTTGTTTTAGATTTTACAAGAATTCTTCCTGGTGTTCCAAAAGCTAAGGTCCATTCAAGGATAATAATGGCACCACCTCACGCTAAGACATTCCTCAGGGCTCTTACTGATAATGTTAATAAATTTGAATCAAAGCATGGTGAAATAAAATTACCAAAAAATGAAGATGGCTTTTCTCCTTTCGGTGTTAAGCCGCCTGATGAATCTATGCCAAACTAATGACTTGGTGGCTTTGAGCTAGCATACCACACCCACATTCGACCTCTTTTTAGCTCGCGCATTTTAATAATAACCCATACAGATAAAATTATCCATGAAACGGTATATCCCAATAAAGATCCAAAAATAATATCTAATGGATAGTGGACTCCTACATATACTCTTGAAAATGCGATGACTGAGGCAATACTAAAAATCATAGTTTTATTTTTATCATAGAAATAGGATAAGACGGTTGCAAATGCAAAACTATTTGCTGCATGGTTTGAGGGGAAGCTCCATTTACCACCTTTTGAAACAAGTAGATTAATATATTCTATGAATTCATGGGATGGCCTTATTCGGCCAACCCAAGGTTTAATAATTTGAGCACATACTGCATCTGATATTCCAGCTGCAAATATTAATACTATTAATGTTATCTTTCCTCTTTTACCTGAATAAAAGCCTAAGTAAAGGATTAAAATAACACCAATAATAGTTAAAAATTTTTGATTTGTGATGATAGGCATTAATATATCAAATATAGGATTTGATAATGTCTTATTAAGGAAAACCATTAGGTTTTTGTCTATCTCTACTATTGTATTTATCATTATTAATATTTAAAAAATACTTGTTGCATGGTAGCGATGAACTTAACTTTTTTAAAGAATTTAAAGCAGGATAATTAAATAAAAATCAATGAGTTCCCCCACTAATTGATTTTTGTTTGTCCTGCTTATTTTTTTATAGATTAGGGTGTAATTAACTAGAATTTAGTTTCTAGTCTGAGCATCATTACTCTTCCAAGAGATGGGCCACCAATTATCTCTGTGTGTCTATGGTCTAATAAATTATTTATAGTAAAATTCATTTTTAAATATTTGTTGATTTCATAGCCTAGATGAAGATCTAATACTCCATATGACTCAATTTTGCCAAAGTAGATACCAGATGACCAGTCAAACCCATCAACATATCTTCCATTAAGCGATACGGTTACAGGATATTTTATCGGATTAAATTGTAGTTTGAGTCCAGCTTTATGCTTTGGTGAATTTACAGATTCTTTCGCTTTTGTTAGTGGGTTAGAAAATTCTGTTGTTCCCATGTATGAGTATGTTATATCCATATTCCATTTTCTGCTCAAGAATACCGCTAAACTAGCATCAAACCCCCAAACATCAACATCGCCATAATTTAAATACCCAATTACTACAGGTGTCGGGACGCCAGGTAATGTATCTCCTATTGATGCAACACCCTCGAGACCTTGTCTCCAGGTCTCAAGCGCTTGATCATAATCTTCTTGATCATTAATGGTAATAGTACCATCAGCACCATCAATATTTGTTATGCCATTTTGATTATAATCATCAGTTAATATTGATTTTTTCACTACAAGAGGAGTTATAAATGTCGCCCCACTTACAAAGCTATTATAGTGACTTGTGTATACGTCTAAAGTACCAAAAATATTACTAGTTAAGCGTCCTTTATAGCCTAGTTCCCAGGTACTAACTTTTTCAGACTCTAATTCGGGTTGATTAGTTAGTTTTCCTTGAAAATAACCTTTGATTTTTGGATCAACAGATGGGAAAAAATATATCAAATCAGAGTTCATTGGTTTATAAAAACCTTCAAACGGATCATACCAAACATTTTGACCAGAGCTATTTTGAGTATAATTATAACCACCATTAGATCCTCTGGCAAATACTTTAAAAATACTAAACCTTGTAACAAAAATATCTAAGAAAAGAGCTTGGTTAGATGGCGTATTAAAAGCTTTAGCCCAAGTTAGTCTCCAGTTTTGATTTTCTTTAGGTTTAAAGGATAAACCAAATTTCGGTGAAACTTGTAGTCCATCGGTTTTATCAAAATTAAAATTCCAATTTAATGGACTATAAGAGTCATTATATCCATCATTGTTAAATTCAATAAATTTAGTTAGACGATCATGTACATCAAGCCTTGTTGCCTGGATAAATTCTAATTTGTCATTTATTTTCCAATTTAATTGGTAGTAGGCACCAAACTCATTAACTTTGTATCGATTGTCTTCTGCTGCTTCATCAATCCCTTCATCAATATTTTCATCTATCTTTCCATCTCCATCATTATCAATTCCATCAGCATATACAAAAACATGAGTACCATTTATTAGTTTAGCACCTTCTTCAATAATATCAACGCCAATATCAAAAACCCCATTTGAATTATTATCTACCCATGGAAGACCATTACCATCAATATCATTAAAATCATCGCTATCGTGGTCATTGTCTATGTTATCCTTTATTGCTCCTGATACGTTATCTGATCCAAATATTGTAGCATTGTAAGGGTTAGATCCCCATGCTGCTACTGGACTGTAGTTTGAGATTTGGTTTAGTGAATCTATGTTGCGGTATGATTCTCCTGTTTCATAGAAAAAGCTATCATTTTCATCATAAAAATGATTAGGCGAACCTGCCTCGCCATTACCATTATTATCTCGATAATCATTCATTTGTCTATCAGAAAGTATAGTGCCTCTTGTATCGGGTAGTGTAAGGAAATAGTCAAGGCCCCAAACAAATCTTAGATCCCCATTGAGTCTTTCAATATAGTGTTGTAACTGAAGACTGAATTTTTGAGATCTATCATAGATGAGACTTCCAGTTGCGAGATTTCTTGTTGGGCGATCAGATGATCCAGAATAACTTGTATTTAAGTAAGTCTGTAAGAAAAGGTTTTTATAACGTAGCTTAGATTGATAGTAACGATAAACCCATCCATCAGCCAAATATCTTGCTATTCCAGTAATATTAATATTTTTTGCCCAGGCATATCCATGCGAAAAACTAGCAGTGACATCAGAGTTTGGTTCCCAGTCTATACGAAAATCGTATCTTACGTTTTTTACATTGAAATCAGGAAAATCTTTGATGCCATCATCATTCGCATCTTCCATTAATTTAGGGAGCCCACCGTAGTTTATAACAAAATCTGATTCATCATTCTCATCGATTGTTCCATCATCATCATTATCAATTCCGTCTGATCCCCAGTCATCATTATAGATTCCGTTTGCATTGGTATCAAATATTATATTACCATCTTTATCAAATTTATATTCACCAAACCCACCTTTGTTTGTGTCCCAATGCCCGTAATAGTTTCCAAATCGGTCAAGCCATTCTGATCCTATTTCATCATATTCATCAATCTCTCCATCATTGTCATTGTCAACTCCATCAAACCAAATCTCTCCAGGTTCATCAATGCCTTTGTCAATTCCTTCATCGATTGCGCCATCTCCATCATTATCAATCCCATCAATATATCCACGTCCAACATCATCATACCCCAGTCCATATAGAATTATCCCATTTTCTAAAAAATATCTTCCATAGGGATCATTCAATGCCTCCGTTACCATCAATGAGTCAATTAATGGAGATCCAGCCTCAGCATCAGGGAAAGGTCGATTATCAATGCCATCACCAATTTCAGGCCCAGTCCAATCAGCAAAATCTCCTGAGCCCCAGCTTAGGTTTTCATCTACAAAGCCATTTCCATTATCATCTATTCCATTGTTATCTATTTCACCTTCTAGCCATTCAATTGGCATTCTTGGACTGCCATATTCGCCACTAATTGCGCCATCTTCAATTCTATTGTGAACGAGATTAGATCTACCGATAAAAGATGGAGAGTGCCCTTCATATTCATCCTCATTATAATGGTTCCAGTCTTCACCTCTTAATGATACAGCAGAAAATTTTACACCGATATTGTTGAATTTACGTGCTATTCTGAACGTATTTTTCTCAAGCGGTTTTGTGCTTGCTTGATTTAAATATCCTCTTTGAATATTAAATTTAGTTCCTTGCGATCTTAGCGGAGAGCTTGTAACAATGTTTAAAACACCACTGTGAGCATTAGGACCGTAAAGGGCAGAGGATGGCCCTAGAACAACCTCGATTTGTTCGACATCATCGAAAGACACAGGTATCACATTATAAGCGGTAAGCCTCAGAGAAGGAACATTTGCCATTCTACCATCTGTCAGTGTTAATAATCTTGAGCTAAAAGAAGAATTAAATCCTCTCGCTGTCATGTTATAGCTATCTATCCCAGATTGAGTAAAATCAATTCCTTTAGTCCCCTTTAAATAATCACCAAGGTTTGTATTACTCTCTCTTCTAATTTCTTTTTTTGAAATTACAGATATAGCTGCTGGTGCATCTTCAATTCTTTCTCTACGCCTTGATGCGGTAACGACATATTCATCAAGCTGAATGGCTTCAGGTTCCAAAAGGATTGTAATTCTATTTTGTTCTATATTAGGGATTGTAACCTCTTGCTTGTATGTAGAATAACCCATGTAAGAGGCAATGATTGTGTAGTCCCCAGCTTTAATATTTTCAATATTAAACCTACCTTCGTTATCGGAAGCTGCACCCAGTGTTGTACCTTGAAGTGTAATATTAGCAAAGGAGAGAGGTGACTGGTTTGACTTATCTAGAATTTCTCCTTCAAGTCGATATGATTGGCCAAAGGCTATATTGCTAGTAAACAGGAAAGAGGTAATAATTGTTAATATAGCTAGAGATAGTTGACACATAGTATTTTGTATTTCATTTTGATATTAAAATAAAAAAAACAGCCTCTTGAAAAGTTCAAAAGGCTGTTTTTAATGGTTAAATCAATTTCGAGATTACTTCAGGAATAACATTTTACCTTGTAGTCTTCTGCCGTCTGACTCAACGTCATAGAGGTACATTCCAGTTGGAACAACCTTACCATTGGTACCTCTGCCATTCCAGCTAACATCATACGTTCCAGCATTAACTTGCTTATTCATAATGGTAGCTACTTTTTCACCTTTTATTGAGTAAACAGTAACCTTCACATTACTAGTACGATCATTACTAAATCTGATTTTTGTAGTAGGGTTGAATGGGTTCGGATAATTACCCTTTAGCTCAAAATTCTCAGCTGTAATACCATTGTCATCTATTGTACTAAGTGCACCCATATATGTCCAGTGTGAGTCCACATACTGTGACCATTTTGCAGGGAAACAATTGGCATAACTTTGAACAAATAATCTTCCACCAGCTGTATTCCATAGTCCACCATAGTCATAGTAATCATCCCAATTAAAGCCATCTACTGAAAGGTCATGGCCAGAATCATCAACTACTACTGGGTCGCCATTTGCATAAGTCAAAGCCCCACCTGCTTGCGCTTGTGCTCCAGCTACAGTACCTAGAATGTATGGTAGCAATGCGCTTCCTACCTGCTCGAGTGTATAACCTGCGGTTAGCCAGTCACCTACTTGCTGTGTAGCTGCAGTAGGTACCCCAGCTGCTACGATTGCGTCTATTGTAGCATCAGACATATCCCAATAGTAAAGGGTATAGCTAAGAACAGAATCAACGATCATCGGAATATTTGGAGCTCCTGTAGTTGGGTCAATTGCACCACCCATTACCGCAGCTTCAACACCATCACTAATTCCATTTAATGTTATTAGAACATTCCATGTAGCATAGTATCCTGTAAATTGTAGTGCCTCATCACCGCTAAATAGTTCTCCATCTCCACCACCTAGTAGGTCGCCTGTAGGATCAAAAACATAAAACCAATCACTATCTGTAGCACCAATTAATTCACCAGTTGTAGGATCAGGAAGACCAACCCCGCCTGCCATATATGGAGGGTTTTCAGTTGGGACATTTATTGTGATACCGGCAGGTGCATTTGCAGCTAAATACCCAATAGTAACTGAATCAACAGGTATCTCACTTCTTCCAAGCATACCATTTAGGAGTCCTAGGTCAGCTTCAGCTTGAACAAAATAAGGATCACCATCGCTGACAATACCTATACCAGCATCAGGACCATCATGTGCTTCCCAACCAATATTTAAACCATCAATAGTTGTAAAATTAGCATCCGTATAATTAGCTTGAAAATAACCCCAGTTTTCCATTGGCGTTCCAACTCCATAGTCAGTACCATATACGTTGTTTACCATGTCTGGTGCACTAAATGAAGCAAATACATTTGATGTAATTATTCCCCAACCCCAACGAGCAGTATTACCAACTATATGAGGCTGATGATTGCCATCGGTCCATGTACCAGCATCTTGGATTGGGACAAACACTTGATCTGTTACACAGTCTTGGGTATTTGTAGTAGGATAAACGCTACCTGCATTAATTGTGTATGCACCTGTTGTAAAATCAGTATTAAGGCCTAAGCCATAAAGGTCTAGTGCAGCTGGAGATCCAAGTGGGACATCAAAAATCCCCATTGTGTCTCCTATAGACCAATATGGTAGTGAAAAATCAAAAAGAGATGTGTCTGCATTTGGCCAGCCTATAACAACATCGTAGGTTGCCGCAGAATCATCATATGTAGTGGTATAAGTATTACCATCTGTTCCAGTTTGATTAATATCTCTGGATACTAGTACATACTTAACGACTAAACTGTCTAATTCATAATTACCATCAACATTTTGAGCGGGTAAATTATTTAGACATAGTGTTACAAAAAGAAAAGTGAATATCATTTTTCTCATTTATTCCTCCTTGGTTCAAATAATATTATAACAATTACTGATGCAATTAATTATCAATTGCATCTAAAACTAATTAAATATTTGGCAAGTATCAAAGCGCTTTATTTTTTTTGATTAGACCTAGCCCAGAGCATCCAGAGGCTATATAGAAAAAGTATACTTCCAACTATAAATACGGCGTTTAAAATAATGTCATTTACAATATTCAATTATTTCACACTATAAGTTTTCATGAACAGTGAATTGTTGTTTAAATTTCATCTGTGAATTTTTCATATTATAAAACAAAATCTAAATGAAAATAGCAGTATTAGTAAAGCAAGTTATCGGATCTGAATCAGCGCTAGAGATATCAGATGATAGCAGATGGGTTAAAGAAGAAAACGCCTCATTTGTTATGAATCCGCCTGATCATTATGCAATAGAAGAGGCGCTAGTCATAAAAGAAAAACTTGGTGAAGGTGAAGTTGTCATCGTTAGTAAAGGTCCGACTAGAGTTCAGAAAGTAATTAGAGAAGGACTAGCAAAAGGCGCAGACAGAGGAATACACATCGAAGAAGATATTGATGCTATTGAAACAGACCCGTTAATATTGGCAAAAAGTCTGGCTTCTGGATTAAAAGATGAAAATTTTGATTTGATTTTAACAGGCCTGCAGTCTGATGACGTTGGGATGGGGCAGACTGGTGTATTAGTTGGTGAGTTACTTAATATGTCAACTGCAACTCTTGCTATTGAGACTGATATAGACAAAGAAAAGGTTAGAGTTAAAAGAGAGCTAGAGTCAGGTTGGTTTCAATGGGTTCAACTTCAAACACCATCTTCAATTAGCATCCAGTCTGGTATAAATCAGCCTAGGTATCCTTCATTAAAAGGAATTATGGGAGCGAAAAAGAAAGAAATAAAAGTTGTTCAATCAGAAGTGAGAGATAAAAAACAATTACTTGAAAAAATTTTTGTTCCACAAACCTCTAAAGAAACAGAAGTTATAGATATGGATTTAAATCCTACAGTAGAAAGAATTGTGGAAATATTAAAATCTGAGGTAAAAGTATATTAGTGATGAATATTCTTGTTATTATAGAAGATAGTAGAGGTTCAATGCATCGCATGAGTAAAGAAGCTATTGTTGGTGCTCAAAAAATGGGTGGTAGTATAACAGCGTTAGTTATAGGCGAGAACGCTGATAGCATATCGAATGAATTATCATCTTATAATATTGAAAAAACATTATTAGTAAAACACGAACTTGTTTCATCTTATAATGCAGATGGATATAAAGAGGTAGTCTCTAAGGTTGTCATGGATACTCATCCTGATATTATTATTATTGGTCATACTTATCAGACTCGGGATTTTGTTCCTCTTGTAAGTGCAAAACTTGATATTCCATTTATTCCAGATATTATTGCAATGGATGGAGCGATGTATACAAAGCAGGTACTTAATTCAAAATTAAACGCGTTGATTTCTTCATCACAAGAAATAATAATATTGAGTTTTCAGTCAGCTTGTTTTAGTGAAGAAGATATTATTGAAGGTTCAAGTGTATCGGAGAATTTTAATATTGATCTTGAGCCATCAATAATAAGATCAAAATCAGATGAACCTTTTCAAGAATCAGCAGCTGAGGTTGATCTTGAGAGTTCGGATCTAATAGTTTCAGTCGGTAGAGGAATTGAAAAAGAAGAAAATATTTCTATTGCATTTGATTTGGCAAAAGAAATAGGTGCAGAAGTTTCAGCTAGTAGGCCAGTAGTGGATGCTGGTTGGCTTCCTAGCTTTAGGCAAGTTGGTAGTTCTGGTAGTACTGTTTCTCCTAAATTGTATTTTTCATTAGGTGTGTCAGGCGCAATTCAGCATGTAGTTGGGATGAAAGGTTCTAAGAATATTTTAGCTATCAATAAAGACCCTGATGCGCCAATATTCGAAATTGCAGATTATGCGGTAATTGGCGATGCGTTAGAAATTGTTCCTCAGCTTATTGAAGCTCTGAAAAATTCATAATATTTAGAATTTTTAATTCTCTTTTATCCTTTTTTATATCATTAATAAAGATTTCATATGGTTTAGAATTTTTCATTAAAATAATTTATTATTAAATAATGTTTATCGCATACTTTAAGGGATTTAGGTAGTTAAAAATTAAAGAGTTGTTGATTGTTATCATTAGTTGAAAAAATAATTTTTATCCTTATTGCATTAGGTGCAATTGGAGTTTCATTTATAACATTTAGGAAAATGTTCCGTGCTATTGGGAAAGGTGTACAGCCAATCAATTGGAAAGATGCTTTATTCAATTTCCCTAAAGGAATTAAAGTGTTTATCAGCCAGGAAACACTTTTTAAAACACGTCCAATTATTGGTTTTATTCATGCTCTAGTTGCATGGGGCTTTACACTTTACCTTCTAGTCAATATTGTTGATGTTCTCTATGGTTTTATCCCAGGGTTTCATTTTTTTTCTAATTATCTTGTTGGAAAGCTTTATAGACTTTTTGTTGATTTTTTTACAGTAATGGTATTGATTGGTGTTATTTACTTTTTAGTTAGGAGATTTATTTTTAATGATAATAGACTAATAATAAACCAACCTGTTATGTTAAGTGAAGAAGCAAGAGCTGGTATGAGAAGAGATTCACTGATCGTTGGTTTTTTCATACTATTTCATGTTGGAGCAAGGTTTTTATCAGCGAGTTTTGAGATTGCCAAGAATAGCGCTGATAGTTTTCAGCCTGCGGCCACAATAGTTTCACTCTTATGGGCTAATTTTTCTGAAGAAAATATAATTCTTTTTGAACATATAACATGGTGGATAGCGCTTGGTCTTATACTTGGTTTTCTCCCGTACTTTCCATATACAAAGCACGCGCATTTATTTATGGGACCTCTTAATTTTATGGTTGAGAAAGAAAGAAGTTCAATGGCCTCATTAGAGACAATAGACTTTGAAGATGATTCTATCGATCAATTTGGTGCTGGGAAGATAGAGCATCTTCCTCAGAAACAAATTTTAGATGCATATGCATGTATACAGTGTAGCCGTTGTCAGGATGCATGTCCTGCTTATGAGACCGGCAAGGAGCTATCTCCATCTGCATTAGAGATTAATAAAAGGTATTTTTTAAATAATCATTTAGATGAATTTATAGATGGATCAATTCCTGATGCTTCTATTACAGATATTTTGTTAACAGATGAGGCAGCATGGAGTTGTACAACTTGTGGTTTTTGTGTTGAGGTTTGTCCTGTCGGGAATGAGCCAATGTTAGATATCTTACGTGCCAGGCAGGACTTAGTCATGATGGAAAGCAAATTCCCTAAGGACGCAATGGAGACATTTGATAAAATTGAGAATTATGGTAACCCTTGGGGTCTAAGTCCTCAAGAAAGAGAGAACTGGATGGAAGGTAGAAATGTTCCTCTAATGAGAGAAAAAAAAGAGGCCGAGGTATTATATTGGGCTGGATGTGCTGGTGCTTACGATAGCAGAGGAAAAGAAATCTCTCAAGCAGTTGTTGATGTTCTGAAAGAAGCAAAAGTAGATTTTGCGTCTTTAGGCAATGAGGAGACTTGTACAGGTGATTCTGCTAGGAGAATAGGTAATGAGTACTTATTTCAGATGATGGCCGAGCAAAATTTGGAAACATTTGAAAAATATAAGTTTAAAAAAATTGTTACTCAGTGTCCACATTGTTTTACAACTTTAAAAAATGATTATTCAGAATTAGGTGCAAAACTTGAGGTAGTACATCATTCGCAGTACATCGGAGAATTAGTTAGTAAAGGTAAGATAAGTCCTAAGTCATGGGTGGATGAGGATGTAACCTACCATGACGCATGCTATCTTGGCCGACATAATGATGAATATGATGCCCCTAGAGATGTCATACAATCGATTATGCGTGATGGAGAATTAAAAGAGATGGAACAATCAAGAGAAAAAAGTTTTTGTTGCGGTGCTGGAGGTGGAAATATGTGGTATGAAATCAAAACTGGCGAAAGAATAAATCATAATCGATTTGAACAGGCAGCAGATACCGGAGCAACTACTGTCGCAACTGCGTGTAATTTTTGTAATATTATGATGGAAGATGGCATGAAGGTCACAGGCAATGATGAAAAAATGAAGGTAATGGACATTGCAGAATTAGTATC
>CEOP01007155.1_pt1 | contig 15038 bp, 11 predicted proteins | sample 361301 | NCBI WGS metagenome assembly CEOP01 (sample SAMEA2619548, study PRJEB7988) | marine metagenome | biome: marine biome (ENVO:00000447); feature: deep chlorophyll maximum layer (ENVO:xxxxxxxx); material: "saline water (ENVO:00002010), including plankton (ENVO:xxxxxxxx)" | depth 55 m
TTTTACTTTGATGTTGTAGATATGAATAAAATAATGGATGGTGCATTTCATGGCTTAATGGAAGAGCTAGACCCGCACTCAACCTATATACCCGCTAAAGATCAAGAAAATATTGATGAGTTATTTCGCGGAAAATTTCAGGGTATAGGAATAGAGTTTGATATACTCCATGGTTATATCACTGTAATATCGCCAGTGCCTGATAGTCCATCTGACTACGCTGGGTTACAATCTGGAGATAGAATTATTGCTATTAATGATGATGATGCATATAAAATAACGAAAGATGAAGTAATTAAAAAACTTAGAGGGAAAAAGGGGACCTCAGTTGGTATAACCATACAAAGAATTGGAGTTGATGAACCTTTTGATGTAACTATCATTCGAGATGATATACCAATATATAGTGTAGGCGCTGCTACAATGATTGATGAAAATACGGGATACATATTATTGAGGAGATTTTCAGCTACGACCATTGATGAAGTAAATAAAGCGATAGATAAACTTGATAAACAAAATTTCAAAAAATTAATTTTTGATTTAAGAGGTAATAGTGGTGGATATTTAGAACAAGCAGCAGCAGTATCAAATCTATTCATATCAACAAAAGACACGTTAGTTTATACAAAAGGAAAAATAAATGATTCAAATCAAGCATTTATATCAAAACCAGAAAAAGGAAGAGATGATTTTTCACTTATTATCTTAATCAACCGAGGCTCAGCAAGCGCTAGTGAAATAGTGTCTGGAGCTGTACAAGATCTTGATCGAGGGTTAATCGTTGGAGAAACTAGCTTTGGAAAAGGACTTGTTCAAAGGCAGCTTCCTTTAGAAGGTGGCTCAGCAATCAGAATCACAATGGCCAGATATTATACACCTAGTGGAAGATTAATTCAAAGGCCCTATGAAGAAGGAGATGATCTAACTTACTATAAAGAACTTTATGCAAAAGACAGAGAGTCAATATTAGATAGTTTAAAACAATTAAGGCCTAAATACAAAACAAGAAAAGGAAGAACAGTCTATGGCGGCGGCGGTATCACTCCTGATATATACATACCTTATAAAAGTGAATTAACAAAAGAAACTCAAAAACTTTTAAGAAACCCAGAACGCCCAATATTTAATTTTGCATCAACGTTTGCAGCGCAAAATGATTTGGGTTTTAATAAATTCAATGACTTCAAAAAAGAGTGGCAGGTTGATCAGTCTATATATTCACAATTTCTTCATTACTTAGATAGTGATTCGATTACATTTAATGCTGATTCGCTATTAAAAGATAAATTTTTTATTTATAATAGAATCAAAAGTGAAGTAGCAGGTACAACTTGGGGTAAAGATGAAGCTACAAGCATTAGGCTTTATCTTGACAACCAAGTTTCAGAAGCTTTAAAATATTTTAATGAAGCTGATGCATTCTTGGGATACCGTAATTAAATTAGGGGCTATGTATAAATAAACATGTATTAAAGTATTTATTTTATAGATTAATTAATTTTATAAATATGGAGGTAATAAATGGTTGATTTTTTTGTACAAGGTGGTGGGTTTATGTGGCCCATACTTATAGCTTTACTTTTTGGTTTAGCGGTAATTGGAGAGAGAGCATATTCTTTACTTAATTCCAGTTCAAATACTGACCAATTTTTCGAAGATGTTAAAACGGCATATGATGATTCTGGAAAAGAGCAAGCAATTGAGCTATGTGAAAACACCCCAGGTCCTGTAGCATCTATATTTTATGCAGGTCTCTCAAAAATGGGAAATGCAAAAGAAGAAATAGAAAAAGCCGTGCAAAATGCTGGTGGTCTTGAAATGGCTTTTCTAGAAAAAAATATGATTTGGATTAACTCAGTTATTACAATTGCTCCAATGTTAGGTTTTACAGGTACAGTTGTTGGTATGATAAAGGCATTTGAAGATATTAAAATGGCAAATGACATTTCTCCAGCTGTTGTTGCTGGGGGGATCTCTCAGGCATTATTAACAACAGCCTTTGGGTTAATTGTAGCTATGATTATGCAAGTAGCACAAAACTTTTTTGTATCTATGATTGATAAACTCATTCTAGATATGGAAGAACAATCAATAAAAATTGTTGAATATCTTCATAGTTCAAAATAACTACCTCTTATAAATGATTAGAAACCGTCGATTTAAAGGAGGAGAAATCCCTACTGGGTCTATGGCCGATATTGCTTTTTTGCTTTTGGTTTTTTTTCTAGTAACAACAACGATTGATACTGATAAAGGATTAGGGATAGTGCTCCCGCCCGCTGGTGATGTAGAAATTGAAATCAAAAAAAAGAATATATTAAACTGTCTAATTAACTCTCAAGGAAAAGTGCTTTTAGATGAAGAGCCAACAGAAGTAGAACAAATTGGGCGTATTGTAAAAAAGAAATTAGCTCAAAATCCTCTTTTAATCGTGTCAGTAAAAGCACACCAAAAAACTGCATATTCTGATTATGTGCGGGTAATTGATCAACTGAAAATTGCTAATGCAAAAAAAATATCTATAGCGAACTCGAACTAATGAAATTTGCACGTAAAACAAAACTTTCAAGTGAGATTCCAACATCTTCTATGCCAGATATCATTTTTATGCTCTTAATCTTTTTCATGGTTACAACCGTATTACGTGAATATTCTGGTCTCCCTGTAAATATCCCTAAAGCCGAAAAAATTGAAAAATTAAAAGGGAAACGCCATACTGCACACATATGGATTTCTAAAGAAGGACTTGTATCAATTAATGATAGACTTTTTGCTGTACAAGATGTGGCAAAAATTATGTATGATAAACGAGTTTCTGATCCGCAAGTAATTGTCTCTCTAAAAGCAGATGAGGAAGCTAAAATGGAATTAATCTCATCTATCCATGAAGAGCTGAGAGAAGCAGATGCACTAAAACTCAATTATTCTACAAAAACACTAGTTAGATAATGAAACTAAACACTAACCCCCTTAAAGATATATACCCTATAAGTGTAAGGTTAGCAGGCCTTTCTGGTATTTTGGGTTTAGTCTTTATTTTTCTCGTATTTCCAAGATTTGTTAGTGAATCAGAATTTGGAGCAGTAGATCAAATTATAGTTGAAACTCTTGATATTCCACAAACACAACAAATAGATAATACTCCACCGCCTGCAAGGCCATCTATTCCAGTCCCAACAGATGATGAAGATATTGCAGATGATGTCACGCTTGATGATCTTGATTTTGATGATTTCGAAGCATGGGATGCTCCTCCTGCACCAAGTGGCCCTAAAGTAAAGTTTATCCCCTATGATGACCCACCAAAACCCATAAGTGCTATAAGACCAATGTACCCGGAAATAGCACAAGAAGCGGGGATTGAAGGGGTCGTTGTTGTCCAAGCATTTATTGATAAAAAAGGACGAGTAAAAGAAACAATAATTCTGAAAGGTATACCTAATACAGGTTTAGATGAAGCAGCAATGGAAGCAATAAGAAAAACTAGATTCCGCCCTGCAAAACAAAGAGAAAGATCTGTAGGCGTGTGGATTTCTATTCCTGTAAACTTTAAACTAAAATAAATATATTATTTGCTAACCTTTTATATTAGCTCTATGATATTCCCAATTCATTTTCCTAATATATTCTAAAGAAATCTCTTTTGGGCATTCCGCTTCACAAGCTCCTGTATTTGTACAATGTCCAAACCCTTCTTCATCCATTTGATCTACCATTGATATAACTCTTTTATCTCTCTCAGGTTGCCCCTGAGGTAATGATGCCAATTGAGAAACTTTTGCAGCAACAAATAAGCTCGCTGATGCATTCTTACAAGCAGCAACACAAGCACCACAACCAATACATGCCGCTGCATCAAAAGCATAGAGAGCATCTTCTTGTGAGATTGGTATCGCATTTCCATCTGGTGCGCTACCAGTATTTACAGAAATATAACCGCCTGATTGTATAATTTTATCAAAAGGTGTTCTATCAACTACCAAATCTTTTATTACTGGAAACGGTTTTGCTCTCCATGGCTCAATAGTGATTTTATCACCATCATTAAAATGATACATATGAAGCTGACATGTTGTAGTTCCTTTTAATGGACCATGTGGCTTTCCATTTATGACCATAGAACAACTCCCACATATCCCTTCTCTGCAATCATGATCAAAAGCAATTGGTTCTTCACCATCAGAAATCAAACGTTCATTAAGAACGTCTAACATTTCTAAAAATGACATATGTTCATTAAGGCCTTCAAGATCATAATCAACAAAACCACCTCTATCTCTTTGATCTTTTTGACGCCATACTTTTAATTTTAATGATAATTTTTTCATTTACTTATAACTTCTTTGAGTTGGAGTAACCTCTTCATAATCTAAATCTTCTTTATGTCTTACTGGAACTATGTCTTCCCCTTTATATTCCCATGCTGATACAAAAGTATAATTATCATCGTCTCTTAGCGCCTCTCCTTCTGGCGTTTGATATTCTTCTCTAAAATGTCCACCACATGATTCATTTCTATCTAGCGCATCACGAATCATTAATTCGCCAAGCTCTATAAAATCTGCTACTCTACCTGCTTTTTCAAGTTCTAGATTTAACTCAGCATGTTTACCAGGAACAAAAACATTATTCCAAAAATCTTTCTTTAATAATTGAATCTGTTCTATTGCGCTCTCTAAATCTTTTTTATTTCTAGACATTCCACAATTATCCCACATTATTTTCCCAAGCTCTCTATGCAAACTTTCAACACTTTTTTTACCATTTACATTTAATAATGTTTCATTCCTCTTTTTTACTTCTTTTTCAGCTTTAACAAAATGTTCATCATCTGTTGAAATAGGCTTAGTTCTAATATCATTTGATAAAAAATCACCAATCGTATAAGGTAATACAAAATAACCATCTGCCAAACCCTGCATTAATGCAGACGCACCTAATCGATTAGCGCCATGATCTGAAAAATTTGATTCTCCTATTGAGTAAAGTCCAGGGACAGAAGTCATGAGGTTATAATCTACCCAAAGTCCACCCATTGTATAATGGACTGCTGGATAAATTCTCATTGGTGTTTTATAGGGATCATCTCCTGTAATTTTATTATACATCTGAAATAAATTCCCGTAACGCGATCTTACAACATCTTCCCCTAAACTATCAATTGCATCCTTAAAGTCTAAATAAACAGCCATTTTTGTAGACCCAACACCAAAACCCTCATCGCATCGTTCTTTAGCTGCTCTTGAGGCAATATCCCTAGGAACTAAATTCCCGAAAGCTGGGTATCTTCTTTCTAAGTAATAATCTCTTTCAATCTCTGGTATATCCTCTGGTTTCCTTGAATCACCTTTTTTTAATGGAACCCATATCCTACCATCGTTTCTTAATGATTCAGACATTAAAGTAAGCTTAGATTGATATTCTCCTGAAACAGGAATACATGTCGGGTGGATTTGAGTAAAACAAGGATTACCAAACATTGCGCCTTTTTTATAAGCTTTCCAAGCAGCTGTTACATTACTACCCATAGCATTTGTTGATAAATAAAAAACATTCCCATATCCTCCTGTAGCTAGAACAACCGCATGGCCAAAATATCTTTCATACTGACCAGTTAATAAGTTTCGAGCAATAATTCCACGAGCTACACCATCAATTACAACTATATCAAGCATCTCATGCCTGTTATACATTTTAACAGTACCTTTGCTTATTTGTCTGCTTAATGCACTATATGCCCCAAGTAAAAGTTGTTGCCCTGTTTGACCTCTAGCATAAAATGTTCTAGATACCTGAACTCCACCAAATGATCTATTATCAAGCGTTCCACCATACTCCCGAGCAAATGGAACCCCTTGAGCTACGCACTGATCAATGATGTTTGTACTTACCTCTGCTAATCTATGTACATTTGCTTCACGAGATCTATAATCACCCCCTTTAATTGTATCATAAAAAAGTCTATATACACTGTCCCCATCATTTTGATAATTTTTAGCAGCATTTATACCTCCTTGAGCTGCTATCGAATGTGCTCTCCTTGGACTATCTTGAAAACAAAAAGTTTTTACATTATAACCCATTTCAGCCATAGAAGCGGCTGCAGAGGCCCCAGCTAATCCAGTCCCCACTACTATAACATCAATATTTTGTTTGTTTGATGGACTAACTAGCGGAACTTTAGACTTATAGTCAGACCACTTATTAGATAATTTCCCTGGAGGAGTCTTACTATCTAACATATAGTGTAATAGGTATGGTTGCAAATACTAAAGGAATAACGACCGCAATGCCTTGACCAATAAACTTAATAGTTTTTTCATATTTCAACGTATTCAAACCTAATGTCTGAAAAGCAGATTCAACTCCGTGATGTAAATGGAAAGCCAGCATTATCATTGATAAAACATAGAAAGCCGTATAAAAAATATTATCAAAAGCTGTAACTGTAACTGTGTACAAATCTTTATTACCCCATTTATCCAGACCAATTTCACCAAAATGCATTTCGTACCAAAAACTTCTAAGATGCACAATTAAAAATATCAATAAAACAGTTCCTAAAAAAGCCATGTTCCTGGACGACCAAGTGCTATTAGATGATCCACTATTAACTAAATATTTAACCGGCCTTACTGATTTAGATTTTAAAGTAAGAAAAATGGTTAACGTAGAATGTAAGAGAATAGAAAAATATGTTAAATATGAAAGAATCATTACCGCAGGATTTGTTGTCATGAATAAAGCATAAGCATTGAACTGTTTTTTCCCTATCTCTCCAGGTATAAATAACTGAAGATTACCAGCTAAATGACCAATTAAAAATAAAATTAAAAATCCACCAGACAATGCAGCTAAAGCTTTTTGAAATATTTTTGAATTAAAATATTGTTTCATGTTTGTTCTATTGTTTAAAGATACATATAATCTTGATAATCAATCAAAAATTAACCCTATTTATCTTTTGATTCACGAAGTATAAAATAGATACTAAAAAATAAATTTCTCCAAAGATAATCCAGATGAAATAAAGTTTCTTTGTTTTTGAAGTCCTAAAGGCCCGTTTTTTAAAACATCATTATAAAAATCCACAAAATATTTTATTTCATAATTATCTCTTCTTTTTAAACCTTCTATTGCAATATCACCAACCCATTCAATCCAGTCAATAAATTTTCTATTTTGAGGTCCAATTTTATCTATTTCTAAACTAGAGGCATTTTGATTCCAAAAGACTCTTTCTTTATCAGTCCAAGATACAAACTCCTTAATTAATTTTTTTCGTATAGAACCATCCATTATTAACCCCGTGAAAAATGCTACTGGAGCAAGTATATCTTTAAATGGTAGACAATCAAAATCTCTGACTTCAATTAATGATTTAAGCCGAACATTCGTGAATATTTGATGAAGTGCAACTTGTATATCATTATCCCTTAATTTATTTTTCTTTAATCTTTTTTTTAATATTTCACCAAGCTTCAAATCTGTAGCTTTTATCTCTAACTCATCATTTAATTGAAATATCCCCGGGACTTCATACATAAATGCCATATAGCGGTGTAAAAGATTGTTGGGGTGATTGATTTTATGATCAAATAATGTTCTACACCTATCCTTATCGGTATTCTCCCATATATGATTTCTGAGATTAAACTCACCCGTAGGCTTACCAAGTTTAAAAGGACTATTTGAAAATAAATAAGATGATACTGGATGAATACAATCAGCAATAAACATTATTTCCTCAAGATCTTTTTCATCGACGATATCATAATTAATTTGAATACTTGAAGTGTTTCTCATCATCCATTTACCTAAAATATCTTTTTCCTCCATATTTTTGTTCATCAATTGATATTTTTTTTGAGCAATAAGATCAATATTGTCTGGGTCATAAAAAGGATCAACGCCTATATATAAAGACCTTAGTCCTCTTTTTTTTAAAATTTTATCAAGCAATCTTTTATAAGATAACAAAGATATTTCTAAATCTTTAATATCTCTATAAGGAGGGCTCGACCATTCTAACTGGCCACCTGGCTCTAATGAGAAATTTCCATTATTATTTATGTTTTTGCTTAGTTCACTTAGAAGATCACTAGCAGAATACTCGCTAGCCTGATTAACTGGTATTCTTTTAAAATCTTTATTATATATAAAACACTCGACTTCTATACCGATTTTTCTATCATCTATATCAACAGTTTTTGATAAAATATTTGATTTGATTTTTTTATTTAATAACAAAATATGACTATATTAATTTTTTTATATAAAACCAAAATAACGAGATATTTATAATCTAATTGTAAATATAATAGATTTATTTAAAGGTGAAAAAAGGGGATTAAAAGCTATGCAACTCCCCAAGCAATTAAATAAAAGAATGACATTATTACAGGGAAACCGACTAACCATCCACCATTTTTCTTTTTAACAGGAAGAGAAGGGCCAACATAATCGAATCTCATTTCTGATCTCGCAATTTTACCTCCCTCAACATATAATGTTTCTGTTCCAAATATTTGATTATTTAGCATCGGGTCATTAGATACATAATCAATAGTTCCAGTATTTAAATACATCAAATATTGTGGGGAAAATCCACTCACTTGATGCCATCCTGGCTCTACTCTTATAGGTGTTTTTAAGGGTGTATGTCCTACATATCTACCATCTATATAAATGGGTACACCATCAAGGTTTGCATCTATTCTTATCCCTGATTGTCCGCTTAATAATGTTTTGTCTTCTTTTTGTTTTCTTTTGCCATATAATCTAGTTTTTGAAATAGACATAAACGGTAGTTTTTGCCACCATGAAGTTTTAGGAACCTTAATAATTCTGCCATCGAGTTCATCTTGTATTATTGAGTGATCTGCAAGTTCTTCAATTAATTGCCCCTTAGATGATTCTAAATTGTCAAATAATCTTGCGTTGTCATCATTCTCTTTTGCAGCAGTCATTTTATCCCATAAAGTTAAGTCACTATTATTTTTATTGTTTTCTTCACTAGATAGATCTGCCCATTCAGCTAATTCTTGCCCTGATTTTTTTTCAATAAAATATTCGTCAACTGGTTTTGAAATAGAATTATTATCAGAAATTTCCCTACTTAAATCTTGGTCTTTATTTTTATAAAGCGGCTGTACGTATTGAGCAAAATAATCTTCAATTAAATCATCTTTAATATTTTCTTTGCTAGATAATACATCGGTTACTTCATTAGGGTGATTAGTATGGTATAACTTACCCTTATATCTAAATATTGCGTTTGCGCCAAGTTCTTCTCTGGCCTTATTAAATGCAGCTTGAAAACTTGTATTATAAGCCGGGAAACCTTCTTGCTCTACCACAGAGAAGACAGATTTCCCATCCCTATCAAGATGCTGCTTTAAATTTGTCTGGAGATTATTTTTCATTTCAGTATGAATAAATACAATTGCTGAAGATGTCCCCTCTGAATTAATTATGTCGTACCATTGTATTTTTTTTGTTAAGAGGATTGCTATTTGAACAGATTCATCAAAACTATCAATAACTAACTCTTTAATTAAATTGTTAGGGTCAGCCTTAGGATTAATTTTTTTATTATGTTTTACACCCAGTAATGTTATGTATAACCAATTTCTATCTGATTTCCACCCAATGATATTATCATCTGGTATCGGATCGGTATATTCTATACTAAGCATAAGACCATTGCTCTTAGGGTCATACTTGATATCTTCAAGTGTAGACGCCAACGTACCCGAAACAATTAGGGACGCAACTATGGTGATATGTTTTATTTTTTTTAACATATTGGACTCCGCTATGAACCAATATTAAAACAATATTTATTCTAATGTCAACAATAAATTAATATTCTTTATATTGCTAATATATAAGCACTTACAGGAATTAAAGCTATTTAATAGATAACTTTAAGTAATGAAATTTTATTATTTTTAACATAATTTTTATAATAAAATGTTGAATTAATTGATAGCTATAAAACATAGAAAAATGTATCCGAATTTTTATAAATAATTGTTAGTTTAACTTTGAACTAGTAGTGAAATTTGTATTTTGATGAAACTGATAAACATAATATTATATACCTTTGTATTTCTTAGCTCATTTATTGCTGGGAAAACGAAAACGAAAACGATAAAAACATATAATATATCACGCAATTTTGGTACTGAAACCAGAGAGCTAACTCAATCTACATTTGTCAGATATAATTCAAAAAATCAAATAATAGATAGTACTCTTTACGTACATAATATCCCACTATCTGATAAATATAGTTATATTAACTTTAATGATAGAAGGTCTCTCCAAAAGCTTGAAGGTATCGAACGCCTAATGCATTTCACATACGAATACAATTTACAAGGTAAGCTCATTTCTAAATATTTATATGGGAATAATAATGACTCATTAAAATGGAGAGAGTTTTATAAATATTATAGTAATGGCAAACTATGGAAAATTATAAGATTTGACCCAAAAAAAGTAAACTCTGAAAATAAAATTGATGGTTTACTCCCAGATCCAAATAATATGCCCTGGGGGGAAACTTTTAGTTATAATGATGACGGAACAATTAAAGAACATAAAGAGTTTTATGCAGGATATATAATTGAATCTACAATTTATGATATAGATACAAGTGGGTCCATTATAATTAAGCAAGAAAATTTTGATCCATCCATTATGAAAAAAATTACTTATTCATACAATGAAAATGGAACACTTGATCAAATTATTAATTCTAGGAGAGGGTTCTCTATCGGATCTGAAAGTCATCAATATGATAAATCAGGTAGTAAAAATAAAATTGAGCATTATGACCTAAATGGAAACCTTGAAAAAACAACTACCCTATTATATAATAAATATGAAAGAAGAAGCACAAAAATAATCACCGACTCTTCGAAAAAACTAATCCGAAGGATTGAATCTATAAAAAATAGTTATGAAAAAAAAATAATAGAGGCGACTTTTGATGGGAAGAGTAGACTAATACAGAAAAAAACTATCGGCTATGATTCTAGTGGTCGATTATCCAGGGTCCATGACTATGATATGTTGAAACCCACCGAAAATGGAGATCCAATACTAATTAGCATTATTACTTATGAATATGATTAAATTCAATAGAGATTTTTCAATGACAATTAATTTGAGGAGGTATAATGAAAGTCATTGATATAAAAAGTATAATAATTGGAATTCTTATCACTCTGCTAATTTTATCTAGCTTTGGATTTAGGCCAGAAACAGATGAACTGGGGCATCTTGTTGTAAAGAGTATTACAGTAGAAGATGACAGAGGTGTTGTAATGGGCTATATGGGTAATGGCTACATGCAAACTTATAACACATTCGGCGAGCCAACGCTTTTTGTTGGTACAGGAAAAGATGGCGGCGGTTACTTAAGAGCATATAATGGTGAAGGAGACGAATCTGCTTATGTTGGGACTGGTAGAATGGGAGGTGGTTATATTCGTACTTACAATAATTCTGGCAGAGAAACTTCTTACTTAGGTACTGGATCTGATAATTCTGGACAACTTCGTATTTATGATAAACAAGGTGAAACAAGGTCTTATTTAGGTGATGGTTACCTCCAGGCTTATAATCAGTTTGGAGAAAGGACTATTTTCCTTGGTACTGGAACAAATGGTGGTGGATATTTAAGAACATATAATTTTAGTGGACAAGAAAGTATCTACGTTGGAACTGGAGCTGATAGCTCTGGACAAATTAGAATTTATGATAACTCTGGTGAAACAGGCTCATTTTTAGGCAGCGGTTATTTCAGAACATATAACAGATTTGGGAAAATGACCACTTTTATTGGCAATGCCACTGATGGTGGTGGATATTTAAGAACAAATAATAAATTTGAAACAGAAACTGTTTTTCTAGGAACAAATAATGCTAATGAAGGATTAATAAATCTAAACGATAAGTTTGGCCAAAGTTTTTGGATAAGGTTAAACAAGAAAAATTAATTTTTATTCATTTTTTGACTTTCTGACTTTGTTGTCTTAAATTTCAAATACAAAAGGAATCCGAGGGACGGTAAATCCATATTTACCTTTCTTCCGTTTGTATAAAAATATGTATATATATAACAATAAATGGTTATTGGCTACCATGATCTTTTTATCAATAGCATGGTCTCAAAATGATGGACTTGTTATCATTAAATATGATAATGGTGGTTTAAAAACTGAAGGTAACTACATTAGTGGTGTCCGAGATGGAGACTGGACGGAATACTGGGAAGAAGTATGGTGGCTTGATTATGGAGAAGATGGGGAGCCAAACACAAAAGACACTCTTGAAAATAATAATAAATGGGACTCTGTAGAGGTAGTAATCCCTGATTTTATACCGAAATTTAAACTCCAAGGTAGATATGTTAATGGTAATAGAGATAGTACATGGACAGAATATTTTGAAGATGGAAAAAGAAAAACTGAACTAAATTATTCAAATGGAAAATTTAATGGTTTGCAATCATATTGGAATGAAAGCGGTAATAAAATTGAAGAGAAAAACTACATCAATGGAAAGCAAGAGGGCCTCTGGACTAAGTTTTTTGAAAAAACTGGTATAAAAAAAGAAGAAACTTTTTATAAAGATGGTGTGCAACAAGGACTCTGGACTGAGTGGTATGATGATGGCCAGAAAAAAAGAGAAAGAAATTTTACCTCTGGTGAAAGAGATAGTATCTGGACTACTTGGTATAAAAATGGGAATAAAAAACTACAAGCTACATATTCTTCCGGAAAACTAAATGGCCAATATACGAGCTGGTATGATGGTGGAATCATCAAAGAAAAAGAAGGTCATTATCTAGATAATAAAAAACATAAAAAATGGACTTATTGGTCAATATTAGGACAAAAAACTGAAGAAATAAATTATAATTCCGGTATCAATGATGGCGATCATATAAAATGGTTTGGTGATAAAAGTAATCAGCATAAAGTATTTCATATTACCTACAAGAATGGTGAAAAAGATGGTTTGTGGCACTACTGGTATGATTCTGGAATAGACTCACTAAAATCATATTATAAAGATGGGAAAAAAGATAGAGATTGGACATGGTGGCGAAAAAATGGACTGAAAGATAAAGAAGGTCAATATAAAAATGAAACAAAACATGGTGTTTGGACTGTCTGGAATGATTCAACAGGAAAAGCTTATCATAAACTACACCAAGAGACTTTTGTCGATGGAAAAATAGATGGACTAGTTACAAAATGGTATAAAGAAGGAACATTAGACCGCCAAGGTATAATGAGGGGAAATGAAAAAGAAGGAGAGTGGACATATTGGGAGCGTGATGGAAAAAGATGGCTGAAATTTAACTATGGAGATGGCCTAGAACGTGTCAAGTTAGGTGAGATTGAAGAACGAGATGGAATGACATATAAAATCGGGAAATATGAACCATATAGTGGCATTGTAGAAGAAACTGGTGGCAAAAGAGGTTACAAACTCCTTGGAAGATTTTTAGATGGAAAAAGAGATGGGAAATGGGTACAATGGTATGATAACGGACAAGTTGAGGTACAAGGTGAATACTATCGTGGAAAAAAACAAGGTGAATGGTCCCTATGGTACAATAATGGGAAATCAAAAGAACAAGGAACATTCAGTTTCGGAAAAATCGACAGTCTATACAAATACTGGTTTGATAATGGACACCTAAAAGAAGAACAAAGATATAAAAAAGGTCTACCCCATGGAAGGTGGACAAAGTGGTATAAAGAAGACCCAACTCTTAAATATGTTGAAAATGGTAATTGGCAATACAAAGATGGTGTTTATAAAGATGAAAAAAATGAACTCTGGAGCTGGTGGTGGTATCTAAATGATAACAAAAAAGAAGAAGGTTATTACATAGATGGACAAAAAGAAGGCGCCTGGAGTTATTGGTTTACAACTGGAGTAAAAAGTAGCGAAGGGACATTTTCTAAAAATGAGCGATCTGGCTTATGGCTTTACTACAATGAAGATGGAGCAGTAACTCAAGAATTTACCTATGCAAATGGGGTTTTGAATGGCAGAGAAACTAAATGGGTTATTTCTGCTTCAGATAGCCTAGGCAAAGAATATGAAAAATTTTGGAAAGATGGGGAGCTCAATGGCCCATCTACAAATTGGGTTGATGGTTTCAGATCAAAAATGATTACATATAAAGGAGAAAACTCAAAAGGCAAAGAATTAGCAAATGGCCCCTGGGTTAATTGGTATCCTGAAAGCGATCAAATGAGCGAACAAGGATTTCATAAAAATAATGTTCGCGATGGCCTTACAACTTATTATTATGAAAATGGGAATAAACAAAAAGAAGGTAAACTATCTGCAAATTTAGAAAATAGAATATCTAAGCCTGAGGGTGTCTGGACCTACTGGAATATTGATGGACAAATTGATTTTACTTTTGACTACGGGAAAGACCTTGAACACGTAAAGTTTAATCAACTTAGTAAAATTGGAGCGAATGAATTACTATACAAACAAGATGATAACACAGCCCCTTTTACAGGTGTTATTGCTGACGAAAATAAAGATGAGGAATATGTTTTTCTAGGAAGAACATTAAATGGTAAGAAAGATGGCCCATGGATAAGATGGTACAAAAATAAAAAAGTCCCAGAGGTCGTATTAATAGACATACCAGAACCGCAACCAAAAGGCACTTGGAGTGGTGGTAAAGAAGAACTTGGCGCCTGGAAAAACGGAAAAAAACATGGACTGTGGACGACTTACTATTCTAACCAACAAGTAAAAGACATTGGTACGTATGAAAATGGCATTTATAATGGCAAGTGGACGTTCTACTATGAAAATGGAAAAAGAGAAAAAGAAGGAACGCTTAAGGATGGGAATGCAGATGAAAAGTGGGTTTTTTATAATGAAAAAGGTAATAAAACACAAGAGGGCTTATTTAGCGAAGGGGTAAAACATGGTAAATGGTTAGCATATTTTGAAGATGGAAAACTAACCGAAGGTGA
>CEOP01130114.1_pt1 | contig 15011 bp, 16 predicted proteins | sample 361301 | NCBI WGS metagenome assembly CEOP01 (sample SAMEA2619548, study PRJEB7988) | marine metagenome | biome: marine biome (ENVO:00000447); feature: deep chlorophyll maximum layer (ENVO:xxxxxxxx); material: "saline water (ENVO:00002010), including plankton (ENVO:xxxxxxxx)" | depth 55 m
AAAGATACTCAAAAGCAATTAAATCGTGGTGCAGCTCTAATGGAACTGCTTAAGCAAAAACAGTATTCTCCTGTATCAACTGAAAAACAGGTCGCACTTATCTATGCAGGGACAAAAGGCTATTTGGATGATGTTGAAAAGAGTAGACTAATTGAGTTTGAAGAAAAGTTTTTTGATTTCTTAGATGCTTCATGTTCAGATTTATTATCTAATATAAAAGTATCAGGGCAATTAGATGATGATGCAGAGGAAACTTTGAAAACTAAAATTAATGACTTTGTAAAAGGATTTTAGGCTTGGCTAGTTTAAAAGATCTTAGAAATAAAATTAAATCAATTAAAAGCATTCAGCAAGTAACTAATGCAATGAAAATGGTTGCAGCTGCAAAACTAAGAAAATCTCAAGAAGATATGGAGAAAGCACGCCCATATACAAATTCTATTGAAGAAATGATAAATCATTTGATTCCTGATATTGATAGATCGTTATTATCTATACTAGAGACAAGAGAAGTCAAGAAAAAATTATTTATAGTTATATCAGCAGATAGAGGAATGGCTGGAGCTTTTAATTCAAATATCATAAAAAAAACTGAACAGAAAGTATTAGAATTTGGGAATGATGATTCTTTATTAATCTGTATTGGGAAGAAGTCACATGATTATTTTAAAAGAAGAGATTTTAATATTATTAAAAACTATAGAGATTTTTGGAATACATTAGATGTTAGTGATGCTCTATCAATTGGAGATATGGTTGTAGAAAAATATTTAAGTAAAGAAATTGATTCGGTAGAGGTTATCTATAATGAATTCATTAGTGTAGCATCTCAAAAAATCATATGCAAAACATTTCTACCAATAACATATGATCACAATGAAAAAGAATCATGTGACTTACTATATGAGCCCAGCAAGGCACAAGTAGTCAAAACATTAGTTCCTAAGCATTTAAATGTTCAGTTATGGCAGTTTTTATTAGAGTCAAATGCTTCAGAGCAAGCTGCTAGAATGGTAGCAATGGAGAATGCTACTGATAATGCTGGAGAAATGATATCAGATTTAAGTATAGAATATAATAAAGCAAGGCAGGCAGCAATAACAACTGAAATTATTGAGATTGTTAGTGGTGCGAATGCTTTAGAAGGATAATAAAGGAGAAATATGAGCAAGCAAGGAAAAATTTCATCTATTATGGGAGCTGTTGTTGATATAGAATTCAATGATGGTGGGTTACCCGAGATTTATAATGCAGTAGAGGTTGATCGTGGAGATAATGAAAAGTTAATAGTTGAAGTTGCACAGCACCTTGGTGATTCTATGGTAAGAGCAGTTGCGATGGATTCAACAGATGGCTTGCAAAGAGGAACTGTAGCAGTAGATACCGGTGCACCTATTTCAGTACCAGTTGGAGATGGCGTTCTAGGTAGGATGTTTGATCTACTTGGCAATACAATAGATGAAAAAGAAGATGTTAAATCTGATGTTAGACTACCTATTCATAGATCAGCTCCTAAATTTGATGAATTAACAACTAGCTCTGAAGTTTTAGAAACAGGTATTAAGGTTATAGATCTAATGGAACCATATACTAAAGGTGGAAAAACTGGTTTATTTGGTGGTGCAGGAGTTGGAAAAACTGTTCTGATTCAGGAATTAATTAGAAACATAGCAACTGAGCATGGAGGCTATTCTATATTTGCTGGAGTTGGAGAAAGAACCAGAGAAGGGAATGATCTTTATGGCGAGATGATTGAGTCTGGTGTTATCAATAAAACAGCAATGGTATTTGGACAAATGAACGAACCACCTGGAGCACGTCTAAGGGTGGCTTTAAGCGCACTTACAATGGCAGAATATTTTAGAGATGAACAAGGAAAGGACGTTTTATTATTTGTTGATAATATTTTTAGATTTACGCAGGCAGGTTCAGAGGTATCAGCATTGCTTGGTAGAATGCCATCTGCAGCAGGGTATCAACCAACCCTAGGGACTGAAATGGGAGAATTGCAAGAACGAATTACTTCAACAAAAAAAGGTTCTGTAACTTCTGTGCAGGCTGTATATGTCCCAGCTGATGATTTAACTGACCCAGCTCCCGCAAATACATTTGCACACCTAGATGCTACTACTGTTTTGGATAGAAAAATTTCAGAATTAGGTATATATCCTGCTATTGATCCCCTGCAATCTTCTTCAAGGATACTTGATCCTAGAGTAATAGGTGATCGACATTATGGAGTAGCAAGAAATGTTCAGCAAATACTTCAAAAGTATAAAGATCTTCAAGATATTATCAATATTCTTGGTATGGATGAACTTTCAGATGAAGATAAATTGATTGTTGGTCGAGCGAGGAAGTTACAAAAGTTCATGTCTCAGCCATTTTTTGTAGCTGAGCAATTTACTGGAGTAGAAGGAAAGTACGTTTCTCTTGAAGATACTATATCAAGTTTTGAAGCAATAGTTAGTGGTGAAATGGATGAATATGCAGAAAATTTATTTGCTTATGTAGGATCAATTAATGAAGTGGTAGAGAAAGCTAAAAAGTAATGAGCAATAAACTTGAAATAAATATAATAACACCAACAAGTACATTAGAGTTCTCAGAAGTTGAATATCTGAGAGCTCCATCTACTGAGGGATTGTTTGGAGTGTTACCTGGTCATATCGATTCTATAATTGCACTTGACGTAGGAGAGGTTAAAATTTCTATTGATAATAAATCAGTACATTATGCTACTAGTGGTGGTTTCGCTGACATTAGTAATGATAAAGTTATTTTAGTACTAGAGACTGTAGAAGAGGCAGGGAATATCGATATTAATAGAGCGGAAAAATCGTTGGATAAAGCTCTGAGTTATTTTGAGGATAAATCAAATGATGTAGATAGAGCATTTAAAGCTATAAAGCGTGCAAAAAATAGAATATCAGTTTCTAAAAAAAATATTTAGTTTAGTAATTTAATTCCTTTATTTATCATTGTAATATCAATTGGAGTTTTTCCAACAACCTCACCATCAATATTTAATATTTCATCATTCAAGGGTTTCAGTGTAAAATTATCTGTTTGCTTATAAATCACTTTCTTATTATTAATATGTTTACCTGAAAATAATTTTGGAAATAATTTCAAGAGCTCAATTTTCGTAAAATTATTTTTTATCATTACAATATCCATTTTACCATCATCAAGAGATGCCTGAGGTGCCATTTTCATTCCCTTGCCAACATGAATGGTATTACAGATTGTTATTAAGGTATAGTAATCTTCATATTTATTATCATCAAATAATAATACTGCCTTTCTACCTTTAAATCTGAAAATTTCGATTATACTAGCTATATTGTATCTTATAGGTCCAAGCCATCTCAATTTTTCAGCCAAAACTCCAATATCATTTCCCATGCCCCATCCAACTAAATTAATTGAATAGACTGTTTTTGTTGATGAGGAAACCTTCATAACATCTATTTCTCTAACATTATTTTTTAATATTAATTCAATAGTTGTGATAATATCATATTTACCTATATCGTATAGTAACGAATTCCCGCTACCAGTTGGTATATTGCCTAAGGGTATTTTTTTATCATCATCTCTGTTTAGGATGCCATTTACAACTTCATGCATTGTACCATCTCCTCCTAGTACTAAAATTGCATCTATGTTAGATAGATTGAGTTTGAGTATTATTTCCTTAGCATGATTTCTGTGAGTTGTTAATTGATAAGTATAGGTGTGATTATTTTTATTTAGGATAGGTATTAAAACTTTTTCAAAAACACCTATTGATTTCTTTTTCCCACTATTTGGATTAATTATTATAAAATAATTCATATTAGTTAATAGTATTAAGTAGCAAAACTAAATTCCCATAATTAATCTTCAACTCAATTTTTATGGGATATCTATTTTGATCATTTGTAAACCAAATTTTCATATCTCCATTATTTTTAATTAAAGTTTTATTATTTAAAACTGGACTAACAACAATTGTATTAAATTCTCCAAATGGTGTTTTAATAAGCTCTGTCTTTATAACTTTCATATTCACTGATTTTATTTTTCCAGTACTATAAATATCATAATTATAAATATCACCAATATTTAAGATCTTATTTCTTAAGGAATAGATTATTGACAAAGGAGAATAGGCAATATCAGCATTAATAGTTTTCTGCTTACTAACTATTTTTTTCAACTTTTCATCAAAAGTTGCGATATGTTTTTTTTTATATTTACCCTCATTTATTTTATTAATCACTTTTATTAAAGATAGGTCCTCAGAATCTAGATAAATTGTTATTTCATCCCTGATTTTATAGAATAGATCCAAAAAACTATTAGTTTTGAGGCTACTATTAAGTCGAAGTACATCTTTATTAAATAATGTATCATCTTCTAATTTAATAAACGCTTGGCCCGCTTCAATACCTCGAAACTCCATATTGTAGGATAGACTCCTATATAATAAGTTTTCCGATAAAATTATGTTAAAAAGGACTATAGTTATTAATATCATATAGCTCTTCAAAAGATTTCTCCTATTATTTTGTCAGAGAATTTTGTTTGATCATGAAGGTACTTGTTTAATTTTATTTTATATTCATCATTTTTTTTATTGTCATTAATTAACTTCAGAATAGAGGATAATTCTGTAGAATTATTTATAGGGTAAGCTAATTTTTTATTTACGAGTTCAACTGCCTCATTTAGTATATCATAATTAGGACCAAAGCAAATTATATTTCCGTAAATTGCAGGTTCAATGACATTATGGACACCTTTACTGAAACCGCATCCTATATATGATATAGTACTAAATTTATAGGATTCAGCTAATATCCCTACGGTATCAATAATAACAGCACCAAATTTATTTTCATCTATAGTTTTATCCATACTACTAAAACGAATTGATGAAATAGATAGTTCCATTAATTTTCTTTCTATTCTAGCAATCATTTTATTATCTGGTTCATGTGGTACGAATATCAACTTTGGACAGTTAATATCCTCGTAAATATTTTGCAATGACTCGAAAATTATCGGGATATCATATTCGTCTATACTACCAAATAAAATATTTTTTGAATCTTTATAGATAGGCTTTATTGAATTATTATTTTTAAATCTATATTTAATTTGATCAAATCTTGTGTCTCCAAAGATATTTATTTTATTAGGGTCTATAATCTTTTCAAGTTCATTACTCATTTCTTTAGAAACGGTGTATATCTGTGTAAAAAAACTAAATATGTAAGAATATAATGTAATAATAATTGGATATGATCTTTTTGAAAATTTGGGTAGGTTGGCATTAATTAAATATAAATTATCGCAGAATATTTTGGATAACACAATATGATTTGGCCATATATCATGCCGTGTAATTATATATTTATATGGCTTAACTTTTTTAAAAAAATTATATACTGACCATGGGAAATCAAAAGATTGATAGCAGAAGGCATCTATCTCATCAGTAGGAATATGATTATAAGAAGATGGGGATGATATAGTTAGCATTATAAAATAATCTTCTTTATTAATTAGTCTAAATAGGGGCCTTATTTGTTCCAATTCACCATTTGAAGCAGCATGAAAAAGTATAACCTGTTTATTAGTATTATTTATTTTTTCTACGGCAATATCTAGAAGCCTAGAGTAATTTTTTTTTCGTATTTTTATTTTATTATGAAATAAGGAAGTTATGTGTGTGAGTATCCATAATTTTGGAGAGAGCAGAAAATATATTATGTATAATATCATTTTCTATATTTAATAAGCAAATCAGAAAATTCTCTAAACGCACCATCTCCACCAGCTCTCTTTGTAATATAGTCAGGATTCACTTTATCAAGTATTGGGCTTGTACATGGCATCGCACTAATTCCTACTTGTTGAAGTACTTCTAAATCATTTATATCGTCCCCTATATAGGCAACTTCATCCATAGAAATATTTAGTCTATTGCATAGATACTCCATTCTAAATAACTTTTCTTTTTCATTTATATAGACATATTTAATTCCCAGCTTCTTTGCTCTTGATTTTACAATTTCTGATTTTTCACTTGTAAGAATTGCCACATCTATTCCCTCATTCATAAGTAAAGAGGTTGCCATCCCATCATATGTTGAAAATGATTTCATAAATTCCCCATTTTCAGTATAGTACATCTTTGCATTTGTCCATACTCCATCAATATCAGTAGCTACCAATTTTATTTTTTTTGATTTTCTAATAAAAATTTGTTTAGACATTCTTCCCCTCACTTTTTAGATAACTAGCAATTGCTTTTAAAATTTCCAAATCAAGATAGGTATCTATTTGATAGCTATATTCTTCCGGAAATATTTCATATCCAATTTTTCCACCTAATCTATTCTTTTCTAAATCAAATAACTTTTGTGTGAATATATATACAGATCCATTTTCATCATAAATGTAATCCTCTTTTTTAAATTCTTGCCTCATTGGCCTATCTTTATAGTTATATCTACATATAAGATCAGCTGACTCTAACTTCCAGTTTAATGGATGACAAGGACTTATTGAGACCATCGAATCATAATTATTTGCTAGAAAGTTTTCTAACATTAGATTTAATTTACCTTCAGGCCTTATTGGGCTTGTAGGTTGAAGTAAAATGATAATCGAATCACTATCTATATTCTGTGATTTTATTAAATGCTCAATTGTTAATTCTGTAGATGAGTCATCTAGGGAAATGTTTTCAGGTCTTTTAATTACACTCACATCAAATTTTTTAGAAATTTTTTCTATTTCATCAGAATCTGTACTTACAAATATCTCATCAATAAAATCTGATTTTTTTGCATAGAGAATGCTATGCCCAATTAATGGCAATCCATCAAATTCAATTATATTTTTTTTGGGGATAGCCTTACTACCTCCTCTGGCAGGTATAATTACGTATACATTTTTACCTTTAATCATTTTTTCAATCTTCTAATTTTATTCTCATCAAGTAAGTGATTGATAAAATTATATTCCTTATCATTATCATGTTTATGTCCTTTATTTACAATATTATTATTAACAAAAGTCATTAATTTAGAATCATAGTAATGAGCCTTTGAATTTATAAAGAAATCAAACCCATGTATATAAATATTATCATAATTATTTATGGCCCACAAAATTGAATATAAGCCAGTAGTTAGTCGATTGTGATTTACTATTTTTTCATAGGACTCTATTTGTTCTTTGGGTATTAGTGTAATTTTATCATTATTTATACCTACCCGTCTTGATATATAAGTTTGAATATTATCTTTTTGATGTAGAAAAATCATTGAAGGTATTGCCACTATTACTTTATTAGGGATATATTCTGGAATAGACAATTTACTATTCGCACCATTAAACCAAATGTCAGTCTTTGTGCCTAGGTAATGTTCATATCCATTTATTTTATAATTATTTATTCTTACAACAAGATCGAAAGCATCAATTTCATATTGCAATTCATTATTAAGGATTGATTGTCCGTTGCCAATTATAATTATTGATTTATTCTTCATGATATGATTAATCGCTTTAAAGCGTCTGATAACCTTTTTGTGTTATTACCATCAAACTTAAGAATTTCACAAACTTTCTTATAGTCAATTTGAGGAAATTGATTATTGAAAATATCTTCAAAAGCTATGGTAGCATTTAAGTGTTTAAAGTCATCACTTCCATATTTATTAGTACCAGAACAGTAATCAGAAATAAAATATGTCGGGATATTTACTAGTAATGATTCCAATCCTGCAGTTGAGCTAATAGTTAGAGCTAACTTGCAATTCTTGAATAATGTATATATATCTTCATTTGATACTAATAAATTTTTAGGGATTGATTTTGAATTACTAACCATATTTTGTAAAAGGTACTTAGGTCGGTGTGCATGGCCAACTTTCTTTTTAAACCTAGGCTTAATTATAACTTTTGTGTTAGGGTTTAACCTTGCTAAAGAACTTAATTTCTCTACTAAATCTATTCTTTCTCTTTTAGTTTCTGGAAATGTAGGTTGTTCAAAAAAGATAATATCTTTCTGGTGAGATTGTTTGAAATCTTCTTTTATTTCATATAGTTGATCAAATCTAGGAAGACCTGAGTCAATTATTTTTATTTTATTATCTTTTAATACATCTAAGACTATTCTTTTAGATTCTATACCTGGGACCCAAATCAAATCAGATTTTGATCGTCTTAGTAGTCCCTTTTTAAATGATTCAAAATCATTATTAAGTAGTGCACCAACATATCCTGATGCTATTTTTGCCTTTAGTGAATATTTTATTAATTGCTTTTTCACTTTTTCAATTAATCTTGTATTAGAAGTTCCAATAACAATTAAATCATAATTCATCTTATTAATTCTTTTCATTGTTTCTCTTTCATATATCTGGTAGAAAGAATTAGGTCCTAATTTTACACTATGAAATAAATTAATTATCTCAGATGTTATCCATTTTTTTTTTAATCTTTTTTTGAGAAGGATTACATCACAATCATAATTATCTTGAATAAAGTTTTTTATAACTGGGGTTAGAGTCTTAATAAAACTATCAAATTGTATGATAAATAGAGCTCTACCCATATCTATAAAGCTAGAATACTCTTAGCTGTATGAATATCTTGAGGTGTTGTGATTTTTATATTACGATGAGAGCCAGAAATAATTTTACACTTAATTTGGTTTAAATTGATTAGAGATATGTCATCTGTAACATCTATTCGCTTATTTTGATGTGCTTGTAAAATAGTTTGATAATCAAAACCTTGAGGAGTTTGATTTAGATATAATTCTTCTCGATTTTGAATACTATCTACTTCATCATCATGGTTTGCTTTTATAATTGTATCAGTGGCTGATATTGAGGTGACTACTGCTTTATATTTATCCAATTCATTAATACATGATGTTATAATTTTTTGTGATACGAATGGACGTGCCGCATCGTGAATAAGAATTTTTTTACTTTCCTTTGGTGCGACCATAATTCCCTCATATGATGACTCAACTCTAGATTTTCCACCAACTACAACTATATGGTCTGGATTTTTCTTTTCAATTTCTTTTTTATATTTATCAGATACTACAATTATAATGATATCTATTAATTTAGATTTTTCAAATGCTTCAATTGAATACTGAACAATTGCTTTATTATTAATATTTATATATTGCTTAGGAGTTTCTGTCCCAAATCTAGTTCCACTCCCTCCAGAAAGAATAATAGCTATATTCATAATTTAACTTTCATCTTTAAATTGAAGTTGATATAAAGATTTATATATGCCAGATTTATCAATTAACTCTTTATGATTTCCAATTTCAGCTATTTCACCATCATTCATAACAACTATTTTATCTGCATTCATAATTGTTGATAATCTATGAGCTATTATTATTACTGTTTTATCTAATATTAAGTTATCTATTGCAGAGTGAACTTTTTTCTCGGAATCTGAGTCTAATGATGCAGTAGCCTCATCAAGAATAAGGACTGGAGAATTTTTTAAAATAGCTCTAGCTATCGATAGCCGCTGTCTTTGACCTCCTGATAATTTCACACCTCTTTCACCAATAACTGTGTTATAAAGATTAGGTAGATTTTCAATAAAATCCTCAGCATTAGCTTTTTGTGCAGCTAGTTTTATTTCATCAAAACTAGCCTCTATATTTCCATAGCCTATATTGTGTTTTATACTATCATTAAATAAGAAAGAATCCTGAGGGACTATTGAAATTAGCGACCTAAGTGATTCTAAGCTAATTTGTGAAGTATTAATATTATCAATCAATATCTCTCCGTCATTAACTTCATAGAATCTAGGGAGCATATTTATTAGAGTCGATTTACCTGAGCCACTTTTCCCTACAATTGCAGTAGTTGTACCTTTTTTAATTTCAAGAGATAATTTTTTAATTATTGGAATATCTTTATCATATTGAAATGATACATTGTTATAATTTATTTCTGCTTCAAAATTATTTTTTTGAATACGATTGTTATCTTGAGGATTTTGATCTAATATTTTAAATACTCGTTCAGCTGAGGCTACAGATGTTTGTATTGACAAATTAACACTTGCAAGGCTCTTTGCTGGCTGCATAATTGCGAATAAATATATGATAAATTTAATGAAATCATCACCACTCATTGTTGAATTATTAAACACTTCATTCCCGCCTATCCATAAAAGAACTATAGCAATTGTAACTCCTATCATATCATTCAATGGAGTGGTTATAAAAATAAGCTTATCTCTTCTAAACATCAATTTGAAATATTTAAGACATTCATTTATAAATTTTTTGATTTGATATTCTTCCCTAACAAATGATTTGACAACCTGAATCCCCATAACACTTTCATTTATAATATTTGTTATACCTGCAATTTTTTCACTAGTTCTTTTTGTTTTTCTACGAATACTTTTTCCTACAAAGATTACTACCATACCCACAGCTGGAATAATAGTGAGAGCAATTAGAGTCATTTTAAGATTAATCAGCAATAGCATACCTATCATAAAAATAATATTAAGTGGATGTTTTGAAAGTTTTCTAGCTGCATCAGTTACAGCCATTCTCATTCTTGCCCCATCTGCAAGTACTATTGATGTTATTTCGCCAGTTTTATTATTATTATAGAATGAAATAGGTAAATATTGCAGGTGTCTAAATATTTTATTTCTTATATCCATAATCATATTGTTATTAATAAATGCCATTGTAACCTCAGATATATATAAAAATATATTTTTGAATAAATAAGTGAAGAATAGCATTAAGCATAACATTTTCAACTTATGGTAATCGTCACCTTCTCCAATAATTTCAAGTGTTAAAGTTTCAAGATATGCAATTATTGAGTTGTTTGATACACTTGAAAAATCTGATGGATTAAGTATACTTGAAATTAATGAGCTGACCATCCATAGCGAGGCCGTATTCATTATAACATATAAAAATGAAAATAGTAATGATAATGAAAGCCACCATCTATAAGGTGCTACAAATCCAATAATCTTATAATAATATTTCATCTATTATACTCACCTTGGCCCCATCTTATTATTTTTTCAGGGGTTTGACTAAAATCTATAATAGTAGAGCCATTAGATATAAGGTTTTTTTTATCATAGAATATAGTTATGGATGGGAATGTTTTTTGGATTTCATCTATACTTGTCATTGATGGCATCCCATGCTTATTGACGCTGGTAGTGACGATTGGTGAACCTAATTTAGAAATAACTTTATTGGAAAATTCCATATTAATAACACGTAAACCTATAAGGTTTGACCCTGCTTGGATAAGATTGCAAATTTTATTATTTGATTTTGATTCCATTAATAGAGTATATGGTCCAGGAAGAATGTTTAATATCTTTTCTTTTACATTATTATTAACAATACCATAATTATTAATTTCATGTTTGCTAGCTAATAAAATAGATAATGGTTGAATTCTATTTTTAAGTTTATTGAGAGTATTTATCGCTCCCTCGTTAGAAGCATCTACCCCAAATCCATACAAGGTGTCAGTTGGATATATAATAACTCCTCCAGATTTAAGTATCTCGACTGCTCTACCAACATTGTCTAAGCTAGCTTTGTAAATTTTATTCATATTCATGCTTTATATATATTCTTATTCCATTTTTTATGAAACCAAAAATATTGTTCTGGGTGTTGTTGAATTTTAGAGGAAAGATCATCTGCATATACGCGAATTATTTTGTCAATAACTTCATCTTCAATATTATTTACTTGATCTAATTTGATTTCTTTTACATAAACATGATATTTGAAGTCTGACCTAAGAATGCAGTAGACTATAAATAGGCTACATAATGTTTTATGATAAAATTTTCCTGCACCTTTTGGGAAAGAGGCAGGTTCTCCAAAAAAATTAATTTTCAGTCCACCCTTTCTTGCATTCTGGTCACTAGCTAGTCCAATCATACGTCGTTCAGCGATTGATTTATATAGACTTTTTAGGGCACCATCTTTATAAATGAGATTAATATTTTCAAAGTTACGCAAATCTAGATAAAAATTATTTGCGGCCTCATTTTTCTGTCTCATTACAACTGTATCCATTTTTATATTATTTAATCCCATTGCTGGAAGTACCATCTCCCAGTTACCAATATGAGCCGATAAAATACAGCCACCTTGAGCTTCTAATATTTTTTTCTTATCTTTTTTGTTAAAAACAAAGTACTCATCCATATTATACTTATTTATTGATCTCTGTGATAGAAAATCAGCTAATACCATACCATAGTGTTTATAACAATTAAGGAGTATCATTCCTTTCTCTATTTCACTTTTTGCTTTAAATACAATATTAATATTTTTTTTAGCAACCTTTTTTCTAAAGGGAAGTAGGTAGAGTACAAGTCCAATATTTCGGCCCAAAAAAAGTGAAAAACTTCTTGGGAGCAAGGAGAATATTGTGGATAGAACTCTTAATAAAAAGTGTGTAATGTGTTCAGTAAGTATCATAATAATAAAATTCTATTTTAGAACTTCTAAATATACTTTTAATTTGATTAATTCTGCTTGTAAATTCGTATATGAAAGATAGATATTCAAACATACCCAGCCACCTTAAAGAATATATAGTTTCCCAAAATTATAATGATTATACACAAAAAGATCAGGCATGTTGGCGATTTATAATGGATGTGTCACAATCTTTTTTTAAAGACTATGCTCATGATGCCTATCTTGATGGACTTCAAGGGACAGGGGTTTCCACTAATTATATCCCTCGAATAGAGGATATGGATAAGAAACTTAATGAATTTGATTGGAGAGCAGTTCCAGTTAGAGGGTTTTTGCCTCCTACAATATTTATGCAATTTCAGGCTCATTCAATTCTACCAATAGCCTCTGATATGCGGACAGTAAATCATATTAATTATACCCCGGCTCCTGATATAGTGCATGAAGCTGCTGGGCACTCACCAATTATTATTGATAAGAAATATTCAAAATTTCTTAAGGAATATGGAGAATGTGCTGCTAATGCACTATCTTCTAATGAAGATCATGAAATATATTTATCCATAAGACACCTTTCAGATATAAAAGAAAATCCTAGAGCATCTTTAGATCAGATAAAATCAGCTGAAGAGAATCTTGAACAATTAATAAATAACATTACTTTTATAAGTGAGGCAGCTTATTTAGCTAGACTAAACTGGTGGACTGTTGAATATGGGTTAGTAGGCACTCTGGAAAAACCTCAAATTTATGGAGCAGGACTATTATCATCAGTATCTGAGAGCTATAATGCAATTTTTGGAGATGTAGAGAGAATTCCTCTCTCCTTAGATTGTATTAAATATTCTTATGATATAACAGAGCAGCAACCTCAGTTATTTATAGCAAAAGACTTTGATCATCTAAGTGATATTCTATCAGAGTTTAGACAACAAATGGCATTTCAAAATGGCGGAATTGAATCTATCGAAAATGCAATTAAATGCAAGACTGTATCGACATTTACCTTAGATAGTGGAATCCAAATTTCTGGTATTCCAATAAAATTATTATCTGATAAGAAGGAGCGTTATTATATATTTTCAGGTCCGGTTCAGTTATCTTATGATGGCTTGGAGCTAGATGGACATGGAGGTGAATATCATAATTCTGGATATAGCTCCCCATTAATTAATAGAGATATCATAAATAAACTAGATAGAGTAGCAATTGGAGAGGAAGTAAAACTTCAACTAGATGTAGACATTAAGATATCCGGGGTTATAAATAAAAAATTAAAGCATGATGGGAAGCTTCTAATTGTATCATTTGAGAATTGCACAGTATCTAATAAATCAAATATTCTATTCGACCCTTCATGGGGCATCTTTGATTTAGCATGTGGTGAATTTGTAAATTCTGTAAGAGGTGGTCCTGCTGACATTAAAAATTATCATAAATATATGAATATTGAGCTACCCAATAAAGATAGACCTGAATATATTACCAATTTATCAGAAGAAGATAAGAATCTAATTAAATTATATTCAGACATACATATCTTTGATAATAAAAATGATGTTGATGATAAGCAACAGCTTATAGAGCTTGTAGATAAAGTTATTAAATCATTCCCTAATGAATGGTTGCTTTTTATTGAGATTTATAAAATAGCAGATAACAAAAATTACATAGATTTATCTAAACAAATTAAAAATATAATTTTATCAATCAACTATGAAAATAATGATCTACTTCAGATAGTCAAGCGAAGAATGATCCAAATCTAGCAACACCTTAACTTATATACGATAATTATTATCGCATATATTTCTTGTTATATTAAAATAACTAAATCTAAATTATCTAAAATGGAGTTATATGCTAAAGCTTACAAAAAAAGTAGAGTATGCACTGATATCTCTTGTTCATTTAAGTGAAGAAGATAATGGTTGCAATGCGTCTGCAAAAAAAATAGCAGATAAATATGATATGCCTAAAGAAATTTTAGCTAAAACTTTACAAAATTTATCTTCATTGGGTATGATTAAATCTATACAAGGTCCAAAAGGAGGATATCAAATTTCTTGTAATATTAATGAAATTAATATTTTTGAATTTATTCAAATGATTGAGGGTCCCATTGGTCTTGTTGACTGCACACTTCCGAATGGATGCATTAGTTCAGCATGTTGTACAATTAAGGATCCAATGGCTAAAATAAATAATAAAATTATAGATACATTAAAGAATATAACTCTAGAGGAACTTAGATAAGGATAAATAAAGTGAAAGATATTGATAAAAAAGAAATTAATGAGAATATAACCATAACTGAAAAAGCAGCGAAGAGGATTAAAGCGATCCTGGAATCTGAAGACAAGGCAGGATATGCATTAAGGGTATCTGTCGTTGGTGGAGGATGTTCTGGAATGAATTATAATATAGCTTTTGATAATACTAGGGGCGAATTTGATAAAGTATA
>CEOP01046162.1_pt1 | contig 14979 bp, 8 predicted proteins | sample 361301 | NCBI WGS metagenome assembly CEOP01 (sample SAMEA2619548, study PRJEB7988) | marine metagenome | biome: marine biome (ENVO:00000447); feature: deep chlorophyll maximum layer (ENVO:xxxxxxxx); material: "saline water (ENVO:00002010), including plankton (ENVO:xxxxxxxx)" | depth 55 m
CCTTACCAACATAATAAGCAAAATAAACATTACTAAATGATTGTAATAAAGAGTATAAACATTACTTTTGAAATCTATTTAGAGAATTCTTCAATTTTTGATTTTAATAATTTATTTACTATTTTACCATCTGCTGAGCCACCTAGTTTTTTCATAACAATACCCATTAATGGTCCTAGAGAACCCATACCTCTGCTTTTAACCATATCAGACATTTCATTAATTACTTCATCAATAGCTGCTTCTACATCATTACTATCAGCTGGCGAATATCCAAGATCAGTAATTTTTTCTGACATCCAACCGATAAGTTCTGAATTTTGAACATTAGCATTAATTGCCAATTTATTAATTGCTGTAACTCCTTCACGCGTTAGAAGGTTTGACTCTCGGAGATGGATTGATGCAGCCAAAATAGGATATGGGATTTTTTCAGGATTTTCTAAAATAGCTGTTGCCCAAGCTTTTGGTGGAAGAGCAGGAATTGCTTCATCGATTTTTCCTTCCACACCTTCAATTAGTGTATCATCTAATTCAGCCCTTAATATAGCATCTAATTGATTATCCGAAACTCCTATTTCAGAAATTCTATCATAGCGTTCTTGCGGAGTTAGTGGGATGTTTTCGAGGACATTTTTCCATCTTTCTTCTTTAATTTTTAGAATTGGTACATCTGTTTCTGGATACATACGAGCGCTGCCTGGGAGTGGTCGCATTGCAGTAGTAGTTCCATCATCTGGCTGTCCTTTTTTAATTACAACATTCCTAACTTCTTGAATAATTCTATGATATGCAGATCTAGCTCTATTTAACACGGATTCTAAAGCAAGATCTGCTTGCCAGTTTGGGGCCACACATAGTACAAATGCATCTGACTTATCTAAAGAAAGTTGATCTATGATAGAATTGATATCGGAATCCGTAATTCCATAGGCTGGAAGTTCATCGGAATGAAATATTCCTGCAACTCCAGCTAATTTAGCTGCACTTGCTAATTCTCTTCCAAGTCTGGGTAACTGAGCACCATTATTATCTAATTTTTTATTACCTATTTTACCAGCAAAACCTGGTAAGATAATACACCGTACTACTTCTTTCTTTGATAATGATTTTTGAATCATACTTGATTCACAATCCAAAAATAGATCTGTTAGATCATGTATTTTGAGTTTGAGTTTAGATTTAGTAAATAATGCAACTCTATTTTCAATAGGTATTTCATCATTTAATCTATTAGGAGGTAATTTTGGCAAATTAGCTTCACTACGTAGCTCATTTGCTAAACGGTACATATGTATCTGTCGAGCCATTTCTAACCTTATTATTTTGGGAATCCAATCAAGGTCTTGGCACCCTTTTATTTCTACCCTATCGCCACAAGAAATACTTACGTTTAGATCCTGACGAATTGATCCTAATCCTCTACGAACTTTTCGAGTATCCCTAAGTAAAGAACCTAATTGGATTGCAGTTTCTTTTGCATGTTCTGGAGATATTATATCGGGTGCTGTTGCTATTTCTACTAGTGGTATTCCAAGTCTATCTAAGTTATAAAATACTAAATCACCGTTAGAAGTTTTCTCAGTATTGAGTTTTCTAGCAGAGTCTTCTTCAAGACAAATGACATCTATGCCTACTTTTCCAGATTTAGTTTCTAAAATACCTTGGGTTGCAACTAAAGTTGTTCTCTGAAAACCACTTGTATTTGATCCATCAACCACAGTCTTGCGCATTGCCTGTAGTGCCGTAACAGGTTTAGCGTTCATCATTGCAGACATCGTTAATACTACATCTACAGCATTTTTGTCATGTACATCTGGTGGTGCTTCATCTAATTCAACTAAACTTGAATTGGGAGATTGAAAATAAACAAATGAACGATTACGGCGATGTTCAAATCGTGCAGCAACATCAATCTTACCTCCTTCACCTCTTGCAGGCCTAAGTCTTCGTGTGGATTTTTTCCATGTATTAGGAATTTCTTCAAATTTATAATCAAATAATTTACTAGGCATCCTAGAATGAAGTTTGCCTGTATCTAATTGTTGATGTATTTCTAATCCGCACATGAATCCTAAAATAGTTGGATTGAGATTTTCAGGAACTGAAATGTCTCCTATCGGCTCCATAATAATTGTATTCGAGAGGCCTTTACCTTTCATATTTTCACCAATAAATGATGTGAATACTAAGCAAATGAATATGCGCCTTCTCTAGGACTGAACAATAATCCGCCTTGCCTTAATTTGCTAATAATACGGTCTACTTCGAAATGTTCTATTTCTTTTTTATTTGCTGCCTCATATATTTCCTCAATTGACGCTTCGCCCTTATCTTCACATAATTTTGTAATAATTTGTCTGACTACCTTATCTGGGCTAATTCTTTTAGCAGCCCTACTGCTGTGGAATTCTGATTCATCTTCGACATTTCCTTCAGACCTCCAGTGTCTAAAAACAGCTATTGCAACCTTTGCATCTATCTCTGTTCCAATATCTCTAAGATGCATTCTAGCATGTGCTTCAGCTAATCTACTTAATGCTTCTAAAGCACGTGCTGTGATCGGAACTTTACTAGTTTCATCATTATGGTCTTCTTTTTGATCTTCTCTGTAGAAAGATTGTCTCTCATCCCTGTAAAATTCAAGTAATAATAATCTTGCTTCTTCATTTAATTGTGGAAAAACATTTAGTTTGGCATAAGCCACATATTTTCTCAAAAATGATGTAGTCAGATGTTCATTACCGTCAACACCAATATTCGTGATACCTTCCTCTTTTGGTTTGTCAAAAATTAGTCCTTTATCCCTCATAGATTCTGTTGTTCCTTTTGCACGTGTTGCCAAAATATGCTTAGCAATTCTCTCGTCGTTTTGTAAAGCAATCTCATCTCTCAACAACCAAATAACATCAAAACGTGATGCTAATGGTGACTCTAATCCAGTTTCTTGAAATGAGTATAGCACAGAAGACCTGTTATTTCTATTAGAAAAACGTCCAGTTTTAGGATTTGCTGCAGCCAAAACAGCACATCTAGTAGGAAGACGAGCAGTAAGGCCTCCTTTTGCAATGTGAATACTTTGTTGTTCCATAGCTTCATGCATGGAACCTCTGTCTGCTGAAGTAATTTTATCAAATTCATCAATTGCTGCTAGACCTCTATCAGAAAGTGGCAATATTCCAGCTTCAAGTGCAAAACGTCCATCATTGAATGCATCTTTTACTGCAGCCGCTGTAAGGCCTGCAGCGGATACTCCTCCTCCAGACGCATACTTCCCTCTAGGAGATATATGTGACATATATTTCAATAGTTGAGATTTGGCAACACCTGGATCTCCCATTAAAAGAATATGAATGTCCCCTCTAGACCTTGTTCCATCATTATTGAGTCTAGAAACGCCACCGAATAATTGTAAAGCTAAAGTACGCTTAACAAATTCTAATTTTTCATCAGCAGCGAAGATGGATGGAGCAATCGATTTGTACATGTAAGTAAGTAAATCTGGTCTTTTAGAAATTGAGATTATAGTTTCAGTATCCTCATCATCAATATTAATTTCAGTAAAAGGCGTAGACTCATGTTCCGCACTTATTAAATCATAAACAATCTCAAACATTGGAGTTTTCTTATTTCGTTTAAATTCAGGCCTTACTTGTGGAATTACATTAGCAGAAATTCTATCTCCTGGTACTAAACTTAGAACTAAATCTCGCTCTAGAAATAATATTCCTCTTGTTGGTTGAGAACCACTAGGAACATTCTCAGGGAGTTCTGATACCTCAATTAGCTGATTGTTGATCATTTTGGAAGCTTGCATCATCAGTTGGAATGTGGTTTCTCCCTTACGTACAAAAGAACCGCAACCGCCTTTTAATTCTGGGCATCTTAAAGGTTCTTTCAATTCTCTCTCATCTTTCTGTTCTACATCTTGTTCGCATCCGCAGGTTTCACATTTGAATGTGGCCATGTACAATCTGGGTTTAATTTCTGAAACTTTATTGACAACAACATCAACGCTACAAAATTTACTGATTGATTCGCTGCCTATTTCTCGTAGATGGATCCGAGCGTCTCCTGGTAATTCTCCTATTCGTATAAGACAGTGAATTGGAGAGCCGCTTCTTTCAAGACAGAGGTCGTTAAGCATTTTAGAACCGCTATCTAATACAGATCGTGGGTCTTGCAAAATCCAATCAGCAAATTCAGGATCAAATGATTGTAATTCGTGGAAAGAGATTTGTAAAACAGGAGTATTAGATTGTTTTGTGAGTAGTAATAATATTTCATCTTCCTTCGCAGTTGTGAGGAAAGTTTTCCATCTTGCACTGGAATCTTGGATGTGAATTGTCATCATTTGTCCTCCCGGCTTTGTCGAACCACAGGGGAGGTACATAATCAAATTGGACATCACATGGAACCCCTTCATTTCAACTGGAAAAATAAATGATAACCTGCTATGAAATAAATTAAAAAAAACTTCTACTGGAAAAAAAACTTAATTTAGCGAGAAATTGAATTGAGTAGTCGAGACCTTCAAAGGAAGGAGGTTTATCCCGAAATATGGAATATATAGTATCGGACAAAGATGTTTTTGTCAGATTAGACCCAGGAGAAGAGATTCATGAGTCAATACGAAGTTTGTCAGATGAAGGAATAGAGAGCGCCATAATAACAAGTGGCATAGGCAGAATTCATGATGCTGAAGTAGCGTACCTTGATGCTGAGGGAGTATATCAAAAAACTAAATATTCTGGACCAGTTGAATTACTATCTACTCAAGGCAATCTATGCCCAGGTCCTGATGGTCCTTTTACTCACATACACATCGTTATGTCTGATGATGATATGAATGTACTCGGGGGGCATTTGTTTAGTGCTACAGTAACAGTAACAGCTGAGATACATCTCAGGATTTTAGCAGATGGAGTGAAACCCAATATGATGTGTAGAGTTGCTGGAGATGGCGCTTTTGTTAAATTAGAATTAAGGAGAGATTAAAATGCCAATGCATACATTTGGTCCGATTAAAGGTGAAATCAAAATTATAACAATTAATTCGAAAGCTCTTGAAGGGAATATGTTAGGAGATCCTAGTTCAAGACAAGTTGCCATGTACTTACCACCAAATTGGGAAGAAAGTGGGAAAGAGTATCCATTATTTGTTGATTTAGTAGGATATACTGGTAGTGGATTTGCTCATACTAATTGGAAACCTTTTGCGGAGTCTATTCCACAAAGAGTTGAAAGATTAGTAGATGAGGGAAAAATGGGAGAAGTGATTGTTGCTCTCCCTGATTGTTTTACAATTTTGGGAGGTAATCAATACATCAATAGTATCGCAGTGGGTAACTGGGCTGATTTTTTAATTCAAGAAATGATTCCTGAAATAGAACAAAGTTTTCCAGTTTTAAAAGGTAAAAATAATCGTGCAGTATTTGGAAAATCCAGTGGAGGATATGGTGCAATAGTTCATGGAATGTTGTATGGAGAACATTGGGGAGCGCTAGCTTGTCATTCTGGTGATATGGGTTTTGATTCTTTATTCATGGGAGATTTTCCAAAATCCGTAACGCATCTTGAAAAACATGGAGGAATAGAAGGTTTTCTTGAACATGTCAAGTCAACAAAGAAAATGAGTCATGATGATTTTCACGTACTAATGATGGTGGCAATGGGTGCTTTCTATGACCCAGATCCTGATGGACCAATGGGAATAAGGCTCCCAGTTGATCTTAGAACCTGCGTTTTAGATGAAACTAGATGGGCAGAATGGTTGAAGAATGATCCCGTAATTATGATTGATCGTAACGATGTTCAAGAAAATCTAAAAAGTTTGAAAGGAATTTTTATTGATTGTGGTTTTAGAGATCAGTATAATCTTCATTTCGGAGCAAGACAATTATCAGATAAGATGAATAAACTTGGAATAAAACATATTCATGAAGAATTTGATGACAATCACTCATCTGTTGATTATAGGATGGATGTATCATTTCCATTCATTTATAATTCATTAACAGAATAAATTAATCTGATTTATTTCCCAAGAAATATTCGCCGATCTCAGGATCATTTAGAATGTCTTTTGCATCTCCAGTGTGTACTACTTTACCATTGGCAAAAATATATCCTCTATCCGATTTTGATAGTGATAGTCGTGCATTCTGCTCTACTATCAATATGGTTATTCCTGTATCTCTTAATTCATCTATCTTATCTATTATCTGAGACTGATATAGTGGAGAAAGTGCAGCAGTTGGTTCATCTAAAAGAAGGAATTTAGGTTTGGATATTAGTGCTCTAGAAATTGCTAACATCTGCCTTTCTCCTCCTGATAATGAGGCAGCTAAATCGTGCACTCGTGTTCTTAAATCGGGAAACATGTCTAAAGCTTCTTCTATTCGATCATTAAGAACTTTAGTAGGTAAAGAATTACCGCCCATTTGTAAATTCTCAAATATTGACAATGAAGGAAATACATTGTCAACTTGGGGGACATATGCAATTCCATTATTTACTAATTGGTCCGTACGCCAATTAGAAATTGTTTCGTTTTTGTACAATATACTCCCATTATAGTGTGTAGCAATACCAAAAATAACCTTGATGAAAGTTGACTTTCCACAGCCATTGGGCCCAATTATAGTTACAAATTCACCTTCTTCAACATGTAAATCAATACCATGTAAAATCTGGACTGTACCATATCCTCCTTCTAATCCCTTTACATCAAGTATTCTGGACATATTTATTACTCACTCTCCAAGATAAGCCTCAATTACTTCTCTATTATTTCTCACTTCATCAGGAGTACCGACCATCAGAACTTCTCCTTCATTCATCACTATAATACGATCAACGCCTTGTCTAAGTATGAAATCCATATTATGTTCTATTATCAATATTGAGATGCCAGTTTCATCCACAATCCTACGCAAATTATTGAAAATTTTCATTGCGAGTGGACCTGCAACTCCTGCAACTGGTTCATCTAGAAGTAGTAACTTTGGATCTCCCATTAATGAGCGGCCTATGTCAACTAATTTGCTTTGACCTCCTGATAGTTCACTGGCTAGATTGTGTGCCATATGAGGGACTTCAAGTTGATCTAATGCATCATATGCGTTAGATAGTCTAGTCTTCTCATTAGGACGAGATTTTGGCATAAAAAGAGAAGTTAGAATATTAGGAGAATATTGTTTTCTGGGAGGTACCATTAGATTCTCTATCACAGTCATCTGACGCCATAGTCGAGTGTGTTGAAATGTACGAGTAAAACCAAGTTTTTGGATCTGATCTGGACGCATGTGCGAGATATCGGTACTAAATGCTTCTATTTCTCCAGATGTTTGTTTTAATAGCCCACTGATGCAATTAAAGGTTGTAGATTTTCCACAACCATTTGGTCCGATAAGACCTACAAATTCTCCTGATTTAATTTCGAAAGAGACATCTTTTACGGCCACTAAACCTCCAAATTCCTTCTTTAATTTATTGACTTTTAGGACAGTATCTTCACTCATGATGAATCACCACCGATTTCTGGTCTTTCAGGGCGTTTTGGTACTTCTGGTAAAATTCCTTTTGGATTATACTTCAGCGAAAGTAATAGAACCACTCCAACTAATAATACGTTTACATAAGCCATTTCTGCTATGACTTCAAATGATCCATCTGCATCAAAGTCACTGAAAGATTGTTCAATAGAATATTGACTGTTTAATGTGCCGTAAATATAGAACACGATGGCGCTCCAAATACCAATTTCTGAAATATTACTTTTCTTCGTAATTATTCCAAGAATAATCAATATTATAGAGAATAATACAACTTCTAAATAATCTATTACTAGCCATCTAAAAATTTCATCAATAAAAACTGCTGTATCATGTAAAGGTAAATCTGAAGAAGATTGTCCAGCATCCAAAATTCTGAATATATATTGTGATAATATAATAATAGAAGATCCTATGATTATTCCCTTATTATTACCAGACCCTCCAATTATGAATGCAGCCCATACTAAGAATGTGGTAGTGGCAGGACTCATGAATGTGGGTTGGAATCCCCTTAACTGCCAAGCCCAAAATGCTCCTGCAAGTGCTGCGATTGCTGCTCCTAAAGCAAGACTAGATGCTTTGTAAGTAAGAACATCATGACCATGATGTTGTGCCACTTCTTCATCTTCTCTTATTGATCTTAATATTCTGCCCCATGGTGAATTAAGGAGAGTTTTGAGAATTGCCCATACAGCAATAACAGAAACTAAGGAAAGGAATGAAAGTAAGATAACGTATGGTGCTGCTGCTTCTAGACTTAACATATCCATCATATATGTTGACATACTATCTATATTTTGAGGAATTTGATCAATTGTTGTTGCTCCTATTGCTGTTTCACAATCTCTTGGGCCAAATGTTTCTAGAGGTTCGCTGGTAATAAAATCGAGAGGAATTGAATCTCCACAAAACCACCACTTCTCTAATGGCATCGGATATTGTGAAACTCCTGGAGTTGGACTTGACCATGATGCTTCTGTGTTATATGATTGAATAATAGGTTCTGAAGTAAGAAGAACTCTGAGTATTTCTCCCAAAGAAATAGTGACTATAGCAAAATAATCTGTCCTCAGTCTTGCTGTTGGATATGCTAACATCCAACCAAAGGTAGCTGATGCCACCAAACCCAAAAATAAAGCCCAGAATATGGGCCAATCATATCCATTATACTTTACTGGCCCCGTAAGTACTCCAACAGCTACAGCACCTATTGCAACAAAGAATATGATTCCGAAATTAACCATACCCGTAATACCAGTATGTAAATTAAGACAGAATCCCATAAGTATGAAAATTGATATTGATAATATGATATTTGAAATGTTGAAAACTCTTATCAATTTAGCATTTGCAGCAAAATCAGCCACAGGCAACCAGAGAATTATTAATATGACTAAGATAAGAAGCATACCAAACAACATATTTGACAAAAATGGACCTTCTCTCCCATATGTTGATTTTTTCTTTAAATTTTCTATAATACTAATTTCATCACTCTTGTTGAAGAATGAAACGGAAAACCATAGGATAGAAGATAATAAAACGAATTTTAATAAAAATGAATTCACAAAAATAAATGGTATTAGTAAGAAAAATAAATTTTTATCAAATTTTGGATTTAATTTAGGTATTTTATTATAGATTGTTCTGATATCAATTATCCTAGTAATAGATGCATTTTCCTTTGTATCTCTAAGTTTTTCAAATAATGGATTAATATATTTTCCAAGATAGTTGTTTAAATTCAATAGTGGATCTTCTTTTCTATTTGTGTAAAGATAGTATCCTTCAACTAAAGCTAAAATCCAAATAAGGATAGGTACAGTTGGCCAAATTAAATCTCCCAAAGAAGTGATTAAATCTAAGAATACTAATTCATAGTTCATTAAATCCGCCCAAGAATTATTCATATCATCAAATGTATTTTGACGCCATTGATCATGTAGATATGGGGCGATATCTGAAGGAGGATTGGATACTTGATCTATTGAGAGTTGAGAATCTGTTGGCAAAAAATTCCAATCATCTCTACCCGTTCTCATTTCAAAATTTGAACTATATGAGAATCCTGCTTCATTCCTTATTGGTGAAGATTGTTTGGAAAATGAATGTGTATCAATAAAATTTGTAATTTTACTGATTAAATAAGCAAAACCGGTTAATGATGCCATACTTGAAAAGCGAGATGTTTTCTTTTGTTGTAAATTATGGAGACCTATCCAACCAAATAACACTGATAGTATAATGCCTATATTTTTTGATGGTGGAGAATTCTCTTCAGCACTTTTTCTTAATCTATTTATTTTCCATTTTTCATATGCATTGCCTATTCCTTCAGGCATTATTAGTAGTATTGCAATTAAAAAAACATAGGGAGTAACTGCCTCAAAAGAAGAGTAATTTGATCTTCCTAAATTCTGACCTAAACTAGAAAGAATGGGCGTGGATGAGGCTCTGATGAAACCAATAATTAATGAAGAAACAATGGCACCTGGAATAGATCCAATCGTACCCAATACTATTACAGCAAATGATGGCAACAATAGTGTGAACGCTGTTACTGGTGAGAAGCGAACTGTCATAGCAAATGCAGCCCCTCCAATTCCACATAACCCAGCAGAAAGGAATGCGCTGTATCCATGTATTCTCTCTACATTTATGCCACTACTTGCAGCTAATTCTGGATTATCAGCAACTGCCCTCATTCTTCTTCCGAGTCTGGTTTTTTTCAGTAAAAGTAGAAGTAGGAATACGGAGCCAAAAATGACAAGTGGTGTTGGCCCATTATAGAATGAAAATCCAGTTTCTAATTGAGTTACACAGTCTTTATCTAACTTGTAGAATTCGAATGATGGAATATAATCTAATTGTAATTGACTGGCAACGCCATCATTTATTTCGCATTTTGCTGATGTATAGTATTCTCCTTCATCTAATTTATTGTTACCAAAATTTATTTTCATCTTATATGTCGGTATTTTCCATAATTGTGCTATTGGAGTTTCAGTAGTCATTCTCCAATCAAGATCTGGTTCAAATAATCTATTTTTGGAACTATATCTCAACCAAACAATTGCTCTAAGAATTAATGCTACTCCTAAAGACGCAATCATCATTACTTGTGGTGAGGCTTTTTTCTTACGAAAATCTTTGTAGACCAATCTATCTATCATTAAACCAACTAAGCCCGTAACAAAAAATGCTGCTATTAGAGTATAAGCTAGTACAGACCAAACTAATACGCCATCAGCAGGAGCAATTGTCAAAGGTAAAAAATAATCAGTCCAAATTATTGCCATAGCAACATACATTCCTAGCATGAAATATTCGCTTTGTGCAAAATTACCATATCTTTGAACCCTGTAAGTCAAGGTTAATGCAACGGCAATTGAAAGATAAGTCGCAGCCCATCTTAGTGTTGAGGTTGATATTTGAACAACATCTAGATATGCTATTGCTGATGTATTTCTTCCAGTGATTAAAGCATCACAAACTAACCACAACACAAATAATAAAAAAACTGGAGTTAAACTTATTGAAATAGTTCGAAATAAATTTTTAGGTAAATCATCGAATGCTATTTTTACAAATCCAAAACCAGCAGAAATCGCCTGAAGAATTTGTATGAGCCAAATAAATCCTTTTTGACTTGGTAATCGATTACCTGTTAATTGATTAAAGATATTGAGGAACCCTTCATTAAATAATAAACCAAAATAGGCATCAAGAAAAAAAACTGAGAATATAAACAACCTAGTATATAATCTAGGTAATTGTGACCAGATTCCTTTGTATCTCAAAAAAAGAAAGATAATTAAACAAGAGAATAGGAATATTCTTCCATCCATTATTTTGTCACCGAATAAATTGAAAAAGGCACCACGGCGGAGATTAATCTCCACCGCAGTGCTTTACGTTAATACTGAAATACTAATTATACTTCACTATATCTATTCTGTTGTAGCAGCCACTAGACCGCCTGTAGCACTCCAGTACTGTCCGCATGAGAATGTACTAGCACTGTCGAAAGTTCCGACACAATATCCGTTACCAGGTACATCTCCGTTAGCCATGAAGGTAATATCTCCAGTAGCACCAACGAATCCTTGTCCTACTACTTGAATCATTGAAGTTAGTGGAACAGATGGAGATCCTGCTTGAGCGAATATAGAGTAACCCAATACTATAGTAGCATCGAACATTTCACCAGTGTAGATACCGTCAGCACACTCAGGTACTGCTGCACAAAGAGCGTTGAATGCAACTGCTCTTTCTGAAAGTGTACCGGATGCTGATGCAGGTCTTGTAGCAATCATGTTTTCAGGACCGTTGAAGGCAGAGTCGGCTGTACCATCTCCACCATAATAAGCACCAGCATATCCTGCAGTTTGGAGATCGGTAACTAATTGAGCTCCATCAGCCGCATAAGATGCTAATACAACACCATCACAACCTGCGTCAACAACTGCTTGTGCTATTGCAGCACCGTCAAATGTTGCTGGATCGTATGCAATCATTCCTGCACTACATAGTGATCCACCATTAGCTGCCCAGGAATTATTGAATGCATTTGCAAGTCCTGTAGCATAGTCATTAGACATGTATAGAACTGCTGGTGAAGAACCTGCAGTAACTGCAGCAGCTAATGCTTGTCCTTGTAGTGCATCACTTGGCACTACTCTCCAGAAGTTAGTATAAGCAGTATCATCACTTAATGCAGGGCTTGTACTTGCATAGGAAATCATTGGTATTCCTAGTGGGCTCAAAACTGAGTTTGCACCCATAGAAGCGCCAGAGCAAGCTGCTCCGATAACTCCTACAACTCCTGCAGCAGCAAGAGTTTGTGCTGCTGCTTGACCACCAGCTTCAGAGCAAGCAGTATCTGCATTGACCATTTCGAATTGTAGTCCATTACTCCATCCAGCAGCATTCATAACTTGGAATGCAATTCCGCTTGCCGCTAAGAATCCTGGAGCATACGGAGAAACATTTGGTGATGTAAGATCTAATAATAGACCTAGTTTCACTGTTTGCCCTCCGAAGGCTGCAGATTGTACTCCATCAGCTGAAGTCCAGTACCATTGACAGTTTAGGTATGTATCTGTAGATGAAATGATTGCATGCATACAAATATCATATCCTGCACCAGGAATATCACCTGCTGAATCGAAATCGATTACACCAGAGGCTCCTGCATAGTCTGTACCGACCATATTGATATGATTTGCCATATTAGCACCTGATTCCATCATGTATGCCTTACCAATAATTGTAATTGCATCATAGGTTTCACCAGTGTATATACCACCAGCACATGCTTCTACAGCCGCACAATCATCTGCGAATGTACCAGCAGTAGAACCTGCACGAGGTTTAGTTGCAAATACTGTATTAGCAGCTGCTGGGGCTGAGAATGCACTAGTCCAATCATCAGAAGCGATACCATCGCCACCGAATGCTGGAATAGTTGATCCTAGTCCTCTTAGTGCTTCCATGAGAGCAGCTCCGTCTGCAGCATATGTTACTGTAACCATAGAACCGCATCCTGCACTAATTACTTGCTGTGCAATTGCAACATAATCTGTTGTTGCATCTGCTGGATCGTAAGCTATTTCTACACAGGCACTACCACCCATTGCGTTCCATGAAGCGTTAAATGAACCCGCTAAACCAGAACCGTAATCATTACTCATTGAAACTAAAGCAGGATTCATCATTGATATTGCTGTAGTTGCATCTGGCATTCCATTTTCCATAGCGACTGCAACAACCATTTGAGCCATTGCAGGTCCTTGAAGTGCATCACTTGGCACTACTCTGAAAAAGTTAGGATAAGCAGTTGAATCGCTTAGTGCAGGGCTAGTACTTGCGTAGGAAACCATTGGTATTCCAAGTGGGCTCAGAACAGCATTTGCACCCATAGAAGCACCAGAGCAAGCTGCTCCTGCGACTCCTACGACTCCTGCTGCTGCTAGGCTTGAAGCAGAAGATCCTGCTATAGCACCATCACAACCAGTATCTCCAGCAACTAGCTCGAAATAACCACCGTCTGCATTAAGATCATCTATTGCTATTGCAGCAGCTGCCATAAAGTTGTCAGCATATGCAGATATAGCAGGTGATGTTTGATCTAATAGGAAACCTATCTTTGTTCGTGCACCACATGATCCATCGTCTAAGTTAGCGCTAGCATCGTATGCAGAGGATTGAGAGTCTGTGCATCCTAATACAGTTGCATCAGCAACGTTTGCATAGTGTTCTGCAATCTCATCTGTTAAAGCAGAAGCGATATCCACGGAGAAACCTACAGCATTTCCAGCGCTATCCATATTCTCGAATGGAGGGTAAGTAGTATCAGAGCAGAAGCTAAATGTTCCTGATTCTAATACAGTTGTTAATGCACTTCCCTCAGTAGGCATTGGATAAGCAGTTGCTGTAGAAGCTGTAGATGTGTCTACTAAAGTTCCAGATGTACCTGGGAACCATGCTTCAATATGAGCGTCATATTCTCCAGATGCTATGATAGCAGCTAAAGCGACATTTAACGCATCTTCTAATTCGTTATCTGAATCATCGACAACTGCAATTCCGAAATTCTCAGGTGAGAATGTAACCATCAAAGGAGAGAAAGCAGCAGTTTGAGATGCTCTAAGTCCAAGAACAGGAGCGTCTCCTAATACATAGTGTCCGTCACCGTTTTCTAGAGCTGTGAATACTGAATCGAAATCTTCGAGTGCAGATACTGTTGCTAGTGGAAGATCGCTAGCAGCGAACAAATCAGAAGTTGTTCCTCCTTGTACAATTATTGTTGTATCTGCATTGTTTAGTTCTGATACATCAGTAATAGTAGCAACACCTTCTCCACCAATTACTCCTTGAGCACTGGTGTAGTAAGCTGTAGTGAAGTCTATAGTAGCATCACGTTCTTCTGTTATCGTTACAGATGAAATGATAGCATCACATGTATCTAAGCTGTTTGAAGCTATAGATCCTAGTATAGCATCCCAACTTGTGGATACTATAGCGCTATCGACATCACTTGCTACAGTTAATGCCCAATCTTCACCGTCATCGTCATCTCCACCTAAGCATCCTGCAAAAGCTGCAGCAAGCATACTGGTGGTCATCATCATTGCAATTATTTTCTTATTATTCATTGTGGAATACACACTCCGGTTTTCCCCGAGAATGTGTAACACTTATAGACTCTATTGTCTATTTAATTTATATAGGGTAGATTGAAAAAGTGTTTTATTTTAATTATTAGGGGCTTTTTTTGCAAATAAACTTTAATCCGAGAAGATGAAATTAGATTGTTGACTCGGAAGCGTGTGAATACAGGAGAGCCGATGGATTATTCCTCAAGTGGAGTCGATATTGATGCTGAAGGAAAGGCTGTTTCCAGTCTCATAAATGCATT
>CEOP01053835.1_pt1 | contig 14976 bp, 11 predicted proteins | sample 361301 | NCBI WGS metagenome assembly CEOP01 (sample SAMEA2619548, study PRJEB7988) | marine metagenome | biome: marine biome (ENVO:00000447); feature: deep chlorophyll maximum layer (ENVO:xxxxxxxx); material: "saline water (ENVO:00002010), including plankton (ENVO:xxxxxxxx)" | depth 55 m
AATGATCTCCTTTTTTTTCCTAGAAATTTAAATTTTTAAAATGAAAAAAAATCTCATTTGCTCAGTATTTTTCTTAACATCTTTTTTGTTATCATCACAAGAAAAAACTTCTTACCAAATACCAAAAAAAGAGTTACTCGAATTAATTGACGTGGAGCTTGCTCCCACAGTGATAAAAGATAGTAAAAATGAAAACATGGTTCTTTTATACAGAGACGCCTATAAAAGTATTTCTGATTTATCTCAAGAAGAGCTCCGTATTGCGGGACTTAGAGTCAATCCGTCCAAATATATTGGAAGTAGAACAACATACTACAAAAATGTAAAAGTATTAAAATTATCAAATAGTAAAGAGCCAAATCAATTGCAAGGCTTACCCTTAAACCCAAAACTTTCAAACTTTAAAATTTCTCCAGACGAATCCAAAATTGCATTAACAAATACAACAGATGAAGGAGTAGAGTTATGGATAGCAGATCTAAAAACTCTAAGTGCTAAAAAGATTTATGGTTCAAATATAAATTCAACTCTTGGAAACCCGATTACATGGCTTAAAAACAACAATGAACTTTTAATTAAGACTATTCCAAACAGCAGAAAACCCTTGATCGATAGAAATAGTATTGTCCCAACAGGACCAACTATAACTGAAAATGAAGGGCAAAAGGCTCAAAACAGAACATATCAGGATTTAATTAAAAATCCTGACGATGCATTTAATTTCACTCAATTAAGTTTATCAAATATTATTAAAATAACGCTCGAAGGAAAACAAAAAAATTTCCTAAACTCGAAAATGTATCGCTCAGTTTCGGTTTCCCCAGATGGTAGTTTGGTTATGGTAAGTTTTATAAAAACACCTTTTTCGTATTTAGTTCCCTATTATAGATTTCCAACAGAATATAGAGTTTATAAAAACAGTGGCGACTTGGTTAAGGTTATTCAAGACTCCCCACTTATGGAGGAACTTCCAAAGGGAAGGATGTCTACTACAAATGAACCTAGAAATATTGGATGGAGAAAAGATGTTGGAGCATCATTATATTTCTTTAAAGCATTAGATAAAGGGGATCCTGAAAATAAAGTTGAATACAGAGATGCTCTTTACCAGTGGGATTATCCATTTAATAATAATCCAAAATTAATTCTTAAGGTGAACAATCGTCTATCAAATATTATTTGGGGTAACAAGGACATAGCTATAGCTAACGATACTTGGTGGAACAATAGAAATGTAAAAACTTATTTATTTAATCCATCTAAGCCATCTAAAAAAGCTTTAGTTATTGAAAATCGAAATTATCAAGATATTTATTCTGATCCCGGTAATTTTTTAATGAAAAATAGCAAATACAACACAAAAATATTAAGTGTTAAAAATAAAACTACTTTTTTAATAGGTTCAGGATTCACTGAGAAAGGCCAGTTCCCTTTTATAGATAAAATAAACTTAGAGACAAACTCTACAGAAAGACTTTACCAATCCTCTTACACAAAAAAATACGAAAATATAATCGATTATGATCCAGAAAAAAATCAAGCTTTTGTTAGAATCGAGTCGCCAAAAGAATTTCCAAATTATTACTTTAGAGAAATTGGATTAAACAAACTAAATAGGGTCACGTTTTTTAAGAATCCGTTTAAGGCACTTGAAAAAATTAAAAAAGAAATCATTACATATAAAAGAGATGATGGTCTTGATTTAAGTGGAGTATTGTATTTGCCCGAAGATGTATCTGTAGACGATAAAAAACCTATGATTTTGTGGGCATACCCAAGAGAATACAAGGATAAGTCTACTGCCTCTCAAAAGAGAAGTAATCCAAATACCTTTACTTATCCATCAATGAGGAACCCTATTTATTGGGCAACACAAGGGTACGTTGTTTTAGACAGAGCCGAGTTTCCAATTGTTGGTGAAGGAGATAAAGAACCAAATGATTCGTTTAGAAAACAATTGGTTGCCAATGGAAAGGCAGCTATAGATGCGGTGGACAGAATGGGTTTTATTGATAGAGAAAGAGTTGGAGTTGGTGGACATAGTTATGGAGCATTTATGGTTGCTAACTTATTAAGTCATAGTAATTTATTTGCTGCAGGAATTGCTAGAAGCGGAGCATATAACAGAACTCTTACTCCTTTTGGATTTCAAAGTGAGGAAAGAAGCTACTGGGAAGCGCCTAATGTTTATTATTCGATGTCACCTTTCATGCATGCAGATAAAATGAAAACTCCACTATTGTTAGTTCATGGTGAGGAAGATAACAATTCAGGAACCTACCCGTTGCAAAGCGTAAGATATTTTAATGCTCTGAAAGGGCTTGGTGCAACAGCAAGACTAATTATGCTTCCAAAAGAAAGCCATGGTTATAGAGCTAAAGAATCAATATTGCATCTTATTTGGGAACAAGACAGATGGCTTGAAATGCATGTGAAAAATAAAAAAAAGAAGTTGGTTAAAGAAAAAAATAAACCCAAGGGATAAAAAAATTGTATATTTAATATAAATAAACAGTTATGAATGAGATAGTTGCAGTGTTTGTAGCGATATTTGTTCTTATAGGTGGTATTGTTGCCTATGGCTTAATTAGTACTTCAATGGGTTACGAAGAGGATGAAAACCAAAATTATATTCCTGATCGTATAGAACGTATGTTTGGAAAAGATCCAAGTGCAAAAAAAGAAAAAGTACAAAGTAAAAAACAAAAAAAAGTTTCGAAATAAATTAAAAATAATTTATATGACTTTTAGTGGGTTTTTCGTGCCCAATAAATCTCATTATTGTAAATTGTCAGACTTAATTTAATTACCAAAAATTATATGGAAGCATTTATTTATGACGCGGTAAGAACGGTCAGAGGTAAGGGAAATAACAAAGGTGCTTTGCTAGGCATTACCCCTACTGAACTCGTAAAACAAACCATGATAAATTTAAAAGATAAACACAATATCGACACAACTTTAGTTGAAGACATTATTCTTGGCTGTGTTACCCAAGTCATGGACCAAGCCGCAAATATTGCAAAATCTGCCGCACAAGCAGCTGATTATGGTGATCATTTATGTGGAGTGACTTTGAATAGATTTTGTGGCTCAGGACTTGAATCCATTAATCAAGCAGCTGCCTACATTAAATCTGGCTACAGAGATCTAATTATAGCGGGAGGAGTTGAATGTATGTCACGTGTAAAAATGGGATCCGATGGAGGTGGAATGTTTATAGATCCTAACCTTGCAATTCCGGGGAATATAATTCCACAGGGTATTTCTGCAGATTTAATTGCCTCAAAATATAGATACACAAGAGAGGAAACCGATAAATATGCGGTGGAATCTCAAAAGAGAGCTGCAAAAGCAGATAAAAATAATTATTTTAAATCGAGGATTTCAGTTAAAGATACAAACGGAATAGAAATTCTCTCGACCGATGAAAATATTCGTCCTGATACAAACCTTGACGGATTGTCTACTCTAATGCCCGCATTTGAAATGATTGGATCAATGGGGGGCTTTGATGATGTTGCACTAGATAAGTATCCTGAGGTTGAGAAAATAGATCACGTACATCATGCTGGTAATTCTTCTGCAATTGTTGATGGAGCCGCAATAACTCTAATTGGGAATAAAGAAATTGGTAAGAAATTAAATCTTAATCCTAGATTCAAAATTTTAACCGCTGCCATTCATGGTGTTGATCCAACAATTATGCTCACAGGGCCGGCACCAGCTTCAATGAAGGCCCTAAAAAAGTTAGGCATGAAATTAAGTGACATTGATCTTTTTGAAGTTAATGAGGCTTTTTCGGCTATTCCAATGCTATTTATGGAAAAAACGGGTGTAGATCCTAGTATCGTCAATGTTAACGGAGGTTCAATAGCTATGGGACATCCTTTAGGAGCTACAGGATGTATATTAACCGGAACAATTATGGATGAAATTGAACGCAGAGATTTGAATACTGGGTTGGTTACACTCTGTATAGGAGGAGGAATGGGTATTGCAACAATTATAGAACGTGTATAAATCTAATGAAAGATATTAAAGACAAATTTTTAAGTTACTCTGTTGATAAAGATGGAGTTGCTTTAATAGAAATAAATCAAAAAGAAGAACCGGCAAATCTTCTTACACTTGATTTTATCACCCGATACTTTGAAATAGCAAAAATTGCTATAGATGATAAAGATGTAAAAGGAGTCATTGTTACATCAGCAAGACCCATTTTTATGGCAGGTGGAGATTTGAGAATGCTTGCTAAACCGATAACAGACAAAAAAGAGTTCTATGAAGGCATCATATTTTTTCATAAAGGGCTTAGAGAAATAGAAACTTCTGGAAAACCATTTGTAGCAGCAATTAATGGAACTGCACTAGGTGGTGGTCTAGAGCTGTGCCTGTCTTGTCACTACAGAATATCACTAAGTACAACGAAAATTAAAATCGGTTTTCCTGAAATAAAAGCTGGAATATTTCCGGGAGCTGGAGGTACTTCTAAGAGTCCATATATCCTAGGATTACAAAATTCTCTAATGTATATTCTTCAAGGAATTGAGGCAAGACCTCAAAAAGCATTAAGTGACGGATTAATAGATTTAGTAGTTGATTCTCAAGAACAGATGCTGTCCAAGGCAAAAGAATACATTATAAATATGAAAAATCCTCTTCAGCCATGGGATAATAAAAAACATAAAATTCCAGGAGGAGGTATTTGGACACCAAATGGCGTTCAAACTTTAGCTGGAGCATCTGGAAATGTGGGTAAACTCACTCACGGAAATTATCCTTCTGCTCAAAAAGTTCTTAAAGTTATACACGATGGAATACAAATACCAATTGACAGAGCTCTTGAAATTGAAGCTCGATATTTTATAGAAGCAGTTACCAGTAAGGAGGCAAAGAATATGATTCGAACCGGATTCTTCGGAATTCAAGGTGCGGCAAAAGGAAAAGCAAGACCTAAAAACGAGGAAAAGTACGAGATTAAAAAAATTGGAATTTTAGGAGCAGGAATGATGGGTTCTGGAATTGCATATGTCTCGGCTAGAGCCGGAATGGAAGTGATTTTAAAAGATGTGACAATTAATGGAGCTAAAAAAGGTAAAATATATTCTGAAGAATTACTTAACAAAGCGATTTCAAGAGGCAGGTCCACAGAAGAAAAAAAACAAGCTACTTTATCAAAGATTATCCCAACCGAAAACCCTAAAGATATAGAAGGTAGTGATTTAATTATTGAAGCAGTTTTTGAAAATGTAGATTTGAAAGATAAAGTTACCAAAGAAACGGAGGCTGTTTTAGGAGATGATAAAATTTATGGTTCTAATACGTCCACCATTCCAATTAGTTTGCTCGCTAAATCATCTAAAAGACCAGAAAATTTTATTGGAATTCACTTTTTTTCTCCAGTTGACAAAATGCCACTTGTTGAGATTATTGTTGGAGACAAAACTTCAGATAAAGCAATTGCAGCAGCTATTGATTATACAGTTGCGATTAGGAAAGTGCCAATTGTAGTTAATGATAGTAGAGGATTTTTCACATCCAGATGTTTTGGAACTTATGTTAGCGAAGGAATGTTTCTTCTAGAAGAAGGAGTTGCTCCTCAAATAATTGAAAGAATAGCCATTAAAAAAGGGATGCCTGTTGGACCACTTGCAGTTCATGATGAGGTTTCATTAACATTAAGTGCTCATGTTTTTGAAAGTGACCCTTCTGAGAAAAAGGATTCAGAAAAAAGGACATACAACCTTATTAAAAAATTAATAAATACGCATAATAGAACCGGGAAAAGAGATGGAGCTGGTTTTTATGATTATCCAAAAGGTGAACAAAAGAGACTCTGGAAAGGATTGAAAGAGGTATTTAATCAAAAAAAAGATGCATTCCCTGAAAATATAATTTCAAAACGTTTGTTACATAGACAATCCCTCGAAAGCTTTAGATGTCTTGCTGAAGGAGTACTTCGTTCTACAACCGACGGAGATATTGGTTCAGTTCTTGGCTGGGGTTTCCCAATTTATACCGGTGGAGCTTTATCCTATATAGATTATATCGGAATGGATAATTTTATAAAGGACTGTGATGAATTTAAATCAAAATTTGGTGACCACTGGGATGTGCCTTTTGAACTTAGAGAATTGTTAAAAGAGAATAAATCTGTTCATGATTTTAAATTCTAATTACTATTCTAATTCAACCGTCATCTTTAATATCAAACTAAGATTTTGATTTATTATTTCTATACCTTAATAATAGTAGAAATTACGATATGTACTACCAAAATTTGTTTTCCAACATTGAAATCAAAGAGATCCCAGCTGCAGCGCCTGAGATGAAAAGATTCCAATCGCGATCTTTTGCTTTAATTACATTTAGAAATAAAAATGAAATTGAAATAACAAAAAATACAACTAGTAATTGTCCAAATTCAATTCCTAAGTTAAATCCAAACAATGGTTTAATTATTGATGATTTATCTAAGATTAAAGCTTTAAAATAATTTGAAAAATCCATACCATGAATAAGTCCAAAGAAAAGTGCGATAAAATAATTTTTACTCATATTAGCATATTCTCCTTTTAGATTTGAACCTATTACATTATTCAAAGCTGTAATAAATATAGTTACGGGAATAAGAAATTTTATAACATTTGATGGGATGTTAAATAAATTAAATGAAACAAGAGCTAAGGTTATACTATGTCCGATGGTAAATGCAGTAACCAGGATAAGAATTTTTTTCCATTGTTGTATCCTGTAAACGGCACATAGAACTATTAAAAAAAGGATGTGATCATATCCATTTAGATTAGATATATGCTCGAAACCCAACTTAAGGTAAAATCTAAATGGATTCATGTCAAAAATTTAATTCATAAGTTGATGTTTTTTTGTTAAGCATTACACTTTTAGATTCATCATTTACATGAATATAAACTATATTATTTTGATCATAAAATAAATCTGTAAAGACTGCATTTTTTATTTCCATTGAATTAAATATTCCCTCCACGGGTTTTTCAAGATATACCCAAAGTGCTATATTCTCTCCTTCCCCACTCAGTTTTTTTTTCTTAATTTCTAGATCAATTTTTTTTCTGTTAAATTTTACATAAAAAAATCTGTTCAGATAATCCATCAACATCTTATCTGCATCGGAGTGTTCATTTGGTTGGCAAAAAGCCAATTCTTTACTAAATGGATCAAAAACTAAAGCTTCGTTGACATCAGTTAAAAAAAGTTTCAGATTAACTGTGAGTAGTTTTTCTTTTGAATAAAATTCAATTTCGCATAAGGATAACCTTAAAGGATGAGCAAAAGTAATGCTAGATGAAAGTAATAGAGCAAGGAACCATTGATACACGCTACTGTTAATTAAAATAAACTAGATTGAACTCGCACCGGCTTTTTCTGCATAAGCTTGAACCTCTCTAAAGACTCGGATTAAATTTCCTCCCCATATTTTTTCAATTTGGGCTTCATTGTAACCTCGTCTAACCAGTTCAACTGTAATATTCTTTATTTCACTTACATCAAAAATTCCGTCAATGCCACCACCTCCATCAAAGTCACATCCAATGCCAATATGGTCGATTCCAGCAATTTTGACTATGTGGTCGATGTGATCAACCACATGACCAACATTTGCTGATGGGTCAGGATATTTTTTGTTTATTAGATTTATTTTTTCTCTATAATCATCACGCTCATCTACATTCATTTCTGAAACCGTCTTCATATTTAACCGAAACGCTGCTAACGCTGAATCACGCTTTACATTAGGCTTAGCTTCACGCAAATAATTACTTAACATTGTTAATTGAACTACTCCCCTATTTTTTGCAATTAACTTTAACATTTCATCTGTGAAATTACGCTTATGATTAGTTACCGCCCTTGCATTTGAATGACTTGCAATGATTGGGGCTTTGGATATTTTTATTGCATCATAGAAAACACTATCATTTCCATGTGAAATATCTACCATTATTCCTAATCTGTTCATTTCACCAATAACCTTTGACCCTAAATCACTGATACCATTGTGTTCCATTCCATTAGGATCAGTGGCTGAATCAGCAAGATCATTATTTGAAGAATGAACCAAGGTGATATAACGGACACCTTTATCATAATAAAGTTCAACATTTGATATGTCACTGCCTATTGGATATCCATTTTCAATTCCAATGTAAATGGCATGTTTTCCTTCTTTTTCTAAAGTGTAAGCATCGTCCGGATTTAATGCTAAACCAACTTTGTCAGAGTTTCTATCAATAGATGTCGTTATTGAATCTATCATTTGTAAACAAAGGGATTTAGCTCTTCCATTACCATCATCATCTCGTATGTCTTGAGCAACAAAAGCAGCAAAAAAGATAGCATCTAGATCACCTTCTTTCATTCTTGGATAATCCACTTTGGATCCTGTTTTTTTTGGGTCATGTCTGACCGACATATCAAAACCTGGCTCAATCATTCTAAGTGGTGTGTCTGCATGGGTGTCTAAAGTGAGAACCTTATTATGTATTTTATGTGCTCGTTGGATTAACTCTTTTTCCGACTCATTGTTATTTTCACTACATGCACTAGCGAATAATATTATCAGGGTTGTAATTACAAATTTATTTTTCAATTTTTTAATTATTTATATCTAATTTACAAATAAATCATTTCATCATACCTTTACAAGTATGTTTAATGTGGGTAAAATTAAAAGAAGATTAAAATATTCATACATAGCTGCTTTTGCAGGTTTTTTGTTTGGATTCGATACCATTGTTATTTCTGGAGTAGATCAAAAATTACAAGAACTATGGAGTTCTTCTGACTTATTTCACGGACTGGTAGTAATTGGTATGGCTTTGTGGGGGACTGTAATTGGAGCTATCTTTGGTGGGCTACCAACCAATTACTTTGGTAGAAAAAAAACCCTACTTTGGATAGGTTATCTTTACTCAATATCAGCAATAGGTTCTGCAATCTCTTATGATCCAATAACATTTGCATTTTTTAGATTTTTAGGAGGTGTTGGAATTGGAATTTCCACCATCGCTGCTCCGGCATATATATCAGAAATTTCAGCTTCAAATGAAAGAGGTAAGCTTGTAGGATATTATCAGCTCAATATTGTTATTGGTATTCTTTTTGCTTTTGTATCGAACTTTTTTCTAAAAGAATTAGGAGAAAGTAGTTGGAGATTTATGGTTGGGGTTGAAGCATTTCCAGCGATAATTTATACAATCATGGTATTTTATATTTCTCAGAGTCCAAGATGGATTTTTTTAAGTGGTGATGTTTCCAAATCCGAATTTATTTATGAAAAGTTGTTTTCAATAAAGGAAAAGCAGATTTTTTTAAAAGAAATTTCTGAAACTAAAAACGAATTCCAAAAAAACGACAGCATTTTTAAAAATAAGTATAGATTTATCTTATATCTAGCTTTTATGATAGCTTTTTTTAATCAATTTTCTGGTATAAACGCTTTTTTATATTATTCACCAAGAATTTTTCAGGAAGGAGGCCTTGGAGAAAATTCAGCATTTCTAAGCAGTATTGGAATTGGTTTTACAAATTTAATATTCACTATAATAGGCATTTCACTAATTGACAAATTAGGTAGAAAAGTACTTATGATTATTGGTTCTATTGGATATATAATTTCACTTACTTTTATTTTTTTATCCTTTTTATTTTCATGGGGAGGTATTATTCTTCCCGTGTCACTTTTTTTGTTCATTGCTGCTCATGCAATTGGACAAGGAAGTGTGATTTGGGTTTATATTTCAGAAATATTCCCAAACCATATTAGAAGTAGTGGACAATCTTTTGGAACCTCCACACACTGGATTTTAGCAGCTCTTATTCCTTCTATGATACCATTTTTATTTGCTAGTATAGGTGCATCCTATGTTTTTCTTGTTTTCCTTTTAATGATGATTTTTCAGTTGATATTTGTTGTTTTTTCAATGCCAGAAACAAAGGGTAAGTCTTTAGAAACTTTGTCAAATGAACTTCTAAAATAAAATAGATGTCAAGAGTTGTTAGTTTCGGTGAAATTTTATGGGATAAATTGCCATCCGGGAATGTACCGGGCGGTGCTCCTTTAAATTTCGCTTATAGATTTAATTCTTTCCAAAATTCATTATCAATTATCAGCAAAGTAGGAGATGATTCATTGGGAAGGCAGCTTATAGAATTTTTAAATAAAAACAGTCTAGAAACTGAACATATCCAAATCTCAAAAATTTATAAAACTGGCGAGGTTAATGTTTCAATTGATAAAAACGGATTTGCAGATTACGATATATTAAATCCTGTTGCCTGGGATGACATAAATCATAACGTAAAGATTGAAAGGTTGGTTAAAAATTGTTCAATGTTTGTGTTTGGAAGTTTAATATGCAGAAATGTAACTTCTAGAGAAACTCTTAAGGGACTTTTAAAAATTGCTCCCTTTAAGTTATTCGATGTAAATTTAAGATCTCCATATTACAACTTCAACTTAATAGAAGAATTAATGTTATCCTCAGATTTTATAAAATTCAACCTCGAGGAAATCATCGAAATTTCTTCGATATACAATAGGAAAGAAACATCCTTAGAAAGTATGATCAAGATAATTTCAAAGAAAACCAAGACCACCAATATTTGTGTTACTATGGGTGAAAAAGGTGCGTGTTACTACACCAATAATTTATTTTACTTTCAAGACGGATTTAAAATAACTGTATCAGATACTATTGGTGCCGGAGACTCCTTTCTAGCAACTCTTGTTGAAGGAATTTTAAATAATGCAAAACCTGAAGAAGTCTTAAAAAAAGCATGTGCAGTTGCTGCACTGGTTGCTTCTAAAAAAGGGGCAACATCTAAAGTTTCTATTTCTGAAATTAGTGATTTAATAGAGAGTAAATAAATTTTTAATTGGTTAGGTAAATTTTATAATTTTAAATGATTTTTATGAAACGTAAAGCATTCGAATATAAAATTTTTGTTTTAGTCCCTAATAAAACTATGAGGAACATTTTTTTTGCAATATTCTCGCTTTTAATTTTGGGTTGCTCCAAGGATTCTGAAGAAAAAACTGTAGTAATTCCAGAGATAACATATAATTATTTTTTTGAAAGGGTTCAGTCAAAATATCAATTCACCTTGAATGACAGAAAGTTAATCCTAAGTTTTAATCTCAGTGATTTGTCACTAAGTATACAGGAAAATAAGTATAGTAAGATTAATTGTTGGCAAACAGAAATAATAAACTTAAGAGAAGATTTTAGATTGTTACAAAATAATGGACAGGGATACGCATTTAAAACTGATTGGATTGAAGACTACAAAAAAAAAGGCGTTATAGAGTATTCACTTTTTTTTGAAAAAAACAACTTAAACCTGACCAAAAAAAATATTTACACCAATCCCGATTTGGGTGAAATAGAATCCACATCTACAGGTTTTAAATTTGATTCTATTGAAATTGAATCTTGTCCCGAGGATGTTGACTACAGAGTTGATCCTAATTATGAGGATTTAGACTTACTGGATCCAAATGATTATGCAACAGCATTTTTTAGAGATGCATCTGATTTAGATGTTGAAATTGATTATAAAGAAATGATAATTACTATAATTAGCGACGATGTATGGGAAAGAGGCAGTGCTATAGGTGTTGCAAAAAGAGTATGTGATGATGATATCATTATAGAATTAAAGGAGGGATATTGGAATCAAGAGTCTGTTATGAGAAGATTTGACTTGATGTATCACGAATTAGGTCATGATGCATTAAATTTAAAACACGTTTGCAACAGATACGACATTATGTATACATCCAATACTGAATTTAACGAAAGTTGTAGAGAAAATCTCAATTTAATAGTACCCGACTCACTAGATCCTCAAAAATATTATGGATTTAAAAAAGCTTCGAGTAGGATGTTTTTGGGTGTTAACCAGGTTAACTTTGATTGTGGAGCAGATAAAACAAAATATAATATTATAGTTGACTAAGTATATTTTATTTTTAATTAATCTAAATATAAATATTTGATTTACAGTTATTTATACTAATTCTAAACGTTTATAGACATATATTTGTTTAAAATTTAATTATGGAAGTCAAATCAATTTCATCGTGCATTAATTGCGAAAACATTACATCTACATTTGATTGCTCAAAGCACAATATCGAGGTAGACATTGACAAGGTGTGTTCAGATCACACATTTAAAAAGTCATTGACTAAAGAATCTAATTGTTCAAATTGTATAAATTTCAAAACTCAAAATTGCGCCAATCCTACTCTAGCTGCAGAGGGAATGTTGTGCTTTTCTTGGGCATAATTTATAATTAGATTTTAACATTTTTTGTTAAAATAACTAATTCTTTAATTAAGGGTATTCCTGTTTTTCTATTTTTTATAATTGGTCAAATAAATTCAAAATAGTTTGGGGGAATACCCCCTTGATTATTGTTTCCTATATAGCATAGTTATTTATTATTTAGAATTATTCTAAATAAATTTTTTTCTTTTAAGTATTATTTTATATTTGCTTTAAATTTATTTAGACCAATTATAAATAACATGAGAAAAAAAATTTTAATATTTCTTATTTTAAGTTGTTCATACTTAAAATGCCAAGACTCCATAGATCAAATAAAAAAGGATTCAATCACATCTCTTGATGAAGTAATCATAAAATCCAACACCATTTTGGGTAGTAAATTTGTAGCTAAAAATAGAACTGGCGCTGCTTATTATCTTTCCATTGAAGAGCTTGCAAAATTTAATTACACTGATATCAATCGTGCTCTTAATAAAATATCTGGAATTAATGTTTACGAAGAAGATGGTTTTGGTTTACGACCTAATATAAGTATCAGAGGCACTTCGCCTGAGAGAAGTTCTAAAATAGCAATAATGGAAGACGGTGTATTAATTTCTCCCGCTCCATATAGTGCATCATCTGCTTATTATTTTCCTTCTGTGGCAAGAATGCATGCCGTAGAAGTACTTAAAGGGAGTAGTCAGATTCAATATGGACCATACACAACTGGCGGTGCTATTAATTTTGTTTCGACTGAAATCCCAGAATCATTCAAAGGTAAAGTTGTAAGTAGCTACGGAAGCTTTAACACGGGACAGTTACATTCAACTTTTGGAAATCAGACTAAAAATTTTGGATATATGTTAGAGTATCTAAATTATAATTCAAATGGATTTAAATCACTTGGAAATAACATGAACACAGGTTTTGACATCAATGAAATTACCTCTAAAATAAGATTTAAATCATCTGAAAAAGCCAAAAATAAACAGAGTTTAGAGTTCAAATTTCATACTTATGACGAAGTTTCAAACGAAACATATTTAGGATTAACCGAATCTGATTTTAATAATAATCCGTATCTAAGATATTCAGCCTCTGAAAAAGATAAAATGAATGCTGAACACAATCAATATATGTTAACTCACGAATTTAATTTTTCAGAAAAATTTAAAATTTCGTCAAACCTTTACTACAATGGATTTAAAAGAAATTGGTACAAACTTGATGATGTAGTTTTTGAAGGAAATTCGCAGAAAATATCAAAAATTGTTGAAAATCCCTCTCAATATCCTGCTCACCTTTCAATTATAAAAGGAACATTAAATGGAAGTAATAATTCTTTAAAAGTTAAAGCTAATAATAGAGAATATATTTCAAGAGGAGTACAAACAAAATTTGATTATCATTGGTATGGAAAAAATAAATCCTTTAATGATTTAGAAATTGGGTTCAGGTTACATTATGATGAAGAGGATAGATTTCAATGGGAAGATATTTACAATATCAATAATGGTTTTATGTCACTTGCAGATTACGGTAGCCCAGGAGCTCAAGGGAACAGGGTTAGTTATGCAAAATCTTTTGCAACCTATTTGATGTATAAGTATAAATTTAAAGGTTTGACTATTACTCCTGGAATTAGATATGAGTCTATAGAGCTTTCGAGAAATGATTATGGAAAGTCTAATCCACTAAGAAATCTAGATGAGGTTTCATTTAGAAACAACAGTGTTTCAGTGTTTATTCCAGGAATTGGATTTAATTATACTTTCAATAATAAGTTTTCAATTTTTAGTGGAATTCACAAGGGATATTCACCTCCTGGCAATTCAGAGGGTCAAAAAGCTGAAGAAAGTATTAATCTTGAACTTGGAGGAAGGTTTTCAATAAATAATATTAATGCAGAAATAATTGCCTATCAAAATAATTATAGTAATCTACTCGGAAATGATTTAGCAGCGACCGGTGGTTTTGGTGAAGTTGATCCCTTTAACGCAGGAAGGGCGCTAGTAAACGGCATTGAATTTTTATTGAAATCTGAATTATTTAATAACAATAAAATTAATTTTCCGTTTTCTGTATCTTACACCCATACAAATGCAAGATTTTTAAGTGACTTTGGAAGTACTCAAGCTATATGGGGTGAAGTTAGTGATGGAGATAGAATACCATATATTCCTCAACATCAATTTAATTCAACATTTAGCATACAAACAAGTAAGTACGAAATAAACTTTAGCAATAATTACAATGGAAAATTTTCAACGGTAGCAGACGGAACAACAGAAATTCCATCATATTTTGTATTTGACATTTCTTTTAGAATGAACATCGCCTCCAATTTAATTTTCACCTCTAAAATGTTAAATCTGTTTAATGAAAAGTATGCCGTTTCGATGGCTCCTGCTGGTTTAAGACCTGGTCACCCATTTGGAATATATGCAGGTATGGAATATAAATTTTAACATATGAAAAGAAAGATTTTTTTGGTATTTGTATTCATATTAGTTATAATCCAGTTTATAAGACCAAAGCTAAATAATAAAGATGATTACGATTTAGCTTATTTTATTGAAGAAACAAAGTTAAATAAACATTTATTTGTAATTATGAAAAACTCTTGTTTTGATTGTCACTCAAATAAAACAAA
>CEOP01248716.1_pt1 | contig 14954 bp, 13 predicted proteins | sample 361301 | NCBI WGS metagenome assembly CEOP01 (sample SAMEA2619548, study PRJEB7988) | marine metagenome | biome: marine biome (ENVO:00000447); feature: deep chlorophyll maximum layer (ENVO:xxxxxxxx); material: "saline water (ENVO:00002010), including plankton (ENVO:xxxxxxxx)" | depth 55 m
TTTTCAAAAATAAAGTCTTCAGAATTAAAATATTTAAAGTTTATATTTGATAATTCAACTGCTGAATGATTGTGTGGATTTATCTCATAATAACCTTCATCAACTTCAAGTTTATTTTCTTGAAACTCAATAAATTTTTCAATATGAACTGAAGAGTTTACAAGCATATTCAGACCACCATTTGCATTCCCAATAGTTTGGACAAGCCTGAGTGTAATTCCTAGAAATTCTAGAGTAAGATAGTTTGCGAACTTGAAAAAAGCAACCAAAACTGAAATAGTAAAGACAGTAATAAAATTTGGGAATAAAGAATTTAAAGTACCATAAGCTAAATTTCTAAACTGAGCTTGTTGATAGTTCGTTATTGTGTCTTCATATAGCATAAGTTCGTTCTCACTGGTTTTTAATATTTTTATTAAAAATAGATTCTGTATCACTCTTTGTATGTCACGTCCTGTTTGCTGAGCAAAAGTATACGAATCATGCATGTATTTCCTGGTAAGTTTTAGTAATAAACGCGTAGGAAAGAATAAAACCAGACCACCTATAGCGAAAGCCGATATGGTTTGAAAATCTGTAAAAATTAAAAAAGAGGAATAAACTGCAATTTGAATGAGGCTATTTGCCATTCCTGCAAGTGCACCATAAAAATATGCTAAGTGACCACTGAGATTATTTACATAAAAAGTGGCATCAGCTAAGGAATAGTTTCCCTTTTTATATATTTCATTAAGTATGTGTAATTGCAAATTTTTTTGAACTTGCAGCTGTAAAGAGTGAATATTCACTTTTTCGACTAATACGATAAATGTTCTTACGATAATTAAAAGCGGGAGTAAAAATAAATTTTCAACTATTAGAGATATAAAAATATAATAACTAGAGGATTCTGAGGTTTCTGAAGATAACAAATTGGCAAATACTAAAATCATTAAAATATCAGCAAATACTGTAAGATTAGAAAGAACAATCGAAAGGAATAATCTTAATTTTTTTTTGCCGACTTTTGTTATCTTAGAAATATATATAACATCTTTATAAATATTTTTTATTTTTCCCATCAGATGTAAGGTTAACTGAGTAATTTTTTTTTAAATGTATATTTTTTTCAATTTTTAAATTTTCTATAATGAAATCCATATCAGGGATAAAATGATTCTGAGAACTAAAATATATTTTTTTGAAAGGTTGTGAATAAGTTGCCGAAAGACTTGGTTATTTTATCATGAAAATTGAAATGGATGATACATTAAATTTACTCTATTGCTTCGATAATAATTACAATTTGCAAATGATGGCATCAGTTAATTCTTTTTTAAATTTTTACGATAAACCTGTAAAAATTCACATTCTGCATAATGATCCAAAAAATATAAAAAAAGTTATCTCTCCCTTATATGGGTATAAAAATGTCGATGAGATAAAAATATATAAATTTATTAAAAATAAAAATTTTCTTTTTCCTGCAATAGAAAATCATCATGTAACGGAAGCAACATACTATCGGTTATTTTTGCATAATTATATTCCAGATACAACAAACAAGCTTTTATATATAGATCCGGATGTTATTGCGATGAACAATCTAACAAAAGTACTTGACGATAGCTTCAATTTGTTGAGTTCAAGTAAATTTACAATCGGTGGTGTATCTTACTCATCATCTATTAATGATAATAATTTAGAAATGTTTAACAGACTCGGTATGAAATCAACAAAATATTTTAATGCTGGTGTTCTTTTGATTGATTATAGAAAATGGGGACAGTTCGGCATAGGAGAAAAAATTCTTTCACATACAAAAGAAATGGATAATTTAGAGATGCTTTTACAACACGATCAAGATGTGCTTAATTCTTTTTTTGATGGAAAATTCTTTGAACTCGGATATAGATTTAACTATCCACTACTAGAAAGATTCTATTCTCAAGATAAAGAAAAAATAGAAAATAGTTATTTTGTGCATTATGTGGGTAGAGAAAAACCTTGGCTTTTGAATGGTGTCTTTGGAGATATCTCTAAGTATTATCAAAAAAATTTTAAAGAGGTTTTCTCAAGAATTCATTTTGTTAATGATGGCAATTTTGGCTATAAATCAATTTTTAAATTCTATGTAAAAAATACTTTTTTTAGGATAAAGAAAGTTTTTATACTTTATCAAGTTCTTAAAGAAACATCAAATAAAGTATAATGATTAAGTGAAAGAAAGAAATTTAATATTTGCTTCTGCATCAATTCATCCTCAAAGAACAAATATATCATTCAATAAAAAAGAAATTCTCAGAAGAGAAGAAGATTATTTGTTTTGTTTAAAGCAGTTATATAGGGTTACTCCGAAAAATTTTGACATTTATATTGTAGATAACTCCTTGGAGAACTCTAATTCTTTATACAATGAAGACCTAAAATTGTTTCTAGATAAAGTAAATATTTTTTATACAAAGAAGTCTACAAGCAAAAAAATCAAAAATATTGGAGTTCAAGAACTCAAGCAATTATTTTATCTAGAGCAGGCTATTGACTTCAAATCTTACAACAAAGTATGCTACCTTACTGCTAGAAGGTTCGTAACCAACCCTTACGTTTTTGAAAAAACTAATAAACTAAGTAAAGAAGCCCTTTTGTCAAATCCTGACTTTATCTATTTAGATGGGGAAATTGTTCTTACTGAAAAAAAAGGTATGTTTAACGATATGTTTTTTGCTATGAAAACAGAAACAATTATTAACTTTATTAAATTTTCAAAAAAACAAGTTGACTATATGGATAAAAATATGGTGAGTTCAGAAAATAACTTATACAACTTTATTACAGAACAAAATATTGATTATGATTATTTAGAATTCTTAGGTTTTTTAAGATATGACTACTATAGAAAAAACATTGGTGAGATTAAGCATAACTATCACTTTGTTTAGAATTTAAATATGGAACTTAGAAAAGACATGCTCTCTGTGTTAAGACCACTAGGGGGAGAAGAAGAAGTACAGGCAATTAGAGAGAGTATCGAAAGTGGCTGGTGGACTAGAGGTCCAAAAGTTGAGCAATTTGAAAAAGAGTTTGCAAAATTAGTCGGTTCAAAATATGCAGTTGCCGTTACAAGTAATTCTCATGGTCAAGATCTAGTAATGAAAGCTTTGGGAATGAAAAACATTGATGTTATTAACCCTACAATTTCCTTTATGGCTACAGCAATTGTTCCTATTTGGAATGATTGTACATCAAATATTGTTGACGTTAGAAGACATGATTTAAACCTCGATCCAGTAGATGTTAAAAAGAGCTTGAAAAAAGATACAAAAGTCATTATTGCTGTCAACATGGCTGGAATACCTGCTCCAATAGATGATATTAGAGAATTTTATGATGGATATATTATTGAAGACTGTGCACATAGCGCATACACACCAGGTGCTGGAACAAAAGGTGACATAGCTGTATGGTCTTTTCAGGCAGTTAAAACTATGCCTATTGGAGATGGTGGCATGATTACCACAAATGATTACGATTTATACAAAAAACTACAATCATTGGCATGGTTTGGCATTGAAAGCACTTATTCAAGGATATCTGGCAAGACTCACTTCAATCCAGATGAAAAATTAGCTAAAAGCTCTGAAAAAAATCCCGATGGAAAACCCGGATATACATGGGATTACGATGTTACAGAACTTGGTTACAAGTATTATATGATTGATATTTTAGCCGCTATTGGCTTAGTTCAATTAAAGAAACTTGATAAACATCTTGAAATTCGAAGACATATTCAAAAAAGATATAATGACGAATTAAGTTCTGTGCTGCAACCTCCTGAATGGAGTGATACTGTTCAGTACTACTGCTCGAGAGTTCCCGCAGAACATAGAGACTCTCTAATAGACTATTTAAAGACAAAAATGATTCACACCAGTGTTCACTTCAAGCCTTTGCATATGTATGATATTGTAAAACAAGATAGAGAATATCCAATTGCTGATGATGAGTGGAAAAAATTACTTTCACTACCTGTTCACCCAGCAATGGATGATTCAGATATAGACTATGTAGTTTACTGGGTAAAAAAATACTTTGAGGAAAACGTTTGATTTAGCTTTTTATGGAAGATATATATAAAATTGAAAATTCTGATTTCAAGAACCCTCCTTCCGATTACTCCTACAAAGATACATATCCTGATTTTCAAATTAAATTAGAGCAATTTAAGTCCCTTCTTAAAAAACAAGTAGAACAAAATAGAGGTGTATCTTATTACAAATTTGGAGACGGTGACTATTTCTTTCTTAAAAAAAAACCTGTTGGTAGTGCGAAACCAGGAAATCGAGCTTTAAGTAAAAAATATTGGAGAATTAATCACAAAGAATTCATAAATGGATCAAAAAAAAATGATTTTTATATGTGTGAAATTTTACATCAAAATAAAAAATTCTTTGATGAGATATTTAATAGAAAGTTTGATTTTCCGGGTGAATTTGTTTATGGCCTAACAGCTAATAAATGGCTATTTCACTCTTTTAATAATGAAATTGGGATAATTGGTGGTAAGGAAAAAATTGAGTTAATTCATAGACTAATGGAAAAAAACCAGTATCAAGAATATCTAGGTATTGAAAAATTTAATGACTATATAGAAATACCTCAGAAATATGCTTGTGATGATATCAGCAAAACAAGATCTTTGGTTGAAAAACAACTTAATAAAAGTAACTCAAAAATCTTTTTAATGGGCGTAGGGCACGTTAAATCAGGTTTAAATCATTTGTTGCCCAAATATAAAAAAGCAGTTTTTTTGGATATTGGTTCTGGAGTTGATGCAATAGCAGGAATTGTTGATAAAAATCGCCCTTACTTTAATGGATGGGAAAACCATAAACTAAAAAATGATTCGCTTTATAAGGATATTGATTATTTACAATTTAAATTTGATGGAAGCGAAATCTTAATTGATTAAAATTTCAACCATTCTTGATTTTCAGAATACCACTTTGTAACCTGCTCTAATCCTTCTTGGGTTGATTTACTTGGTTTCCAACCCATACTTGCAATTAAAGAATCATCTAATGCATATCTAAGATCATGACCAGGTCTTGTAGAGTGGAAATCAACAAGCTCATAATCTATAACTAATCCAAGATATTTTGATATTGACTCAGCAACTTCAAGATTATTCATCTCAAATGAGCTTGCAATATTGATTTTTTTACACTTTGCTCCATATTGGTCATCTGGAATTTCTTTTAGTTTTTCTTTATTATTTATTATGAAAAGAACAGCATCTGCCACGTCGTCTACATGAACATAATGCCTGCTACCAGGGCTACTCTTTGTACTGTCTGCATGAATAATAATTTTTTCATTATTTAAAGCTTTCCAAACTGTGTTTGGAATAAATTTTTCAGGATGTTGCCTCTCACCAAAAACATTCATACAATGTGTAATTATTACAGGTACGTCATATGTATTGTGAAATGCAATAGCTAACTCTTCACCGCCTGCTTTGGAAGCACTGTAAGGATTAGTAGAATTATATCGATCCCATTCTTTAAACTTAACGCCACCTAACGCTGGGCCAAATACTTCATCAGTACTAAAATACACAAAAGTTTCTAAATCATTAATTTGCCGTGCATAGTTAAGCAAGTTACAAGTTGCAACAACATTGTCCTGAACAAAAGTCATCGGATCTTCTATTGCCCTATCAACATGTGAGGATGCAGCTATATGAAATATATGTTTAACATCCCCTATTTGTGATTGTACTAAATTATTTATTTCTGCTTTTAAATCATGGTGTATAATTTTAACTCTGCTCTGTGTATCAGCATCATAGTTTTGCATCATGTCAGATATACGATTTAGGTTTCCTGAATAATCTAATCTGTCAATACTTATTATTTCGAATTTAGTATTTTCAATTAAATGTTTAATAAACACATGACCAATAAAGCCAGCACCACCAGTTACAACAACTTTTTCAGACATATTAAGATATTAATGTAAAGTTAGAATTGTTATAGCTTCATTTAAGATTTATTTATATTGAGTCAAAAAATTTTTTACCAAGAACCAAAGAGTGTACGCCTAGCGCCTCTAAATCTTTAAATTGAGATTCATCTAAGCTGCCATCTATTATTAATTCGCCTTGATAATTAGGAAACAAGCTTATAAAGTCTTGAACTCTATTTACAGGATTAATATGATTATCATTCGGGAACAAAGAAGGTGTGATACATAAAAATAATACAGATTCTGCCGATTCTAGGTAATTACTTAATAAGTTAAGGTCTGTCTCAGGAGAAAGAGCTATTCCTTTTTTTGCAATTTTCAAAGATATTTCACTAAAATCTTTTGAGCTTATTGTCTCACAGTGGAATGTGAAGCTTTGAATTTTTAAGTTTTCAATTCTTTTAAGAACATATTTTGGTTTTTCAACTAACAAATGAACGTCAATATCATAGAGCTCAGTGCCAGCTAGCTGTTCAAGCGTCAGAATAGAGATACCTAACGTTTCACAAAAAAAGTTATCTGTTAAATCAACATGAACGGAACTAAATTTTGAACTTTTATTATTCAAGTCTTTTAACAAATCTAAGTGATTAGCCGCTAATAAGCTGTATGATTTTTCCATTAAGTATATATTAGGCACTATAAAGAATTTTTTTTCAATGAAATTTTAATTATAAATAAAGAATTTAACATTACCAAAATCTTTAACTTCGGTATGCAATAATGTTACTATTACCTCAAATGATAACTATAAAAAATATATTGAGAAAACAAAATATTTTTTATAGCTTACTTTTTATTATCTTTATCTCTTTTATATCTATTTATACATTTCAAAAAAATTTAGCCACAGAAATAAGCTGTGAGCAACATTTAGTTAGTTACTCAGAAAATATTTCATTAGAGCAATATTTAGAAAAAAATCCTATGTCAATTAGGAATAAAATAGCATTAATTGAGCTAAACCTCTTTCCTGACCTGAACTCTCTTAGGTGCTTAGGCAGAACTATAGATTACACTCCTGTTAGCTTCAATGTTGATAAAACTGTAGCGACTTCACATAAACTTTTAAAAATTGTTAATTTTTTAACTGTCACGATAATATATTTGCTATTTTTACTTTTTTCAAAGAACTCAAGATTTCAATTTATAATAATTCTTCTTACGGCATATCTTACTTTTTCAAATATCTTTTTTGGGAGTATTGTATTTAATTACTACTTTTTAATATATCCACTTACAGTTATTTGGTACTCTTTTTTAAATTTTGATAACCATAGAGAACATAAAATAATTGACATTTATATATTTATTAATGTGACACTTTTAATATTTTATTATGATCTCTACACCTTGCTTCTTCCATTTTTTATCATATTTTATTTCTTTTTTCTTAAGGGAAATCTTTCGCATCGCCATTTAAAAATAGTAAGTCTTGGTGGTATTTTTTATTATTTTCTAAGACAACTATCAGGGCCTCTTGAAGAATTAACTTATGTTTGGCAAAATTTATCTTCAAGTATGTTTAGAGGAACACCTAGATTTGCTGATATGTACTACACATTTGCTGTGCTTGATTGTAACAAAACAGGATGCGGTTTTAAGAATAATTACGGACCATTGTGGGAGTATCTTGCTATTGATTTAAATATTACTATGGCTTCTTATATTACAAGTACTCTTTTAATTCTCATCACACAATTCTTTTTTTACAATTTTGTAAAAAAATCTGGAGACAAGGGTTTGCTCATCTATTTTGTATATATTGCACCACCAACTTCTTTTTTACTTGAAAGAATGAATTTTGATATATTTGTAATAATATTGGGATACTTTGCCCTCCAAAAATATTCTGAGGGAAAGAAAACTATATCACTTATCGTGTTAACCATTCTCACTCTTGTGAAAATTTTTCCTGTAGTTCTAATAGTAGGTATCGCTATTTCTGAATACCTCAACAAAAATAAGTCATCTTTCCTAAAAATACTATTGTTAATAATTGGAAATATTGTTATTTACCTTTTCTACTTTATTTTAAATTTACAATCTGGTGAAATTGCAAGACCCACAGGTATAAGTTGGACTTTTGGAATACCTACTGATGTTTCAAATTATTTACAATTATTCGGAAATTTTGGCTACTTTCTATACATAACTACTGTGCTTATTTGCATCATTATTTACTTTAAATACTTCAAAATTAAGGGACCAGTAAAGATATTTTCTTCTGAGGACTCACTTTTAGAATTCTCTTTTTCACTATGTTTTGTGTTTATTAGTATGTATTACAACTTTGATTTTAGAATCTCAGTTTTCTCAATAGGACTAATTTTACTCATTAAAAACTATAGCCTGTGGAAATTCGAGATGATATCATTGCTTTTTCTATCGACTTGTGTTTCAAATTTTTATACTATTAATTTAATGTCCACTGACCCAATAAATTTCTATTTTTCAAGCGGAGTACTCCTTATTAACCAAATTACATTTAATCTAGTGTTCATATTTTTAATATGTGAAATATTCTATTTTTTAAGAAGAAAGGAATTATTTTATTTTTTTAAGAGCTTAAGTAAAATATCAAAATAACGAATATCTCAATCCCTCTCTTACATTTTATAAGTTAGATTGACTTCTTAGTTGGAAGTTTTTTCCTCATGATATTCACCATCGACATTTACATTCCATGGATCATAGTCACCAGTACCAAGTAGGTTTCGAGCAGCATATAAGCCTGTAGCCATTGCATGATCTTGATTATTATATTTAAACATTCCAGACCTGCCTATAGCCATTAAGGTTGGTTTCTCATTAAGCCATGACCTAATGGCTTCAATTTTATTTTGATAACCAGTCTTTATTACTGGGTATGCTTTTGGGTTTCTCGTTACGTCAGAATGGACAATTTTATAATCATCACCAAAAATTTGCTTTAGTTCCGATGCAGCAAATTGAATTATAGTTTCATTTTCATCATTCCATATTTTATCTGTTTCAAAACAGAAATATTCTAGGGTTAGTGGATATGTACCATCAGGACTCATATGGGTAGAAAAGTTTGAAAAGTCAGCAATCCTAGCAAGTTTTAAATCTGGTGAATGTATATATATCCAATTATCTTCAAATAGTTTTTTATCAGTAGCTATATGCACACTAATATGGTTTCTATATTCTAAATTTTTTGCAGCTTCAATTACTTCTGTTGGTGCAGGTGGGTTGACAATTTCTATAAATTCTAGGAGTGGGCTACTAAAAAGAATATTTTTTGTTTCTAGATTTTGAATATTTCCATCACTATCTTTAATGCTTACAATGTTAAGGTCATCTAATTGTTCAACTTTAAATACCTCAGATTTTTTACGGATTTCAATTTTATTATTTAGTAGATACTCCTCAAATTTCTCCCAAAGCATACCTGCACCTAGCTTTGGGTAATAGAATTTATCAACAAGAGTTTTTGGTCTTTTTCTACTGTTGGGAAACAGTGCAAACCAAATAGCAGTAGAGAGACTTAAACCTTTGATTCTCTGAGCAGCCCAATCTTTCCCAATATCTTTACAATCTATTCCCCAAACTTTTTCAGTATAATTTTTGAAGAAGTTTGTAAATAACTTCTTTCCAAATTTGTCAATTACCCAATCTTCAAAATTATTAATTTTTGATAACTTTAGGTAACTTCTTAATCTTGCAAAAATATAGGAGAAGCCTATAGTTATTGATTCTATAATACCTAGTCCAAATAGAGCATTTAAGGGAGTTAAAGGATAGTCAAAATATTTTCCATCGAATAAAATTCTCGTGAGTCTATTTACAGCAATTGCGTCTTTATCCAGCATTTTGATAAATAACTTGTTTACTTCTTCATTTTTAGTAAAAAACCTATGCGGACCTATATCGTATCTGTACTCGCCAAAGATTTTTGTCTCAGCAAGTCCTCCAACTTGATTCTTTTTCTCAAGTACAATTATTTTCTTGTCAGACTTAGATAATTCATAAGCAGCACTTAGCCCAGCCGGACCAGCTCCGATGATAATTACGTCATAAGTCATATATGAATTGTAATGAAAGTACATGCAATGTTATTTGAAAGTTTATAATTATTTAGTATCACCTGATTAAAAAATTTGAAATCTATCTCTTTTTCTATATAAAAGAAATTTCTTATTCTTTTACTGGTTGGATATAAACTTTAAACATTTCTTTGACAAAAGAAAGGACATGAAATTATACCGACTTAATAAATAATATGTGATTTATTGCTTCAATCAAAACCCGTGGTACTATAAAATAATTCGACGTCAAAGTTGATTCTATATTTAGGAACTTAATGAGTATAAAGAAAAAAGTCTTTTCAAGAATAAGATTTTTATTTCTAGATTATAAAATTCTTTCAGACCTTGAGAAAATTGAGAAAAGTACTATTGATCTAAATGAGTTAGTACAGTGGACTAATACAAACTTTCGAGTTCCAGCTCCACAGTTTATCAAAAATTCTATTTTCTTAAAGCACACTAGCGACTCAACAATTTGGATAGAGACTGGAACATATAAAGGAACTTCAACTGAGTTCTTATCAAGGAATTCAAAATTTGTTTATACAATTGAACCAGAAATAAATATTTTTAACACAACAAAAAATAAATTACTGAACAAAGGCTTGTCTAATATTGAATTTTATAATGGAACTAGCGAAGATGTACTTGAGAAATTAATTACAAAACTTGATGGAGTGAAATTAAGTATATGGCTAGATGGACATTTTTCAGGTGGTGATACCTACCTAGGTAAAAAATCTACCCCTATATTAGAAGAACTTAGAATTATTCAACAAAATATTGCTAAATTTAAGGAAATATCGATATTAATTGATGACATAAGAGACTTCAATCAAAATGATAAAACTAATCAAAATGATTATCCTGATAAATCAGAAATAGTTAAATGGGCTATCGAAAATGGTTTAAATTGGGAAATACAATACGATATTTTAATTCTGTCTAAATAAACATAAAATATTTATTATTCTAAGTATTGATTAAAAATGTTTAATAAAAAAAAAGCTTTAGTAGATTTAATGGGAGGTTTGGGAAACCAAATTTACCAATTAAATTTTGCAAATTATTTAAAAAATAAAGGTTACGATGTTTATATAAATTTAGATTGGTTCTATTCAGGTATTTTCACAGATGGTACAACAAAAAGGAGTCTCCATTTAAACCCTGATGATTTTAGCCTAAAAGTTATAGATAAATCTACACTTACAAAATTTTCTCAACTTGATAAATTATTTCAGACTAAATTAATGAAAGGGTTTAAAAAAAGCAATATTAATAACGTATTTTCTAATCATTCAGGACATACTTTTAATGAAAATAAATATTTTAAATACAATAAATTTTCTGGTTATTGGCAAAATCTAAAATATATAGAAAAACAAAATACATATATTTTAAATGGTCTTATGAAGAACTCTTTATTTCATGAAAATTTAAATAAAATAAGTAAAAATACTCTGGTCCATTTAAGAAAAACTGATTATATAAAACTTGGAGAAGATTTACCAGATTCATATTATGAGAAAGCCATCAAAGAAATCAAGAAAATGAAAGGGCAAGTAAGGTATGATATTTTTACCGATGAGCACAATCCCTCTGTTGACTCAAAATTATTTACCAATGCTGAGAATGTATATAGTAATAATGGAGATGAACCGCTTTCAGTAATGGCTAAAATGATGAATTATGAAAATTATATAATAGCTAATAGTAGTTTTTCACTACTTCCTGCATTTTTAAGCTTTAAAGAAAATTCTATTGTTATGTATCCCGAACCTTGGTTCAAAAATTCAGATATGACTTCCCCAACACATAACTCTTGGAAAAAGATTATTTACTAGCTATATCTAAATATAAAAAAATAAATAGTTGTTAGAATTACAAATATAAAAAAATTGAGGATCTTGAAAAAGTATAAAAAAAAAGCTTTAGTTTTAGGTGCTGGTGGGTTTATAGGAAATCATCTGTGCAATTATTTAATTAAGAAAGATTTTGAAGTTGTTGGTGCTGATTTAAAGTATCCAGAATTTGATAAAACTAACTGTATTAAGTTTCATCAAGGTGATTTGAGACAAAAAGAATTTGTTGAACAAGTTATTCTAGATTCAGATTATGAATTTCAGTATATATTTCAACTAGCTGCAGACATGGGTGGTGCTGGTTTTATTTTTACAGGAGATAATGATGCGGACATAATGAGTAATTCATTGTCAATTAATCTCAATGTCTTAAATACAATCGTAAAATATAAAGAATCTAGAAATAATCCTACTATTTTTTACTCTAGCTCTGCATGCATTTACCCTGAAGAGCTCCAACTGGAAGCTGCTGATGTTAGTCTAAAGGAAGTACTAGCTTATCCAGCTAATCCCGATTCAGAATATGGTTGGGAAAAACTCATGTCAGAAAGGTTATATCTTGCGTATCAGAAAGATTATGCTTTGGATGTTAGGATAGCAAGATTTCATAATATCTACGGTCCTTATGGGACTTGGGAAGGTGGTAGAGAGAAAGCTCCTGCTGCGATGTGTAGAAAAGTTGCTGAAGTGGAAAATGGTGACACAATTGAAATATGGGGTGATGGCAATCAAACTAGATCATTTCTATTTATTGAGGATTGTCTAGAAGGTGTATTTAGGCTTATAAATTCATCATATAAGAAACCAATGAATATCGGTTCAGAAGAGATGGTGAGTATAAATCAACTTGTTGAGATAGTTTGCAAGGTTGCAAATAAAAAAGTTGAAATTAGTCATATTGATGGACCTCTAGGGGTTAGAGGTAGAAATTCCAACAATGACTTGATTAGAAAAGAATTAGACTGGGATTACTCTTATACTCTCCAAAAAGGAATAGAGTTGACTTACGATTGGATACAAAAAGAAGTATTAAGAAAATGAATAATGCCATTGTAACTACAACTATACAACCACCAACAGAAGCTACTTTAAAATTTTGCAAGCTTAGCAATTGGGATTTAATTATAGTTGGAGATTTAAAAACTCCTAAAAATGACTACAAGAACATAAATTGTAAGTACATAACAACAGAGGAACAAGAGTCCTTAAATAAAGAGCTATCAGATTCAATTGGTTGGAATACAATTCAGAGAAGGAATCTTGGCTTTCTTTTTGCGTATAAAGAAGGTTATGAAATTATTGCATCTGTCGATGATGATAATATTCCAAAAAGTACTTGGGGAGAAAACTTATATATTAATAAAGAAATAGAAGTGACAACATACGACACTCCACTCCAAGTTTTTGACCCTTTAAGTGTTACCGAGAGAAATGATTTATGGCATAGAGGATATCCAATTCAGTTATTAAAAAATAAAAATGATGTAGTTGATATAGGAAAGAAGAAAAAAAAGGTTCTTATCCAGGCTGATTTATGGGATGGTGATCCAGATATAGATGCAATATGTAGATTGAGTAAAATGCCTATGGTTGAGTATAAAATTACTGAACCTTATTCAAGTACCAAATTAAGCCCATTTAATTCTCAGAATACTTTTTTTCACAGATCTGTAGTTCCTTTCTATATGGTGATTCCTCATGTCGGAAGAATGGATGATATATGGGGAGGATATTTGCTCCAACAAAAATTTAATGATTCTTTAATTTACAACAAAGCGTCTGTCTTTCAAGATAGAAATGAACAAGACTTAATAACTAATTTAGAGTGGGAAATAATTGGCTATAGAAATACCCTAGATTTTATAAATGGTAATTATAAATTGCCAGAAAAAGCAAGCAGAGCATACTCAGCATATCTAAAAGCTTTTTAATTGACGTGAGTAATAAAATATCCATCGTTGCTGCTTCGAGAGATGATAACTATGGTGATGATGCGAATGAAGGAATATATAATTTAGACTTCACTCCTCTAAAAAACATTCAAAGAACAAAAATATCAATTGAAACTAATCTTGATCTTTTTCTGAAATATTTGAAACTTGATTTTGAGTACATCCTTATTGACTGGAGTCCTCTTGAGGGTAAATATCTGCATAAAAATCCATTGTTGAAAGATATATTAGTTCACCCAAATATAAAAAATATTATTGTTGAGGGATCTGCTGTTGAGAAAATGAATCTTAATAAAAATGGATTTAATGAGTATTTTGCGAAGAATGTAGGTATTAGAAATGCTATTGGAGAATATATACTGGTAATAAATAGCGATGGTTTGCTTTCAAAGAAATTAGTTAAGGAAGTAAGCAATGTGTTGAAGTCTGATCAGAAAAGTTATTACTTTCGGCCACATAGCAGAATAGATATTGATCCCTCCTATAGAAAGCTTGCGGAAGGGATGAGTTTCTATGATTCTTCTCAAGGATTTAATAAATTTAAAAATACTCTATTTAAGAAACGACACATACTTGACGTAGGTTTGAATATGGATAATGAAGAATTTAATATTAATCCTAATTTTTATGACTTAATAGGAACACCTGCAGCTGGTGACTTTACTATGTCTCACAGGGATAATTTTATTAAAATTGCATCGGGATATTATGAAGATCTTAAAAATCCTACTGGTTCAAACTTCAGACAAACTGCTAGAGATGGCCAGCTTCTAGTAAATTTAATCTTACATGGGATTTATCCAAAAAAGTTAGAAAATAGCATACAGTCATTTGATCACAACAAAATAGAGAGGGTTGGAGAAATTAAATTTCAAGCATACCGAAATCATGAAAATTGGGGCTTTCATGATTTTGCTATATCTGAAAAAAAAGGGAACTTTTTTATTAATTAATAACTAAATAACTTCTAGGCTTCTTGTCTTACAGTGCGCTAATCTATAGTAAAGAAGGTTGAAAGGTTGATTCCTTCTTTATACTTAGAAAAGCTAACATTGTTTAATCCAAAAATTTTGAAATTATTTATT
>CEOP01086025.1_pt1 | contig 14953 bp, 10 predicted proteins | sample 361301 | NCBI WGS metagenome assembly CEOP01 (sample SAMEA2619548, study PRJEB7988) | marine metagenome | biome: marine biome (ENVO:00000447); feature: deep chlorophyll maximum layer (ENVO:xxxxxxxx); material: "saline water (ENVO:00002010), including plankton (ENVO:xxxxxxxx)" | depth 55 m
TACAACATCATACTTTGGCGTCAAAAAATCAACTACCTTTCCTTTTCCTTCATCTCCCCACTGGAGACCCAATAATACATCAACTTTAGACATTCATTTTTTTGTTTTTCCCTCAAGCTTCTGTGGTAAATACCATGCGCTTATTTACTTTACCATACCTTTTAAAACAACTAATCATTGGTAGCCTTTTTCTTACAATTTTTTTTAGTACAATTAGCATACAACAATAACGAGTGATGTATTATCTCAAATTCGAGTAATTCACCTACCGTATTTTGTATATTTTGTATTCTGGGATCACAGAACTCGACTACTTTGTTGCAATCAGTACAAATCAAATGATCATGCTGACGGAAACCAAAGGCTTTTTCATATTGAGATTGACTCTGTCCAAATTGATGACGTGTAACTAAATCACAATCGACAAGCAAATCTAAGGTGTTATAAACTGTCGCCCTGCTCACTCTGTAATTCTTATCCTGCATACTCAAGTACAGGGAATCAACATCAAAATGATCTTTTCGGCCGTAAATTTCGTCAAGAATAGCAAATCGCTCTGGCGTTTTTCTGAGTTTTTTTTTCTCAAGAAAAGCGGTAAATATCTTTTTTACCTCTTCTCGTAATTTTATTGAATGAGTCATCAATTGCAAAGATAGGGTTCCTAGATTTAATTGTACCTTGTTAATTTAACTACTCCGGATATTTTTTCTACTTTATCCATTAAGCGATCTAAATGAGAGGTATGACCAACATACAATTCAATCATTCCTTCAAAAATACCATTATTGGTATTCAAGGACATAGATTGCATATTGACTTTTAATTCACTAGAAATAACATTAGACAAATCACTGATAATTCCTATTCTATCCGTACCTATAATTTTAAGACCTACCAAAAATGAACCTTCTCGAGTAGTTGACCAACGTGCTTTCAAGATACGATAACCATGACTCGCAATCAATTCAGGAGCATTGGTACAATTGTTTCTATGTATCTTGATTCCTTCATTAATCGTAACGAATGCAAAAACATCATCCCCTGATATTGGTCTGCAACATTGAGCCAAGGTATAATCTACCTTATTTAGATCTTCTCCAATAAGTAACTGATTGATGTTCTTCTTATCTGTTGATTTTTGAATTCTTTTTTCCGAAATAGGAGACAAAATTCTTTTAAAAAATCTTTTAGCCAAATCCTTTTTAACCGGCCTAAATTTTTTTATTTCAATATGATCAATCTTACCCGCTCCCACATGTTGAAATAAATCCGACGGTATTTTAAGGTCAAAAAATTCAGTTAATTTAGAAATATTTTCCTGATCAAAATCAATCTTCATTTGCTTAAATTTCCTTTTGACAATTTCTTTGCCTTCCTTTATCATTACCTTGACCTCTTCTTTAAAAGAATCCCTAATTTTCGACTTGGCTTTAGATGTTACTACGCTTTTGAGCCAATCTTCATTAGGCCTTTGTTTGGATGAGGTTAGTACTTCAATTTGATCTCCATTCCTAAGCTTATAGTTTAAGGGAACCAACTTTTGATTTGCCTTCGCTCCAATGCAACTAGTCCCTACTTGGGTATGAATGTGAAAGGCAAAGTCCAAGGCAGTAGCTCCCTTTGGTAAAGTCACTAGGTCTCCTTTAGGTGTAAAAGTGAACACTTCATCGCTGTAAAGGTTAGACTTAAAATTATCTACAAACTCAGTTGCTGATCCATTTTTTTGATCCAAAACCTCTCTGAGATTCTCAAGCCAATGTTCAAGCCCCATGTCACTTTTAACCCTACTTTTGGTGTCTTTATATTTCCAATGCGCTGCATAACCTTTTTCAGCAATTTCATCCATCCGTTTTGTTCTGATCTGCACTTCTACCCATTGACCTTTTTCACTCATCACTGTAGTATGTAAGGATTCATATCCATTAGCTTTAGGTATGCTGACCCAATCCCTAAGTCGATCAGGGTTGGGTTGGTAGGCATCTGTAACCATCGAGTAAATTTGCCAACATATAGACTTTTCTAGTTCATAAGATACATCTGCGATTATTCTAATGGCAAAAAGATCATAGATTTGCTCAAAAGGCACATTCTGTTTTTGCATTTTTTGCCAAATAGAAAAAACTGATTTTGGTCTTCCAATTATTTCATAATTATGACCTAAACGATCAATCTCACTCCTGATAGGTTTAATGAAGTTTCGAATAAACTTGTTCCTATTGTCCTTCGTATCGTTGATCTTACTGGTGACCATTTTATAGACATCGTTATCTGTGTATTTTAGACACAGATCTTCCAACTCAGTTTTAATGGCATATAAACCAAGTCTATGTGCAAGGGGCGAAAAAATATAGGACGTTTCAGAAGCAATTTTTAATCGCTTCTCTGGGGATAAACTGCTTAGCGTACGCATATTATGAAGTCTGTCAGCCAATTTTATAAGGATCACCCGAACATCCTCACTCAAGGTCAATATCATCTTACGGAAGTTCTCTGCTTGTTGAGAAGCATCCTTATCAAAAGCACCTTTAATTTTGGTTAACCCATCTATAATCATGGCTACCTTATCCCCAAACATATGCTTTATGTCAGCCAATGTTATGTCAGTATCTTCAACAACATCATGTAATAATGCGGAAATGATTGAAGTAGCCCCTAATCCTATTTCTTGAACGCATATAATAGCTACATTGAGGGGATGAAAAATATAAAGCTCTCCGGATTTCCTGCGCATCCCCTCATGCGCTTTCAAGGCAACATTAAAAGCCTTTCTGATGATCTTAGCATCCCCATCTTTCATCACAGGCTTTGCCTTTCGCAATAGCTTGCGATATCTGTTCACTATTTCCTTCTTTTCTTCTTCCAATTCTACTTTAAGCATAGATCACAAAAACTTAGTTCATTTCTATGGTTTCAATTATTCATTTCATTACATTTGCACTCCGATTTGCGGATGTGGCGAAATTGGTAGACGCACTAGACTTAGGATCTAGCGCCGTGAGGCATGGGGGTTCGAGTCCCTCCATCCGCACTGAACCCTCTTGTGCATATCAAGCATAAGAGGTTTTTTTTTAATTTACTAAACGACAAAACTTTGGAAATTAATTTTGATAAAATTGAAAATTCAGAAGCTTTAATTAAAATTAGCTTAAAGGATGTTGATTATCAACCACAAGTAACAGAAAAAATCAAAGATTTTAGTAAAAAAGCTAATATCAAAGGCTTCAGGCCGGGAAAAGTCCCTTTTGGTATGATAAAAAAAATGTACGGCCCCCAAATCACAGCTGAGGAAATTAATAAGATTATAGGAGATTCTTTAAACAACTATCTTAAGGAAAGTGACCTACAGTTCTTGGGTGAGCCTGTGGCACTGGATCCTGAACAACCCATTGATTGGGTCAATCAAAAAGATTTTGATTTCACATTCAATGTAGGTTATGCCCAAGATTTTGATCTCAAAATTGATAAAAAGCTGAAGATTGAAAACCAGAAAATAAAAATTGATGAAGGGGTAATGAAAGAAACATTAGCCAACCTCCAGCAGCAATTTGGAGAAATAACAAACGCAGATGCAATCAGCCAAGGAGATACTATCTACGGTGTTTTGTCGGCAAAAAATAAACTTGAAGACAAAGAGGTTACTTTTGAATTAAAAGAACTTCACAAGAATGTTTCAAAAAAGCTAATTGGATTAAAAGTAGGGGCAAGCATGGACCTTGATCACAAGAAGTCTTTTAATGACGAGCGCTATTTTACACACATTACCAAACTGACTGAAGAGGAAATAAAAAGTGTCAAAGGTAAATTTACATTTACTATCAAAGGCATCAGCCATACTTTACCTGCACCGGTAAATCAAGAGCTCTTTGACAAAACCTTCGGAAAAGATAACGTAAAAACAGAAGAAGAATTTAATTCTAAAATCAAAGAGACTATTGAAAAAAATTATGAGGCGGAAGCGGTTAAATTATTTCACCACAAAATTCGTGAAAAAATCATTGAGGTAACTCAAATAACGCTTCCCAATAAGTTTCTTAAAAATTGGCTTTTAAGGACTAATAAAAATATAAATTTAGAAATACTCGACAAAGAATATAATCATTATCAGAAGGAATTAAAATGGTCCCTAGTGAGAAATAAAATTGCTAAAGATCAAGCCATCAAAATTGAAAATGAAGAAATTCTTAATGAAACCAAGGTGATCTTAGCGCAGCAATTCGGGGGCATGGCCGCTTTGGAGCAGTTAGGAGACCAAATAGATACCATGGCTGAAAACTATTTGAAAGCCGAGAACGGGGACAACTACATGAAGGTATTTAATGAAATACAAAATAGGAAGGTTTTCGGTTTTATCGAAAATGAAGTGACAGCTAAAGTTAAAATAGTTTCTCTAGATGATTTCAGGAAAAATTAGAACTTTATAAGCCTTATAAAGTGTTAATAGTATAGCTTTTAAGCTTTATTTCAAAAAATAACTATATTTATAGCAAAATAATCAACATGATCAACAAAGAAGAGTTTAGAAAATTTGCGGTGAAAGGACAGGGTATAAACAGTCTTACCTTTGACTCATACGTTGATAAGGTAGAAAATATGACACGTACGGTTATAGAAGAACGACCTACCAACTTTAGAGAAATAGACGTCTTTTCAAGATTGATCATGGATCGCATCATCTTTCTAGGCATGCAAGTTGAAGAGAACATAGCTAATATTATAACAGCTCAATTATTATTCTTAGAATCTGTTGATGCAAAAAAAGACATCCTATTATATATAAATAGCCCAGGAGGCTCTGTTTATGCCGGTCTTGGAATGTATGATACCATGCAATATGTAGGACCTGACGTAGCTACTATTTGCACAGGAATGGCTGCCTCTATGGGTGCTGTTCTGCTGGCTGGAGGTGCTCCAAAAAAGCGGTCCGCACTACCACATGCTCGAGTCATGATACACCAACCTAGCGGTGGTATGCAAGGTCAATCACGTGACATGGAAATCACCCTCAAGCAAATGCAAGAATTAAGAAAAGATTTGTATGAAATCCTGGCCAAACATACGAGCAAAAAATACGAGCAAATAGAAAAAGACTCGGATAGAGACTATTGGATGCGTGCGAGTGAGGCCAAAGCATATGGCTTAATTGACGAAGTATTAGAAAAAAAATAATATGGCACAGATTACTTGTAGTTTTTGTGGAAGAGAGAAGAAAGATGTGGATCTCATGATATCGGGGATACATGCCCATATTTGTGATAAATGTATCATCCAAGCACAGCAGATTTTAAATGAGGAAGTTAAGACTAAAGCCAATGCTGGAGACGCACCAGAGTTCAAATTGATCAAACCCATCGATATGAAGAGGCATCTTGACGCCTACATTATCGGCCAAGATGAAGCAAAAAAATATCTCTCGGTTGCCGTTTATAATCACTTCAAGAGACTTAGCCAAAATAACCTTAATAGTGATGTCATGATTGAAAAATCTAATATTGTCATGGTCGGTGAAACGGGTACAGGAAAGACCTATCTTGCCAAAACTTTGGCAAAAGTATTGGAGGTCCCTTTCTGTATTGCTGATGCAACCATTTTGACAGAGGCTGGTTATGTCGGTGAAGATGTAGAAAGTATACTTACAAGACTACTTCAAAGTGCTAATTATGATGTTGCTCAAGCCGAACGTGGTATCGTTTACATTGATGAAATAGACAAAATTACTCGAAAATCAGACAATCCCTCAATCACCCGAGATGTAAGTGGTGAAGGTGTACAACAAGCGCTACTAAAATTACTTGAAGGAACTTCAGTAAATGTGCCCCCACAAGGAGGAAGAAAACATCCAGATCAGAAAATGATCTCTATAAATACTGAAAATATTCTTTTTATCTGCGGAGGAGCATTTGACGGAATTGAAGGACATATTGCTAATCGAATCAATACACGATCCATTGGTTTCTCAAATAAAAATGATGCATCAAAAGCTTTTGATAAAGCTAATTTATTGAAATATGTTACCGCTCAAGACCTCAAGAATTTCGGATTAATTCCTGAACTCGTTGGTAGACTTCCTGTTTTAACGCATCTGGATCCTTTGGACCTAAATGCGCTCAAGAGAATTTTAACAGAACCCAAGAATGCCTTAATCAAACAGTTTAAAAAATTATTTGACATGGAAGATGTCAAACTTTCGGTAGAAGATAATGCCCTAGACTATATTGTAACCAAAGCCTTGGAATTAAAACTAGGAGCGAGAGGTTTGAGAGCTATTCTAGAAGTTATCATTACAGATGCAATGTTTGACATTCCTTCAGATAAAAAGATTAAAACAATTTCTCTTACCAAAGCTTACGCCATGGAAAAATTTACTAAATCCAAGTATAACCACAAACTTAAAGCGGCTTAGTATTCGCCATATTATATATTTTCTCAGCCACTATCATTGAAGTTTTTCCCTTCCCCAATAATGTGCTAAGTTCTTGGTAATCATTTAATTGCCGATTACGCTTCGTTTTATCGGTAATCAGTAAATCTACTTCTCTTAAAACATTTTCAATAGTGTAATCTTTTTGAATGAGTTCTTTAACAATCTCTTTATTTGCAATTAAATTCACCAAGGAAATAAATTTAATTTTTACTAAATACCGGGCTATCAAATATGATATAGGATGAGCCCTATAGCAAACGACTTGGGGTATATTCCATAATGCCGTCTCTAAGGTAGCCGTACCAGAAGTCACAATAGCCACATCACATAAGTTTAGTAGTTCATATGTTTTACCAACGACTAGCCTAACATTACTAAATTCGTTAATACTATGATACAGATCAATGGATAAATTGTCCACACCAGCTATCCACAAAAATAAATCCTTTCGCTGATGAGCCAATTTTCGAATCATTTCAATTGAGTTACCCACTTCTTGTTTTCTGCTTCCAGGTAAAAAAGCAATATTCCAGCGATGATTTGTCGAGCGCTTAAAGGAAGTATCTAACTCGTAATCTTCAATATGCTCAATCAAAGGATTTCCTACATATTCTACTGGGTAATTTAATGATTTATAAAAAGGAACTTCAAATGGGAAAATGACAAGTAATTTGTCAACGAAAGATCGAATTTCTTTAATGCGCCCCTTATTCCATGCCCATATTTTTGGTGAAATATAATAAATCGTTTTTAATCCCTGAAGCTTAGCGAAGGCAGCCACCCTCAAGTTAAAACCTGGATAATCTATAAAAATAACAGCATCAGGATTGAATTCTAATAATTGTTTTTTACAGGTTTTTAATTTCTTCTTTATCAACCGAAGATTTGAAATAACCTCATAAAAGCCCATAAAGCCACTCTCTTTATAATGACTTAAAAGCTGCCCTCCTGCCGCTTTCATTTTATCTCCTCCATAGCAAAGAATTTGAGCTGATGGATCTTTTTTTAATAGTGCTGAAATTAAATTTGATCCATATAGATCACCTGACCTCTCACCAGCAATTAAGAAATACTTCATTTACTGACTAATTTTCTATTTTAATGTAATCTAACTTATGAAGAGGATATAATATATAAATTTGTGCCAGAAACAAAAAAGGTATGATCATAGTTACAGGTGCAGCCGGTTTCATAGCCAGCACATTAATAAGTGAGTTAAATAAGTCCAATTTTAATAATATTATTGCGGTCGATTTGTTTGATTCTGATATAAAAAACAAAAATTTAGAGGGTAAAAAAATTACACAAAGGGTCAATCGGCATGAGCTTAATGATTGGATTCAACTTAATCATGAAGAGATAGAATTTATTTTTCATCTAGGTGCTCGCACCGATACAGCAGAGTTTGATAGGATGCTATTAGCAAATATGAATACAGAGTATAGTAAAATGATTTGGAAAAATTGTGTTTTATATCAAATCCCTTTAGTCTATGCAAGTAGTGCAGCAACTTATGGTCTTGGAGAATTTGGATTTGATGATCAAGAGGATTTATCTGATAAATTGATCCCCCTAAATCCTTATGGAGATTCAAAAAATGAATTTGATATTTGGGCTTTAAAGGAGGCCAAAAAACCATTTTTTTGGACTGGTATTAAATTTTTTAACGTGTATGGCCCCAATGAATATCATAAAGATCGTATGGCCTCTGTAGTATATCATGCTTTCAATCAAATCAGTAAAACAGATGAAATGAAACTTTTTAGATCTCACAATCCAAAATTTAGTGATGGTGGTCAAATGCGGGACTTTGTCTATGTCAAGGACGTTGTCAAAGTATTATATTGGCTTATGCATCATCGTAAAAACTCAGGAATATATAATCTAGGCAGTGGTCAAGCCCGTAGCTTTTTAGATTTAGCAAAAGCGGTATTTCTTGCAATGAACAAAGATATCAAGATCTCCTTCATCCATACTCCTGTAGATATTCGAGACAAATATCAATATTTTACAGAGGCCAAAATGGAAAAGTTAAGAGGGATTGGATACCCATACCCCTTTACCACATTAGAAACAGGTATCAACGATTATGTAATCAATTATCTAAAGACTCAGAAACGTTACTAAACCTTAAAGTTACGTTGGGTAATACTTTTCAAAAGTTCTTTTTGACCCGCACGATTTAAGCGCTCCTTTTGAGAGGCGGATTTCTGTAAATCATCCAATAATTGTTGATTTTTCCGCCCAAAAAACTGAATTTCTTTTTCCGACCATTGAATAGGATCTCCTGAAGTCATCAATTTATATCTCAATGCTAAAAGGCTTTTTGCAGCTATAGATTCGAAAATTTCAATTTCTTCCGTGGTAAGCAATTTATAAAACTTTTGGCTATTATTGGTAATGATGGGCTTAGCTACATTGGCCCACATATTACCCGATTTAGAAGTTAAAAGTGACTCTTTGGAATTAAAATAATCTAGCATAATGTCATCAAATTCAACACCTACATTTTCGCAAATCATGCGAAGCGTTTTTTCTGGATCTTGAATCAATGCTTCATAGCTGATTTGAACAAAACGATGAGATGACAATTTAGACAAAAATAAGGCTGTTTCTTTTTGCTCTTGCTGCCATTTTTGAGCAATTTGATAAATATGCTTAGGTCCAACATAAGCCTCTTTAAAAGAAGTGGCTACATCGCGACCATCTCTATACAAATAAATATAGAACGGTCGAATCACTTTTTCTAATTCTCCTGTATAATGAATATTGAAAGTGCTCTTGCAACACCACATCTCGGCCTCATCTACAGTGCACTTCTGCTGATAAATAACCTCAAAGAGATCCAAGAGTGACGTGATTTTGTCCGTAATCTCATCCCGATCAAAATTAACTAATGACCACTCAACGGGATTACATTCTACCCAATGACACACATCATCTACCAGTAAAAATCTATTTTTTCTAACTTTTAAGTCCCCATATCTAGAAATTAGAGGCATAAATGTCTTTAAAATATGTGGAGGATGAGGTGCCGAAATACCCCTATGCTGATTGAGCATCAACCGAAGTAGGTTAGAGCCCGATCGTTGTGTTCCTATAAATTGAATGACTTTTTGGGTCATCTCAAATAAAAAAAAGAGCTAAAATACCGCTTGACAACATAAGCCACAAGAAGTTAACTTTTAAATAATTTATCATAATAAATGCAATAATAGTCAATCCTATTGACTGAAAATCAAATCCTATTGGCTTTAGTACCACATAAGCAGAAAATAAAATAAAAGCAAAGACAATTGGCTTTATACCAGAAAAAACAGCACTTATGACTTTATCATCAGGTAGCATTCTAAATACATACCCGGCCAATAACATTAACAAAGCAGCTGGTAAAAATATGCCAATGGTAGCAACAAAGGCCCCCAAAAGACCCCCAGCTTTAAATCCAATATACGTAGCCGATACCAATATGGGTCCGGGGGTTAACTGGCCCAAAGCAATGGCCTGATTAAATTCGTCAGAACTTACCCATGACCAATGATTTACAACCAAATCATTAATTGCTTGAATCATCACATATCCTCCTCCAAATAAGGTAAGGCTCACCTTTGAAAACTCCATTAACAGCGTATCATGAGGATGTGACAACAAAAAGAAAAATACCAACATTAAAAGAATACAAGCAATTACCCCAATCAACAAGTATTTAACAGATCTTATTGATCCTAACTCTTGAATATTAAGTGACTTTTTTTCTCCAAAAACAAGTCCAAACAGCCCTCCAATGACAATACTAGTAACAAGATTAATTGAAGTAAAAATAAGACTTGATAAAGTTAGAACAATCAAAATTATTTGCCAGTAGGAATTAAGTCCATTTTGCACCATTTTTAGGGATACATTAAGAATGACTGCAGCCACGACAGGAATTAAAAAAGCAATCACTGATTTAAAAATCATGACATCAAAAAATACTGAGCTGGCATGTGCCATAATAGTCATTATCGAACATGCTGGTAGCAAAATTGAAATCCCACAAACAATTGCCCCTGGCCAGCCTCTCAAGCCATAGCCAATGTAAGTGACTACATTAACAGCTAAAGGACCAGGAAGTAATGAAGCAATCAAGATGCCATCATATATTTTTTGTTGAGAAAGTATCTTTCGTTTATCGACTAGCTCACTTTGTATCATGGCCACCAATGAGGTATATCCTCCAAAGGCAGATGATCCAAGTACTAAAAAAATTTTAGCCAAATCAAATAATGAAATGTTTTTCTTCAATAAATTAAATTAAAGCTGTTAAAAATAGAATCTCAAAGGCAAATAAGTAGTTACCATCCCAAAAATTGTTTAGTCCTTGAAATAAGAAAGTAAATGTGAATAAAATAGCAGTTTAAAGAATCCCATATATTTTCTTTTCATAGATCAATAAAAATAAGACAAGAATGGAAAAAATATTTTTTAATCCATGAAATGAGATAATTGTCAGATTTAAACACCTCACTTTTCGATTTCAAATGATAGCGCACTATCATTATTTCGTGCGACTATTAATAATTGTGTTCTCTCTTTTTTATTCAGCAATTTTACGCTTTTCGCATTCCCCTCTATAAAAAAATGATTGTCACGAGCTTCACTCAATTCAAAAGTATTAATTGAATCTGCCAAGAGCACCATTCCAGTACCTGCATCCCATCTAGGAGTTTCAATCTCCGTATTATAAATATTTCCAACGGCAATTAGATCATCTAAACCATCATCATTCAAATCCAATACCACGCAATCTAAAAAAGGAAAGCTTTGAGCAGCGTTAGGTAATGGCTTTATATCGAAACCTTCCAAGGTGCTTAACATCACCAATGTTCTAAACTCATTAACCTCTAACATCAACGAACTATCCAATCTATCTTCAAACATATCTTTAATAGATGCCTGAGCAAATGATGTATAAGTATCGAATTTTTCTGAGATAAAGGGCATTTGTTGCGAGGTGCATTCTCGACCACGCACCGGCACATAATTCCCCTTGTACATTTTACTCAAAACAATATCCAAGGTACCGTTGGTGTCAAAATCATTAGCAAATACTTTAAATGGTTTTGCTTTAGATGCTGCATATTTAGTGTTTAAACCAATATTTCCCAAAATATAATCCATCAAACCATCTCCATTGATATCGGCAGAGGTTATGGAAAACCACCAACCCAATTCATTATCAAGTCCATAAGAAGAAGACACATCTTGAAATTTACCCTCTACTGAAGTAAACATCCCAATTTTTGTCCATTCTCCAACTACTATAAAATCATCCTTGCCATCGTGGTTAAAATCGGTTACTTCAATGTCATTAATAATTCCAAATTCTTTAAAACCAATGCTAATTTCTTCAGTCATATTCTTAAATTTTCCATTTTCATTTAACAATATTTGCGCTGATGAATTCAAGGGATAATGTTGAGGAATCATTCTGTTCCCTAAAATTAAGTCCAGATCACCATCATCATCAAGATCAATTTCTTTTACAACTTTTCCACTTAAACCTAAGCTATCCATAAAATTCTTATCTCTACAATATTTTCCAAAACCATCATTGATATACAGTCTATCTCTATAAAAAGGAGAACCTTCTGGGTATTCATTACCCCCTGATATCACATATAAATCTAGATCTAAATCACCATCGCTATCAAAAAATAATCCTCCTACATCTTCAAATTCTTTGTCTATCAAAAATTCAGAATTCTCTATTTTTTCAAACTTCCCTTCTCGTTGAACAAATATTTGAGATGGTTGATCCTTAGATCCCGAAATGAAAATATCGTCCCATCCATCTCCATTAACATCTCCAGATACGATGGAAGGACCAACAGTAGATTGCTTATAGGGAAGTAAAATTTCCTTTACAAAATCATCGTAAAAAGACTGTTCATGAACAAAATTGATTGCTTTTGATTCGGAGAAAGTAAATTTATTTTTTTTTCTCCCATTTTTAATCTTTGGTAGCTCTTCGTCTGTCTCTAATATAATTAACTCTTGATTTACACCCACATGATATCTTTGATGAACTTTACCATTTGGCCAAACTACCCTTACAGAATCAACCATTTTTAATGATCCTAAGCCAAAATATGCAACAGGCTCTACAAATGAAAAATAGCCTCTTACCCCTTTATTTTCCCATAATTGAACTGAATCCCCTGTGTATACATAGACTTTAGCATATGACTCATGATGCTTGCTTAATGTTTTAACGGTTAAAAAATTACCCAAATCCAATTCTCTACTTAAATTTTTATGAACAAAAGCCTCCTGATCTATATTATTTGTCACCAAATCTAAATCACCATCCCTATCTAAATCGGCATACACCGCACCATTGGAAAAAGAAGGAGTGGAAATACCCCAATCAGCTGAGCTATTTTTAAAGGACAAATTACCTTGATTTTCAAATAACAAATTAGATAACTTTTCAGATGGCATTTCTTCGTATAGACCCTTTTTAATGCTCATAGGAACTTTTCCTTGGTATTTAGCTTGTGTCTGAAGCACTCTATTAGAAAAATCATTATCTGAGGCATATCGCCTGTAACCATTGGTTATGTACACATCCTTATTCCCATCGTTGTTATAATCGGCAATTAATCCTGCCCAGCTCCAATCTGTTTTAGCAATTCCTAACTGATGAGAAATATTTCTATAAATATTATTGGTTTGATTCATTTGCAAAGTATTAAACATATATTGATAAGCAAAGTCAAATTTGTTCACCAACATGTCGAAATTTGAAGCGCTCATAGACTGCATGAGCATCTTGGATCTGACATGATCTGCACTGGCCATGTCCAGCACCAAAATATCTTGATAAGCATCATTATCTATATCAGCCACGTCGACCCCCATACCAAAAAAAGAGATTTGACTAGTTCTAGATTTTATTTCGTCAAAAAAAGTTCCGTTCTTTTTGTTTATGTACATTGCATCAGGAATAAAATAATCATTGGCTATATAGATATCTAACCAGCCATCTCCATTTAAATCAGCAACAGACAATCCTAGACCAAAACTAGGTCTTAGCATACCTACTTGGGCAGTAGCATCAACATATAACCCCCCATCATTAATATAAAAATGGCTCGAACTTCCCTGCATCAATCCCTTTCGAGTTCGAAGTAATTGATAAAAGGCTCCTGGCTCCGTACCATAAAGTCCATTTTCATTCATTACCACGCAATCCAAGTCACCATCCTGATCGAAATCAAAAAATGCGGATTGCGTACTAAAACCCTGATCAGCCAATCCATAATAACCGGCTTTTTCAATGAATGTTTCATCTCCTTGATTTATATATAAAAGATTTGCCCTTTGATTTGCTTCAAGCGGGCCCCCTCTAGAAATATAAATGTCAAGAAAACCGTCCTCATTGATATCAACAAAAGATACACCATTGGACCAACCCTCAATAAGATTTATATTTGCTTCAACAGAAATATCACGAAACTTAAAATTTCCACTGTTAACATAAAGTTTATCGGCTACTTGATTTCCAGCAAAATAAATATCTAATAAACCATCATTATTAAGGTCGGCAACTCCAACCCCGGCGCCATTATAGAAATAATCAAAATCAAACAAATTCGAACGATTAGTAACATCATGAGTCAAATTATTACTGAAATCAATACCTGTTCGTTGAGCCCTTAAACGCTCAAAGATAGGTTTAGATGTTTTTTCTTGTTCACAGCCAAAAAATATAAATAAAAGAAGAATAAGGTAAAATCTCATATTTCTATACTCTCACAAATTTATAAAGAATTGGAAACAATGAAAGAAAGCTATATGATCGATAACATAATCACTTAAAATCTTGTTTAAAGATTAATGCATCGTTAACTCATCTATATAATAGGCCCTATAAAATTCCTCACTTGTACGTGCCATCCAAAGGATATCACCCAATTTATTAGTAATAATGATCTTTTTCCTCATAGTGCTATTAAATAAATAGCGCCCTTCCTGAAATTGATATACACTCCCTTGTTTCCAGCTAAACAAAGAATCTGGTAATTCAATGATCAAAGTATTTAAAAAAGAATTGTTATTTGCTCTAAAAGCAAATCCCCTTGATGTTTTTCTGTATCTTCTATCCCCATTATCAAACAATAAATAATCACCCGATAGATCTAGGTTAATTGAATGCTGGCCATAGAATCTATTACTATCGTTTTCGATAGAAATACCACCATATTTCCAAATAACACTTCCCGTCTCACTATCAATTTTCCAGATTTCATCAAATTTTCTAAATGAAATTAAATAATTACCATCAATATCTAGCTCCAATGCATTAGCATGTCCCCAATCTATCTTGTTCTTCAGTATATCCGGATTCATCAAAGGATCTAAATGATCCGATAAGCTCCAACTCCATATTTTTTTACCATCGGATGAAAGTTTGATGATGCCATCGTGTCTGATGGTATCTTGATCTAACCCACCAAATGCCATTAAATTAATTGGTAAAATTTCATG
>CEOP01000980.1_pt1 | contig 14945 bp, 11 predicted proteins | sample 361301 | NCBI WGS metagenome assembly CEOP01 (sample SAMEA2619548, study PRJEB7988) | marine metagenome | biome: marine biome (ENVO:00000447); feature: deep chlorophyll maximum layer (ENVO:xxxxxxxx); material: "saline water (ENVO:00002010), including plankton (ENVO:xxxxxxxx)" | depth 55 m
GCAAGGATCCGAATCCAGGTACTCCAAGGAATTCATCCTCGGATTCGTCTTCAATCGGCGCTTCTTGAAGTGTAAACTGATCTCCTATTGTTCCATCGATTCGATGATGTGTCATCGAAATCTCTCTTGCTTCTCCATCGTATGCCCATCGAGTCCAACCATAGGTACTATTCTCACGGAAAGCACTCCATTCTGGTTGAGGTTCATCCAATTCCTCGTATGAAGACCGTCCCGCAATACCGATTACTAAGTGGATGGGGCCATGACCGCGGCCAAATTTGTCATCCATTCCTTTGTCCATTACTGATTCATCAGATACTGGCCAAGTTCTCTCGTAGAAATGATCGTGACCTGCGATGACTAGGTCAACCCCATGTTCTACGTACAGTCCTTCCAATGCATCTCGAAGCTCGACCTCTGAGCCATGGTAACTATTGCTTGAATACATTGGGCTGTGACCGTAGACAATGAGAAACGGTGTCTTATCACGATCGACTGAAGCCAGTTCTTGATTCAACCAAGTGTATTGAGCACTTCCTGAATCGTAATCATGTTCTGTGGACATGAAGACCATATGCACTCCTGGATATTGGCGACTGTACCAAAAAATCTCAGATTCGATTTGACCATCTGAATCGAATCTATGTTCGTAAGGTGTGAACCCATATCCAGGTTCGTTCTCGTGATTTCCAACCGCTGTTAGCCATGGTATTGTTGTCATGCTATCTTCTTGGTAGTCGAACCAAACATCCCAAGTGGATTGTTCTCCATCGGCATAGGAGATATCGCCAGAAAGTGTCACTAGTTGGGCATCTGTATCGGCAATAATAGCATCAGAGACATCCATACCTTCGCTTGATTCTCCATGATCTGCAATTGAGATCCATTCGAATTGTAGAGCATCTGGGTCAATTGGCGTGAAAGTGTAGTCATTTGACCATGTGTCGCCGGATCCAACTCGATATGTGAATTCTTCACCTGGAATGAGCCCTGTCATCGTTGCCATATGGAATGCCATGTCGTGGTTGTAGCAGTAATCTGAACTAACAGCAGTTTGACCATTCCATTCCACTTCACCCGTTGTGCGACCTTCAGTTGCCCACATTACCTTCATTGTCGCAGGGTCATCGGTTACTTGTAGGTGAATTTGCCGAGGTTCTGTACTACCAACTATTGTTCCTGGACATTCTTGAAACACCTCATCGAGGCTCTGTGCCTGAACAAGTGGAATCATCATGAGGAGGATGAACAGGCCCGCGATGGTTCGCACGTTTGTTGTAGTATCTCGACTATCTTAGTATGTCCTAAATTCAAGCAGGGTAGTTTAGGAGAGAATGAGTATCTATGCCAGCGTTAATACTTCCATTTAGGCCATCGAGTTCAATCATGAATAGTCCGCCTACAACGGAGGCGCCAATGGATTCACAAAGATGAACAGATGCTGCAACAGTACCTCCAGTTGCAAGCAAATCGTCTACAATCACAACACGATCTGCCTCGGATAATGCATCTTTGTGAATCTCGAGAATATTTTCTCCATATTCGAGACTATATTCGACTCGTTCAATTTCATGAGGTAACTTGCCGGGTTTCCTTACTGGGATGAAACCGACACCCAATCTCAATGCTACCATCGATCCGAAGATGAAGCCACGACTCTCCGGTCCTACAATATGAGTGGGTTCCCATCCTAGATTCTCTAGATCAGAGACCATTCGGTCAACGACATCCCTCAGAATAGCCCCATCTGCCAGCACGGGTGTAATGTCTCGGAACATGATTCCCTCAATGGGGAAATCAGGTACAGTCCGCACAGATTCACGAAGTCGTAAGAGAAAATCATCACTCATGCTAACCGCTCTACTATGGGGCAATTAAACCCATTTTTTCGGAATCTCAGAAGATGTATGAGAAGATCCACTCGAAGGTGTTTCCATCGCCAGGGCCGATATAATACATGACTAGGAATCCTGCGATTCCATACATTACAGGGCTGACTTCATCGAACTTCTGCATCCCCATCTTAATGAGAACCCAAGTGACACATCCAGCAGCAATGCCGATTGCAATCGAGTAAGTAAATGGCATCATCACAATTGTGAGGAATGCGGGTAAAGCCATCTCCTTGTTCTTCCAATCGATATCAGCAGCTTGGCGCATCATCATAGCGCCGATAGCAACAAGTGCGCAAGCAGCAGCGAACTGTGGGATTGCCTTGAATAGGCCTGCTAGGAATAGGCCTGAAAGCATCAATACACCGACAGTTACAGCGACTAGCCCAGTCTTTCCACCCTCTTCGATTCCTGCTGCGGACTCGATGTATGTGGTAGTTGTACTGGTTCCTACTGCAGCACCGACAATGGTTGCTGCAGCGTCTGCCATGAACGCCTCATCAGCCTTCTCTAACTTGTCATCCTCGTCTACGTAGCCTGCCTGGCGTCCAACGGAATAGAGGGTTCCAGCAGTGTCGAAGATGTCGACGAATAGGAAAGCAACCATCACCATGATGAAGGTATCAAGATTATCGCCGATGCTGCCGAATCCATCGATAAAAGCGCCCATACTCTCAGTCGGCATACCTACGAATCCGAAAATATCGGCGAATGCAGGAGCAGATGCGTAAACACAACTTGGATCAACATATCCTCCGTTTCCGTCTGGGATGCAAACCCACCCGTCTGTGCCGAGGCCAGCAGCATTGTCTAGCCAAGGATCATATGCGCTCGTAAGCCATCCGACTAGGGATGCTCCAAGAACGCCGTAGATGATTGCTCCTTTCATCCCACGAGCAAGCATTACGGCGATTGCAACGAGTGCCACCATTGCAATAAGTGCACCATGTAAGTGGCCACTACCGGTTGCAGAGGTACTCCAAAAGAAGCTCCCTGTGGGTCCTAGAGCAACTAAGGTTGCATCGTTATTGACAACCCATCCCATCTCACGTAGTCCAATGATTGCGAGGAAAGTTCCAATTCCGGCTCCTGTAGCGATTTTGAGGTCCTTTGGAATCGAATTAATCAATGCACTCCGCCATCCAACTTGTGGTAGGGATATGATTAGGAAAATGATACCTTCAATGAAGACTGCAGCGAGCGCTAGAGGCCATGCTTGATCCATTGGCATCTGGGCCGGTCCGTAGGCTAGTCCGAATACAACTCCAAACACGAAGAATGCGTTAAGTCCCATTCCGGGTGCTAGAGCGAATGGTAGATTCGCCCAAAGTCCCATCACCATACAACCGATGAAGGCTGCTAGCGCAGTTGCGAACAGTGCGTCATCGAATGGGATTCCTGCCAAACTGAGCATGGCAGGATTCACTATGAGGATATACGCCATCGTTAGGAATGTCGCAACCCCTGCTCTAATTTCGTTCTCAAATGAGCTACCCTTCTCAGTGTAGCCGAAGTAATCATCCAAAGCCTCAATTTCCATCTTCAAGTCCTCTATTATCACTTGCTATCCTAATTGTCGGGGGATAAATGTTCAGTTTCAGAGAAAGGTCTGCAATTGTAAATGAATAATTGAATTAAAAACGGCCTGAATGCTTATCATGCAATCATTTCAACTTCAATACATGGGCAATAGCAATATCTGTATTTGCCGATTCGGTGGCTGATTGAATTGTCTGAATCAGATTGGGGGAAATATGCCCTAGGAAATATCGTACACGGCCCGGGTTCATACTATCTCAATGATCCATCCATCACTCAGAGTTTTCCAGAGATTACTACTGAGATGGAAGCATGGATGATGATACGTCTACTTACGCAGGAGTCGGTAGACAATCCTCCAGTGATGTGGCAATTGACAAATATCGGAAGTGGACCTAGTTCTCTGATTCTGCATCGAAGGAAATTTTTTGATCAGAATTTAGATGCAGATACTGGGAAACAACCATCCGATGTAGCGAATCTAATAATGTTGAATTTTACTGGGAAACCTCACCCTTATGGCCATCCTGTCTATTACAAAGTTCAATCCTCAGTGCAAGACAAGAGTGGTTCCGATACGATTCAAGATAAAATCCAAGCGATTGGCCGGCGTAGCTTCCCAGACGACCCCCAAACAATTTGGCATATCGATAAGATTGATCGTTCAGGCGATGGTAACTATCTTGTTTTGACAAGTCCAATACCTCACATTGGATATCAAAAGGTGATGTTCATACTGACATCATTTGATGTGAATGGTGTGAAGGAATGCCATGTCTTGGATGATGGGAAATGGATGTTGTTGTTCACTTAGAACGGATGATAGGGGTTAGATTAGTATGATGAATCTTAGACAGAAATTCGAGTTATTCACTGATCTTTGGAGCCCCAAAGTCGTTGGAGAGATTAACGATTATCAAGTCAAACTTGCGAAGATTGAAGGAGAGTTCGTCTGGCATCAGCACGACCATACTGACGAATTTTTTCTTGTTGTTCAAGGTTCGATGCGCATTGAGTATGATGATCATTACGTGTCTCTCGATGAGGGCGAAATTCACATTGTCCCCAAAGGGGTTCGTCACCGAACTGTGGCAGATGAGGAATGCTGGATTGTAATTATTGAGCCCAGAGACGTCGTGAATACTGGTGATGTAAACAGTGAAATGACTGCAGAGAATGATGTCTGGATCTGATTATTCAGAGAAGCAGTAACGCACTTCTGTGAAGTCGGATCGTATCTCATTCACTCTTGCCTTGACTGAGGCAGGGTCTTCATGATCGATTAGGACTCGTCTGAAGCAGTTGGCGACTTCTTCCATTTGCGTCGTTCCCATCCCGTGTCGAGTTAGTTCCTGTACGCCTAGACGAAGACCAGACGGAGTCATGGCTTTTGTGTCACCTGGGAGCATATTCATGTTCGTTATGATTCCAGCATCTTCGAGTTTGGCAGCAGCAGCTTGGCCAGCACCCGAATCCGTATCGCCGTGACGGGTCAGAACCTGGTGACTCGCAGTGTAACCTCTATCTTCGGCAAGGACATCGAATCCTTCTGATGCCAGAGCGGCTGCAAGTGCTTTCGCATTTTTTATAGTGTCACGAGCGTATTGTTCACCAAAAGCTTCGAACTCGGATAGGGCTACAACTTTCCCTGCGACGTGATGTAGGTGATAGGAGGAGTTAGTTCCAGGGAATACTGCATTGTTTAGACGGCGGTGAAACTTCTCATCACCATCATTGGATAGCAGGAACCCTCCTTGAGGTCCAGGGAATGTTTTGTGTGATGATCCAGTCATCACATCGGCACCTTCACGGAGAGGGTCTTGGAACACACCACCTGCGATTAATCCAAGGACATGTGCGCCGTCATACATTACGCGGGCTCCTACCTCATGAGCTACATCAGCGAGTTCTTTGAGAGGAGTGGGGAATAAAAATACAGAAGCACCGAATAATGCGAGAGCTGGTTCAGTCTCTCGAATCATTTCAGCAGCAGCATCGATATCAGGTTCCATTCTGTCAACATCCCATGGATATGTGTGGAGGTCTAGGCCACGGAGACCGACTGCCCCCATTTGTGCGTGAGATATATGCCCTCCATCTGCTGTAGAAACAGCGGTAATTCGATCTCCTGGCTTGACTAGGGCCTTGAGTGCCCCTATGTTCGATACGGTTCCGGAGATAGGTTGGATGTTGGCAAAGGATGCATTGAACACCTTCTGAGCAAGTTCGATTCCTATTTCCTCAATTGTATCGAAGTCGTCACAGCCCTGATAGTAGCGCTTACCAGGAAGCCCCTCGGCATATCTTCCATGTAAGTCACTGTCACATGCTTGTCTGACCAAGGGAGAGATTACGTTCTCACTGGCAATCATCGGGAACCCCGTTCCATAGTGCATCCCACTTTGGTCAACTGCATCCAAAATCCGGCCGATAGTGCTCCGCTGTTCCTCACCCATTGCCTATCCATCCGACAACCCCGTTCAAAGCCATTCGCACAGTGATACACCTTGTGCTATGACCACTTTCAGAGTCCCCTCTCAGTCTGTTCGCATTGATTGAAAGTAAGGCCATCTGATTCCCAATGCTATGGGGCGAACAGTTGCGACTTGGCGCTTGCGTATCGAGCAATGGATGGAGCGTTGGCAGGATTTTCGTCGCCCTTTGAGTATCGAGGAGAAGTTATCCTTTGATCGAATTCAAACAGCGATTCGTTTGCATGCTTCTGCAGGTGGACTCCTTCCTTCCGCAGACCCCCTTGAGCCAATATTTCTCTGCGTCCTTCTTGAACAGCAGATGGAGATAGATCGACTTCGTCAACGTATTGACCAGATGGAGGAGAATGGATGATTGAGGGATTCATTCTTGATGTTCGATTCGACAAGCAGACCGGGCGAATGATCTCTTGGATAGTGGATGAAGATGGAGTCACACATCGATTCGAAGATTCGTGGACTTGCACTGTTCACGTGCGAGGTGAAAGACATCGTCTAGTGGTTCTCTCTGAAACACTGCAGCGTCTTGAATACAAAAACGCCTTCTCAATAGAATCCTGTCGATTTGAGCAACATCTTGTAGATATCGAATCAAATGATTGTAAGGAGGTCCTCGCCATTGATGTTGCCTGTTGTGATAAGATTCCTGCTCTAGCACAGAGTATTCTTGCTGCAGGATCATGGCATCATCTTGAGATATTTTCGATAGACCCCGCTGCCTCACAACGTTATCTATTAGATCAAGGCCTACATCCTTTAGGGCGAGTTCGGATTGTAGAAGGGCGATTGATTCCGCTGGATTGTCGTATGTCTGAATCGAATTGTCTTCCAAAGTTTCGTGTGCTTGAGATTCATGTTGAGTGTCGAGATGTGAGTGGTCATCGTTCACCTGAAGCAGCGATTGATTGGATTGATCTGAAATCGGATGACATAGAATGGCGAATCAGTAATGTGGAATCAAAACCGAGAGCGGCTCTTTCTCGTCTTCACCGAATTATAGATTCTTTCGATCCCCATGTCATTCTCACCCAACAGGGAGACTGGATTGACATGCCAGCCCTATTCAATCTCTCAGAACGTATTGGTCAGCCCTTGCGATTGGGTAGAACAGATCATGATGGACGCCCCCGTTCTGAGGCGTTTACAAGTTGGAGTTATGGCCGCTTAATTCGTAAGGAAGCTAAGTATTCTCTCGAAGGTCGCATCCACATCGTTGCAAGCACCTCGTTTATCTTCAAAGAAGGAGGATTTGAAGGTCTACTCGAAATTTCTCGCATGTCTGGCATACCTCCTCAAGACATTGCAGGCCTATCTCCTGGTTCTGCCATCTCAGCGATTCAAATCCGTCAGGCTATTGAGGATGGAGTATTAATTCCGTGGAAAAAGAATCGAGCAGAAGACATCAAGACTGCATTGGAACTTCTCCATATAGATCGTGGTGGACTCTACCTAGACCCTAAAATTGGTGTGCATCACAATGTTGTCGAGATTGATTTCGCAAGTTTGTTTCCTAGCATTATTGCCAGTCGTAACATAAGTCCTGAAACAATGGGTTGTTTATGCTGTAATCCGGAAATTACAGATGCTTCACGTCTTGGTGTACTTCCTCTAGACGTTGAGTCAACTGCTCGTCTCATATCCGATCGTCGGCGGCTACCTGTTAAGCATCATCTATCAGTACCGAATACACGTCTCTATGCATGTACTCGTCAGCATGGCTTCCTTGGTCGAGTGGTTTCCCCGATTATTGAGCGTCGTCGCTGGCTCAAGTCCTGCCGTCAGAGTAAGGGCGATGAATGGGACCGTCGTCAAAATATTCTGAAATGGCTTCTTGTCACATGTTTTGGATACACTGGATATCGTAATGCTCGTTTTGGTAGAATAGAGTGTCATGAAGCAATTTGCGCTTGGGCAAGGGAAATCCTTCTGATTGCAATTGAAGAGTCACAGAATGAGGGATGGAACGCTCTGCATGCGATTGTTGATTCACTCTGGCTTAGCGATCTTAAGACGCGAAACTCAGTGGAGCGTCGCCAATCAATAGATCGCGTAATCGCCCGCATTGAAGCTCGTGTTGGTGTACATATTGATCTTGAAGATGAGTATGATTGGATAGCTTTCATCCCGAATCGAACCAACGGCGTAGGGGCTCTTACGAAGTACTTCGGCCATGGTAATCAAGGATGGAAAATTCGAGGAATAGAATTACGCCAGCATTCCACCTGCACATGGATTCGTAATCTTCAGAATGATGCATTAGAGATTCTTCGTCCTAACCCTAGTATTTCCGCCCAGCATAGTGTTGTATCTATGCTTCACGAGCGTATTGCTAATCTTAGAAGGGGCGACGTCCCTTTGCAGGATCTTATCACAGCACGTCGTGTCAATCGTAGTATCGAGGATTCCAAAGTGGTCAATCTTACCACCTCCGCACTGCTTCGTGCTCGTTGGCTTTCTCGCGAAATACCTCCTGGTCATAGGGTGCGGTTTGCTGTCATTGGGAAGAGTCGAATCGCTCCTATTGACCGTATTCGTCTTGATTCGGAGATTGAGAGTTCTTCCAACATTATCAGAGGCTTGAATGGAGATCCAGAATATTACGTTCCGATTGCATTGCGCTCTATCTCGGCGATTCTCTCCGCCTTCGGATGGGATGAGCACCAGGTTTCCAGCGGTGCATCTAGAATTCCAGTACTCTCTGATTGGTGTTGATCGAAGGCATCGAGTCTCATTTGCATCGTCTCGTTTGGATTCCACTTGATGGACTTCCATCCCTTGCACCATGTAGCCTTCATCACCCCACTTTCTCGTTCATGGGTGCAAACGAAACGTTCGTCGACTACAGCATAGAGTTGATGCCTTAGTACCCCTGAGAAAGGATGTTGTCGACTCGAACGATGTGAGAGTAGGACTAGGCAACTTTGTTCTGCTGCAATTCGTTGAAGCAAGAGCAGCGCACGTCGAAGCATTGAACATCCTTCTTCAATCCGAATCTGGCCATCTCCATACATCATTGGCATGTCACTAATCACAAGGAGCCTCGTATCATTTTCTTGCTGAATGTTCTTCATTTCTAAGTCGTTACAGACGGAATGGATTTGTTCCGATAATTGGTGTGCGGTGAACCCTCTGCATACATACATTCTCTGCATACATTCCTCTGTTTCGATTCTTCCCGCACGGATAAGTGGTACAAATCGACCTGGATCGAATCGAGTCCCCCCATCAATCCAATACACTGTCCGTCCATCTTGTAATTCGTTAGCTGCAAATGATAAGAGTAGCCATTCGTTAACGTTCGAACTTCTTTCGAAGAGAACAATACGTCCGGTTTGCAAAGACGGAAAACCATTCACGAGGGATTGGTGTGGCCAATCAACCATTGGATTATGATTCATTATGAGAAAAAACTCCTCTTAGTTCATGAATACGTCAGAGAGGGATACCCCTTTTCTGAAACTGAATGTAGACGTATGAGCGTAAAGGTTCAGATTAGATGGACAAAACGGATTATGAGGGGGTCACGTCATGGGCCTATTATGGCGGATGAAGTGCCCTCTTTGGCTCCGTCACAGGAAGCATCCGAACTCCAAGTTCAGGAAGCAAAAATTGAGGGCGAAACCATTGAAAATATCGAGGTAGATACAACTGAGATAGACCAACAACTCGATGAGATTAGATTACGCCGTGAGGGGACAAAGCGTCCATTTTTTAGTGGCCCAGAGGGCAAGACACTTGCCGTCGGATTACTTACTGCACTTCTCTTTGGCGGGGTCGTCCTAGCCAGTTCTACTGGCGTCTTCATGCCTGATTCCATATCTGTTGATCAATCTCTTTCGGGAACTTTCCTCGACCCGGGAGAGGAGTGTGTAGACCGTACTGGTGTTGCTTGGCTTAACATCTGGGAGGGTGAGAAACATGATTTGCGTATCCGCCTCTACAATATTGACCCCTCTAACATTGTAATTCAAGCGCGACTGGTAAATCCTGATGTGGATGTAGTGCCAAGGGATGGTTCCGTTATCATCGATCCGTTGATTGTGAATGGCACCCTGAATCAGACCGAGATTGCTCTGATTACGGACGATGTTGATTCGGGCGTCTATACGTTGCAAGTGAAGGTATTCAATACGACAGATCTTCCTGTTACTGATACCAATCAGACTGCGTTGATTGGTAAGAAAGAGATGATTCTCGAAGAGCGCCAAGTCGAAGTTTTAGAAATTGAGAAGGGCGGTATACTCAGTATAGTTGGCCTTGGTGAAGCAACAACCGTGAAAGGAATCGAGTTGTTAGATGATGAGATTAGGTCTTGTTGGACAGTTCAATCGTTGGGACAATGGTCTCTAGCGCTTATGGGTGCTGAATGGGCAGGTGGCCGTGAGACCGCAATGCTTGCCGGTGGTAGTGCAGGTGTGCCGCCATGGTGGATGGCGTTCGTATCTCTATTCATGTCTGTTGTTTTCTTGTTCATACAGTATCCGTTGATGTACAGATTTTACCATCGGGACGATGAAGATGATCTTTCAAATGAGCAAACATCACGACTGATTGAACGAACGCTTGAGGCCGCTTGCGATGAATTGCATATCCATTATGATAGGGCGGGCACTGTAATTGAGGTAAAACCTCTGATAATCAGTATTGATGCATGCTACGAGAATACTGATCGTTCCTTCGAGAATCGAGAAAGCGTACGAGCACACTTGCTTAAGTTCCTGTTGAGTGAATTCGCTGTTTATGGTGAGATGCGAAGTACAGAACTCGATGTTCGCACCTCACATGAGCGACGTGGCGTACATCAGAGCATTCGTGAGGGCGTTGATTCGATGGAGGGTCCAGTCGAAGATTACACGAATTTCTTCACTGAACTGAATATTTACGCCCGTATTGACGACAACGTACGGTCAGTCGTCAAGCACTGGTTTGATCAAAATCCACTACATCACATTGAGGACAATGTGACTTCTGATGACTTTGCTGTATATCTTAGAGTCCAGTATAAGCCTGCAAATCAGGTACTTTCATTCTTGAGAAATCGCCTTTCCTATGAGGATGTTCAACGAGAGTTACGAAAAACGATTCAATTAGAATTGAAGGGGATGCTTGGGGACCGTCGTGTGATTGTGAGTGCGATGAGCACGGTAGATACCATAGCAGATCGTGTAGCTGCCGGTCGCTCTGAGGATCTTAGTGTCAAGGAAGATGGTGAAATCGTGGCCACTGAGACGTTTGTGGCGCAACAAGAAGGAATCACTGGGACCTTGTTACAGAATCAGTTTGTTGCAGATATTCTTTCCTCGGTAGAGTTCATTGCACACAGTAACAAAAAACGCATCGAGGGCAAAGCTGGTTTCTTTGGGCTTATTGTGTTCGTCTGGATTCCGTTTATGGCGAGTGGTGTTCTGGTTGGTGCAATGCTAGGTCTTGTGGCTAGAATGCGCTTCCAGCGGGTTCTGACTGCTTGCATGATTGGTGGAACTGCAGCCTCAATCACCTGGGCATATACTGCTCAAGGTATCATTGAGGTCATGGAACGTTACCATGCTGAGGCACTACTTCCGGTGATTATCGTTATTGTAGTTTTGATGGCTGTTAAGCACGTGCAGAACAATAAGAAACATCGTCAGCGAGAACTACTGAAGACGCGTATAGCTAGTGCACAAAGTGCTCAAAAACAAATGGGTATGGCGAAGGAATAACCCTCACTGGGATAGGTCCTTTACCTTCTCGACAAGGTCCATATTTCTCAGGCGCCAGATGCCTATGGGGACCATTGCGATAGCGATAACCAGAACGATGGCCATCAGTTGGTAGGCGACGCTAGGGACAAGGACCACTGGGAAGTAGAATTGCCAAGTCGAGAAGGAAGCAGCGAGACCAATAGCGCCTCCGAATGCGAAGAGGACACCAACTAGTCCGCCTACGAGTCCAATCAGGACGCTTTCAAAGAGGAGCATTGAGCCGAGACCAGCTGTGGAAGCTCCAAGGACCCGTAGGGTCGCGAGTTCAAAGTCTCTCTCTGCGATATTCATCACCATCGTGTTGAACATCACTGCGAGAGTGAACAGGATGCCGAGCCCCATAATTGTGGATAGAACCTGAGTTTGCTGTTCCAATAAGGAGGTGATGCCTTCGATTAGTACTTGGCGATCCTGGATAGTCGTCGATATATTTGCGAGGGAATCGTCTACTTCGACTCCTTCAGGGATTTGGAGATAAATCGCGGTTGCCTCAATACCGATAATCGATGAGAGATCAGATTGGAGGAAGAACATAGTCCGCGCAACTTCGCCACGTACGGAGCCTGTAATCTGGATCTCTGTGCTTGTTCCGGCCACATCGACTGTTCGTGTATCTCCGATTGCCCATCCAGCCATGTCAAGTGATCCTTCGTCCATCATGACCTGAAGTGGACCTGAAGTTTGGACGGGTGCATCCCCAGAAATAATTTCGACATTCCGCATCGATTGACCTTCAGCGTATCCTTGTAGTGCGATTAACGTGAAGGTACGGTCAACTCCTGATGAGTCCTGTAGGGTGCCATATGGAAGTTCGATAATAGCCTCATGGATTGCATCTCGTTCCTCTGCCCATTCGATAATAGCCTCCTCCCCGCCTGGCTGTGTGTAGACCTGGAAGTCCCACGTTTGCCCTTCTTCGAGTCCCCCTACGATTGTGTCTGTTAGGCCGACCGTCATCATCTGAATCGATCCAGCGAGCATCAATGAGATACCTACTGCAAGGAAGGTCATACTCAGCCTGATAGGCTTGCGCAGGCTTGAACGAATCGATAGACCAAGGCGGGTTGGCATCCAACCAGTAAGGGTGCGAAGTAGATTGGAGCCAACACGCAAGTCAGTGTGCCCACCAAGCACATCAAGTGGCTCCATCCTTGTTGCTTTCCAAGCGGGGAATACTCCGGATACGAAGACGATAAACATAGTCAAGCCAATCACACTTCCATACAGTTCCAGAGGTATGCTGCGTTCAATGATGGGAAGTCCGACTAACTCCTCATAGAAGTCTAACATCCCATTCATTCCGTATGGGCCTGCGAGTACTCCGAGGCCACAGCCGAATGCACCTATGGCCAGTGGTGCTAGCAGGTAGCCAGTCATGAGTGAAGTTCGTGGTACTCCAAGGGTCCGGAGGATGGCAATCTCCCGGGCTTGACTCTGAACAAGGCGCTGGAGACTCAGAGCAATTGTGATTGCAGCTATGGCTTGAATCATCACGGTGAATGGTGTTGCCATCTTCTTCGCACCATCGAGGTCTTGACGCATAAATTCAACAGCGTCGTTCTGACCTCGATCACGAATCCGTCCGTCGAGGCTATTTGCCTCCATTGAATCTGACACGATTGCCTTCACCCCATCGATTTCATCTCCCTCATCCTCATCAGTATTAGGCAGGTCAAACGAAGGAGTACCCTCGACATCTAGCATCAGGCTGTTAGAAGAACCAATTTCGTTGCCAGTCATTCTCGCCATTCCGAGATCGGATAGATATCCGATTCCGTACTCACCTGGCAGAGGTGGGAAGAGAGACCCCTCAGGAGCGATGTAGATGTGGAGCGGATGGTAGGCTATTCCAACGATGTCGAACTCGAAACTACCGTTACCTACGCCAATCTCTATTCGATCCCCGATACTCATTCCGAGCGCTTCCGTTACGTGAGCATCCATTACTACCTCTTCAGCACCTACAGCAGTTCGCCCCTCAGAGTGGCCTTCAGGGAACCAGTTTCGGTCAATGTCAGCATTTTCGGGGATTCCGTGCCAGATAGATGGGATGAGATGGTTGCCTGTGTCATTTGTATGGAATAGGTTGCCTTTCAGAATCATGCGCCCTTCGCAGGAGTCCAGTGCTGCAGCATCGCTTGGCCATGCGTTTCTAACACCACTACAGAACGCATTCACCTGTTCAGGAGTCCAGATGCCTGATTGATTATCTACCCAGATGTCTGCTAGATTTGCACCGTTCTCCGAATCGTCGTAGATGGAGTCGTACATTGGTTCGAGGTTGGCTGCATAGCCGCCAAAGGTGATTCCAGCGAAGACACCAACGAAAATCATCCCGATGACTGCGACAAGACGTAGTTTGGTTCCCCAGAGACTTCTTGCAAGTCGCTTGTTCAACAAGTTGGATGACATTTGTTCACCTCACATATCTTGAGTAGGTTCAAGAAGTTCGGCAGGTCTCGATTTGTCGTGCTGTTCATCAGAGATGATACGGCCACTGTCGATGCGGATGACTCGTGTTGCGTATTGAATGAGTGCTTCGTCATGGGTTACGAATACGGCTGTGATGTTCTCCTTCGCACAAGCCTCAACCAGTACCTCCATGACTTTCTGTGAGGTCTCAGTGTCCAGATTTCCAGTTAATTCGTCGCCGAGTAGTAATGTGGGCTTCTTAGCTATGCTACGTGCGATAGCTACGCGTTGCTGTTGCCCTCCACTAATTTCTCCTGGGAATCGACCCTTCTCCGAGCCTAGGCCAACGAGATCGAGAAGTTCCTCTGCACGCTGCGTATCCTTCTTTCCTGCCAACTCTTGAATCAATAGGATATTCTCCATCACAGTGAGGTCCTGAAGGAGATTGAAGAATTGGAATACGTAACCTATATTGTCGCGTCGGAAAGAAGTCATTTTCTCTGAATGATTTCTAGGTACACTCTTTTCTTGGAAGATATATTCTCCATCTGTTGGACTATCGAGCGCGGATAAGCAGTTGAGAAGCGTAGTTTTTCCAGACCCTGATGGGCCGAGAAGAATCACCCGTTCGCCCTCTTCAATCTCAAGGTCGATACCATCGAGTGCGCGAACCGTACCAGCAGGCGTTTCGTAGTGGCGCTTCATACCCGTCATTGTTAGCAATGCCATTGTATCATACCAGCGGACCTGCGTCCCAATCATGAACCCTGTGGTCGGTTTAAAAAAAACGTAATATGGGCTTAAAATCTGAGATTTTTCTGTCGACGATGAATCAATAGCCAGTGATACATGGCACGCTCATGAAT
>CEOP01034326.1_pt1 | contig 14930 bp, 10 predicted proteins | sample 361301 | NCBI WGS metagenome assembly CEOP01 (sample SAMEA2619548, study PRJEB7988) | marine metagenome | biome: marine biome (ENVO:00000447); feature: deep chlorophyll maximum layer (ENVO:xxxxxxxx); material: "saline water (ENVO:00002010), including plankton (ENVO:xxxxxxxx)" | depth 55 m
ATGGATTGCGCAGATGAGCCGTCAGTTCCTGTGTGAGTACCACCGTGACTTCCGCAAAGGTGTACTGCTAAATTTGGTCTTGCCACTCCATTTCGCATTTGTTCAAATGCTCTCTCGGTGAATATTGCAAATGTGCTGGCAAATGGAATGTATCCTGAAGATGCCAGTCCAGCCCCAACAAGTAGCATATTTTGTTCACCAATACCGCATGAAACGGTTCGCTCAGGGTATTGTTTTCTGAAGTGAAGAGACTTGGTTGACTTACCCAAATCAGCTTCTAATACAACCACTTTAGGATTGCTGGCTAAATCCAGTAATGCTTGGCCGTAACCATCTCGTGTTGCTGCCATTCTGCTCATGCTTCCACCTCTCCGAGTTCCACCATCGCTTGATGAAATTGTTCATCATTAGGTGCAGCACCATGGAATGAAGGATTATTTTCCATATATGATATTCCTGCTCCTTTTATTGTGTGAGCAATTAGAATTGCAGGGCCATCATTTGTATTTTCTAGGAAATCTAAACCCTCAGAAATTTCACCCATATTATGACCATCAATTTCCTTAACAGACCAGCCAAAAGCCTTCCACTTTGCTGGAATATCAAACATTCTCATCTGTACTTCACAGAAATCATCATTTTGAATACGATTTCTGTCTAAAATCACTTTGAGATTACCAAGTTCATGGTGTCTTGCAGCCATTGCTGCTTCCCAAACACTTCCCTCTTGAATTTCACCATCTCCCAGCATTACAAATATCCTTCTATCACTGTTCTCTAGTCTTGCTGCTACTGCACAACCCATTCCAAATGATAGACCCATACCTAAAGAACCAGCAGAAAAGTCAACTCCAGGGCACCATTTCATATCGACGTGACCTTGACAAACTCCGCCCAAAACACGATATGATTCTAGGTCTGCATGAGATATGAATCCCATCTCTGCTAAGACAGCATACATTCCAGGTGAAGCATGACCTTTAGAAAGAATGAATCTGTCTCTATCTTCCCACTTAGGTTCATCTGGTTTGACACGCATTCTTGTAGCATACAATGCTGAAATCAAATCTATCTCTGAAAGAGAGCCCCCCGGATGGCCGGCTTGGGCTCTATGTACCATCTTGACGATTTCAACTCTGCATTTACGCGCGAATTCTTCTACTTCCTCATTACTCATGGCCATTTAGACACCCTCAAAAACTGGCCATGGCCGACGACCTTTGATGCTTTTGTTAGTAAATCAAATTATTATAATCTGATTATTTTCTATTTGGAAGGAAAATCCCGACAAATTTAGAAACACTATCTTTGAACACAGTCAACGATTCAAGAAGTAAATTACCACCACTTGGAAGCGCTCTAGTAGCAAGCCAAATGAAAATTCCAACAAACCATGCAAAGAATGCTAGAGATAGGAAATTACCTAGTGTTCCGGTACCAAAAATATCTGGTAGATCAATTCCACCAACAATTAATAGAGCAACAAATACTCCAAGAATTGATTCACCTGCAATAAAACCAGCACCGATTAGAACCCCTCTATTTTCAACTTCTTTTGCGGCTTCTTTGGCCTTTTTAGACGGCACGTCTCTAATTTCACCATCAATTCTTAGGTGAGCGCTACGTAAGGTGAAGTAGGAAATAATTCCTCCAAGCATAATTGGAACCGATAGTCCAAGAGGTAGATAGATACCAATTGCTACGCTCATAACTGGCATCTTTAGACGTATTAGAATAATGGCGATAACTACACCCAGAGCGATCATTTGTAAATTTACATCACCAATAAATGCACCCTTGACTATATCTCCTATCAGTTCAGCCTGTGGCGCATATAGTGCATTTGAACAATCACGGCCATTAGGATATAATATCTCATTTCCAGCATCTCTAAGACATGCTGTTTCTGTAATTCCAAATGCACTATGGAGTAATTTTAGTGTTGGAGCGATTACAAGTGCGCCAGTAATTACTCCAATGATTTCAGCGATTTGTTGAAGACGTGGTGTAGCACCAACCATGTGTCCAGTTTTCAAATCCTGCATTACATCTCCAGCAATTGCAGCTGATGAAGCCACAATCGATGCTATTAGCATAGTAGCAAGCATCAATGTCGAGGTATCAAGATTTAGTAATCCATCACCAATAAGTAAAACAAGTACTACTGTGAATAATAATGTGGCGATTGTCATGCCTGAAACTGGTGAATTTGACGACCCTACGACTCCAGCGATATATCCTGCAACCGCAGCAAAGAAGAAAGCAGTCATTGCCAAGAATAGCCCTCCAGCAAATGCTAATATGAATGAACCAGTTTTAGCCCAATAGAACAAGATTGTTAGGATAACTAAAAAGCCTGAGAAAATGAATACTTTGTTCATTGGTAAGTCTATCTCGGTCCTCAGTAATTCGGAGTCATCAGAAGACTTCGATCTTATTGCCTTTGATATTCCAATGATGATAGTTTTTCTCATTGACCACAGTGTATACAATCCACCAACAACCATTGTTCCAACACCGACATAACGGATTTGTTGTTTCCAAACTGCCAAAAACATATCTACATTACTTCCGCCTTCACCCCAACCATTAATCAAACCATACATTGGAGTGAGAATTCCAAAACCTAGTAATCCACCGAGGAAAATAAACGATGCAATGCGTATACCGACAATGAAACCAACTGACAGTAATGCAATGGATAAATCCATTCCGGCATAAATTTTAGTTCCAAGGAATGTGAATGCGCTTTCAACTGTGTGGTGAGTTGCTTGGAACCCTTTAACAACCAATCCATAAATGGCGCCAATTCCTAAGGCGTAAAGTATTGCTTGAGCACCTTCTCCCCCTTCTTCTCCTGCAACTAGAACTTCACGACAGGCAACCCCTTCAGGGTAAGGCAAGGCTTCTTCGACAATGAATAATCTTCTTAGTGCAATAGTAAACATCGTACCTAGTAATCCGCCAAGAAGTGCAATAATAGTAGTTTCAACCAATTTTATATCATCCCAAACATTTGGTATGACAAGTAGAGCAGGTACAGTAAAAATAATTCCAGCAGCCAAAGATTCTCCAGCACTTGCCATTGTTTGAACAGAATTATTTTCCAGAATACTTACATCTTTGAAAAGAGAGCGTAAAATAATCATCGACATCACAGCGGCAGGAATACTTGCCGATACAGTCATACCCGCATACAAACCGAGGTAAGCATTCGCTGCAGTCATTAGTATTCCAAGTAAAATACCTACTATCACCACTCTTAGTGTCAGTTCAAGTGGCGTTTCAGAGGCCGGAATATAAGGCTCTCCGAGTTCGGACATGGTATCGGCAACATTAACCACTTGTTGAAAACATCGTTGAAAAACATGGGATTTCCACCATCATTATGATAAGTTTGTTAGTGCTCGCAATAATAATCAATGGTGATTAACTTGGCGATTACTTGGCATAATATTTCTACCGATGAAGCAATGACAGAACTTGAAGTTACAAAATCTGGACTAAGTCAAGAAGAGGTCAAATCAAGACGCTCTAAATATGGAGAAAATAAACTCGCTGAACCTGTACAAACACCTGGCTGGATTAGATTTCTATCTCAATATAATGACCCTCTAAACTACCTATTGATAGGGGCGGCAATCGTCGCTCTACTAATTCATCCTGATGAACCAGGCGATGCTATTTTCATCTTCATGGTACTAACAGCGAATGCGTTCTTTGGTTACTGGCAGGAAGGTCAAGCTGAACAAGCCATGGAATCGTTGAAACAAATGTCACTCTCACAATGTGTCGTTGTCCGTAATGATACAGATATGGAAATACCGACTCAGGAATTAGTTCCTGGTGATATTGTCAATCTCTATGAAGGATTGAATGTTCCAGCAGATCTTAGAATTCTTGAATCTTACCAGTGTAAAATTGATGAATCTGCTCTGACTGGAGAATCATTGACTATAGAAAAGAAGCCTGATTCTCTTGTCGATGATACACTTCTTGCAGACCGTAAGAATATGGCTTTTATGGGCACTTGTGTAGCATCAGGACGAGCGATAGGTGTTGTTGTTTCAACAGGTATGCAAACACAACTAGGAAAGATTGCAAGTGACATTGCTAGTTCAGATACACCAAAAACACCGCTCGAGTTAAAATTAGAATCACTCGGTAAGTTTCTTGGTTTCATAGCTTTAGTGGTTGCAGTATTATTGGTCTCTTTAGAGATGATTATTGCATATGGTGAACCAAATGTAGACTTAAAAGAAGCAGCAGTAGACCAATTCATAATCGCTATCGCTATCTTTGTCGCCATTGTTCCTGAAGGTTTACCGATAATTCTGGTGATCACACTTGCCTTGGGTATGCGAAATATGGCGAAACACAAAGCGATTATTCGAAGAATGAAGGCAGTAGAAACTTTGGGCTCTACAACCGTAATTTGCTCTGATAAAACGGGTACATTAACTAAAAATCAGATGACTGCTAGACAAATTTCTACTACCGAAGGTAACTTTCAGATTACTGGAGAAGGCTTCAAACCGAAAGGTGAAATTCTTTTTGAGGGTAAACCTCTCGGCGATGATGGTTTCTCACAGCATCAAAATAATTTAGGTTTTAGACTCGCTGCAGCATGTTTGAGTCTTTGTCATAATTCTCAGATATCCAAGATTGATGGCCAATGGCAAGCACTTGGCGACCCGACTGATTCTGCTTGTGCTGTCGCTGGTTGGAAGATTAATGGTGATGTCCAAAAATTTGCTCAACGACACAGTAGAATACACGAGTTCTTTTTTGATACCAAAAGAAAACGTATGTCAGTAATACATGAGTATGAAGGAGAAAAGTGGATATTCTCTAAAGGTGGTGCTGGTGGTTTTATTGACTTGGTTGAATGGAAAGTCAAAGATGATGAAATAGTCCCTATAGAGTCATCAGACTTTGACAAAGCATCCGATGCTAACAAAGATATGGCGGATAAAGCCATGAGAGTACTAGCATTGTGTGCAAGAAGGTTAGATGATGATGAAGATATTTATGATATTGAGAATGTAGAATCAGGTCTGATATTTTTGGGTCTAGTGGGTATCATGGATCCTCCTCGCCCAGAAGTCAAAGATGCAATTGCCATCTGTCAAAAGGCCGGTATCAAAGTGAAGATGATTACAGGTGACCAACAGTTCACTGCAACAGCAATTGGTAAAGAATTAGGAATCACTGATGGAGGAATTGCAGCAGTTAATGGTAGCGCAATTTCTAAATTTACAGATGCTGAAATGGATGAAGCAGCATCGAGTTCTACCATTTTTTCACGTGTCGCCCCAGACCAGAAGATGCGTATTGTGAGTTCACTTCAAAGTCAAGGAGAGATTGTAGCCATGACCGGAGATGGTGTTAACGATGCTCCAGCACTTTCTAGAGCTAATATCGGTATTGCTATGGGCATTGCTGGGACTGACGTTGCAAAAGATGCAGCAGATATGGTTTTACAGGATGATAATTTTGCAAACATAGTTCACGCTGTGGAAGAAGGAAGAAAGATTTACCAAAATATACGTAATTTCGTTAGATATCAAGTTTCAACAAATGTAGCAGCAGTAGCATTGATAATTATTTCAACTTTGATTTTTGGCTGGAATTTACCATTGACGGCAACCCAGATTTTAGTTATCAATATCCTAATGGATGGACCCCCTGCAGTTGCTCTAGGTGTTGAGAAGAAGCATGGTAATGTGATGAGTAGACCACCTCGTCCGGTCGATGAAGGGTTACCAAATAAAAGTGACATTTGGCTGATATTTTATTTAGGTGCAGTTATGGTTACTGGTACTCTGATAGTGTTCTTCCTAGCTGGGGGAGGTATCGAAACATGCGAAGGATTACCTTTAGCAGGAGATAGTACTTTGCCATTTGACCAAGAACTTTGTAATGATGGTGATGAAGGTGCATTATCTGATTGGCAAAATTATGCTGACGATAGGTTTGTTCATGCACAAACTATGACCCTATCGGTATTTATTATGTTCCAGTTGTTTAATGTGATGAATTGTCGCTCCCAAGATGAAAGTATATTCTCATTGGGTGCATTTTCAAATAAGGCGATAAACATAGCATTCTTTGTTTCCTTTGGCTTACTATTATTCTTTGTTCAATTGGCTAATATTTCGATTCCTCTTACCGATATTGAAATTGGTGGTTTGTTATCCACCAAGGTTCTTTCAATGAGTGATTGGGGAATAATAATCGCTGTAGCATTTACAGTGTTGGTAATTGAAGAATTCCGTAAATTTATAGTCAACTCAAAACTTTTCGCTATCAAGAAAATGTATTAGTTAATCATTGAGCGATTTTGAATTTTTTAGTTAAATTTTTCATACATATATTATTGAAGTATCAGTTTGACGAGTAAACATGACTGGTTGGACTTCCACTATGGAGTTGGCTGGTAGTGACCCTAAATGGAAATCAAATTTTTCCGATATTTTATCGCAAAAACAATGGAGTAAAGATATTTCACCAATTGTTGATAAACTAAAAAATGGTGAAAGATTAGATTTCGAAGATGGTCTTAAATTATTTGACCATAAAGATCTTTTTGAATTAGGAATGTTAGCTACTAGTTCTAAGAAATCGAGATTTGGAGATCATGTTTTCTTCAACTCAAATGTCCACATAAATCAAACTAATGTATGTGTTTTATCATGTAAATTCTGTGCATTTAGTAGAACTAAGAGATCTAAAGACGCCTATTCACTTAGCGTTGAACAATATTTAGCAGAATTAGAGAAGTATGCTTCAAGAATTGATGAAGTTCATTCAGTAGGTGGTTTACATCCAGATTGGGACGTTGAATACTACTGTGAATTATTCTCAAGCATAAAGGAAAGATTTCCGTCCATTTCGATAAAGGCGCTCACCGCTGTAGAGATAAAGCATCTTTGTAAGACCTCCAACCTTCCTATAGATGAATTATTTAGACGTCTTATCAAAGCTGGTCTAGGTTCTTTGCCTGGTGGGGGCGCTGAAATATTAAATGATGAAATTCGTGACAAAATATGCTATGGCAAGGAAACATCCAAGGAATATATCGAGATCCATAGAGAGGCCCATAAAGCAGGAATTCCCTCGAACTGTACTATGCTTTTTGGGACAATTGAAAAATTATCTGACCGTATTAATCATATGATTCAACTGAGGGAACTAGCTGATGAAACTTCACTTTTCCAATGTTTTGTTCCTTATCCATTTCTACCTGATTCGACAAGACTTCCTGAAGCACAATTATCAACTGCAAATGAGACATTAAGAACAATAGCAGTTTCTCGATTAATGTTAGATAATATACCTCATATTAAGGCATATAGAATGAATATCGGTGATAATCTCGCTGAACTAGCATTAAACTTTGGAGCAGACGATGTAGATGGTACCGTTGGGAGAGAATCAATAATGCATCTTGCTGGTGCCACATCTAGTTTAGATTATGACAAGTATCAATTAGGCAAATTAATTGCTGACGCAGGATGTATTCCAATTATACGAGATACTAAATATGAAAATTTCTCACCTTACATCATTAAATCGCCACAACGACCAAGGCGACTTAAGGTGATAAACACGGAGGGCTAACATGGTAGTACAGAATAGTAAAAGGTTCTTCCAATTTAGCGAAAGTTGGAAAAATACAATTGCAAGAGTTGCTTTCTTGAATTGCGATCCACTATTCCATTCTCTTGAATCTCCTTGGAAAGTGCTTGCAGCCCCTCCATCATGGTTGACTGGGCATTTGCTGAGAAAGGATTGCGTATTAGCACCCATACCTGCTGCCGATTATGCAAAACATCATGACGAACTTATTTTGGTTCCAGAACTTGGAATATGTTCGAAAGGTGAAGTAGGTAGTGTTCTATTGTTTGGTAATTCTGATGTTGACAAGATGACTTCTGTCGCACTACCATCAGATTCCGCTTCTTCTGTGGCTTTACTGAAATACATTCTAAAAACCAATAATCTCAATCCGGAATTCAAAACTATGGCTCCTGAGATTGAACCGATGCTAGATGAATGTGACGGAGCTCTTTTAATTGGAGATAGAGCCTTGGAATATGCTAGAAAATATCCAGAAAAGGTACAGATCGACCTTGGACAGGCATGGTTAGAAGATACTGGTAAACCGATGGTTTTTGGAGTCTTTGCAGCGAGGAAAGACACTCCAGTATCCGAAGTTATAACAGCTCAAAAAGAACTTTTGAAGAGTTTAGAATTATTTGAATCTAGTATTGATTACAGAAATTCAGTTATCACTAGTGCGATGGAGAAATCTGGCTTGACACGTTCAAGACTAGAAAAATATTTTGGAGAAGTATTTAATCGATTGGATCGACCTCATATTGAAGGTCTTAATGAATTTCTCTCCAAGGCATGTGATATGCCTGAAGGTGCAGAGTTTTTGAGATAGTTATTCGATGGAATCATCGGTTTCCTTCCTCACAATTCTTACCTTTCGAGTCTTGACACTCTTTTTGACAGATTTTACATTGACTTTACCAGTTTTCTTTGGTTTAATATCTCCGCCAAGAACCTTTCTTTTAGTAGTCATTATTGGTCCTTGTTTGTTTTGATTTTGATTTCTAACACGTCTTCTTTTTGGCTCTGATATGACCTCTTCCTCATCACCTAAAGAGAACGTTTTTCGGTTTGACGGCCAATCATCGGTTGGATTCAATTCACTGTGTATAATATCATCTTCTACTTCAAGTACATATTCATCATATGAGATAGGCTTTGGTTTTGTGACTATCTTCTCATCTGTATGTCCCAATTCATCCTCTTCATATTCTTCGTCTTCATCATCCAAATCTATTGCAATTTTATTTCTACGCCTGATAATAACGAAAAGCAAAGTAGAAATTATTATTATAATTACGGATAAATTAATTTTATTGGATAAAAAATTATATATTTTTAAACTTTTTTCGACATTTTCTTCTTCAGAAAAGGTAATCGATATTGAACCATCATTAACCCACCAAATTTGCCCTTCTCCAGCACTATTTACATCATTACGTGAAATAAATATCGGATGATTTTCTACTAAGTGTGTTATAGAAGAATCTGAATGAGATATTTGTTCAGTGATTGTTAAATCGAGTGGTAATTCTACCATTGGTATAATGTCGAACACTATTCTAAAAACTAGTTTTATTCCATTGGGGTCGAAAGTTCCGGAGAATACCAAGCCACTTGTTACAATACATTCGATAGTCCCATTTGCCACTTCACCTACTGATAATTCTATTGTATTTTTCCAAGAATTTATGAAAATAGTTGAATCTATATTTTGGCATATTGCATTTTCCAATAAGTTTGCTTCTTCATAACTAATTTGTTGGTCTGCAATTACAGAACGTCTGGTGAGGTTTCTTATTTCAGCAGATTCATAGAGGCCAAACGTAAAAGTATCATCTATAATCAAAGAATCACCTTCGATTTTTAGTTTTACATTCCTAACACTGCCGAAATCTGGGCTTCGATAACATTCGATTACTTCAACGGGACAATTGAAATCCCATTCATCTAATATTGAATCTCCATCATCATCATTATCTATATCGTCGGGTATATTATCACCGTCCAAATCTGAACCAGATTCTCCATAACCTTCTCTCAGTTTTGGTTGAGCGTAATTAGAAATGTGTTCAGTATCTGTAGCAATATACAAATCTTCAATCAGTCCATTTCCAAGAGTGTGCATATCAAAGTCTGTTGCTTTGTGGATGAAGTAAGTAGATGATAATTCATTAAAGTTGGAACCATCTAATTCTAACATTCTCGGGGCGTCTCCCGATTCAAGGACATATAATTTATCTAAAGTTTCAGACCAAAGCATTCCAACAGGATTAGAAACAGTTTTCTGATGCAAAAGGCCTCCAGAAACAATCCATGCTGAAACATTTCCACCTTCAGATACCGCAGAAATTCTTTGATTAAATGAATTAAATCCACAACCGGTTATTTTTCCGTTTAATTGAAATGATTTACCAGTGAATGTACCGTCATAATTCCATAATTTTAGATTTCCATCTTGATCACCAGTAATCAATAGATTTCCATCATTTGAGTATTTTATACATGTCACATCAGTTTGGTGTTGATTTGAATATTCATTGACAATATTCATTGTACTTACTTCAATAAGGTTAACACCATTTTGGAAATTAGCAACAGCTAAGAATTGTCCATCAGGAGTCCAATCAATTGAACTACGTTTTATGTTAACCCTCTCTTTTTCTGCTTTCATTTCCATATTTTCCATGTCATATATTAATACAGAATCTATCAGTTCGGAAGTACCCATTATGCTTATTGCAAGATTTTTTCCATCAGGTGAGAATTCGATATCATAGATTCGTCTCTGCAGTTCTATTTTCTCAATAATGGAAAAATCATTTGCATCATGTAATAGGAGGTCATTAGAGTATGTACTAGCGATTATTGTATTATTGAAATTAACAGTTACATACGTCGAAGAAGCCGTACTATCGTCGCTATTAGTGACATCATTGTAAACTAACTGCGATGATGCAGAAGCATTAATAGAAATTAGATTTCCAAGGATGCATACTGTTAAAAATAAAGCAATCGCCTTCCTAAACATTATTCTTTACCAATCAAGCCTCACGTTCAAGATACTTGAACATATAGCAGACAAAATCAATATTTGTAGGTTTTTGATATAATTTTGTATTTTCGAAAATCGGATGGTTCTTGAAGGACTGACATGTCGCATATATATGAACAGTCAATTACCGCAAGATGAAGATGGTAACTATATAGTGAGAATCGGCCATTCACCTGACCCTGATGATGCATTTATGTTCCATGCAATGACTAATTCAAAGTTCCCAACTCCGGGGTATAAATTTGTTCATGAACTTCAAGATATTGAGACTCTAAACCACAGAGCAATGAACAAAGAATTAGAAGTTTCAGCAGTATCAATCCATGCCTACCCCGAAATTGCAGCGAACTATGCATTGATGAACTGTGGGGCATCTATGGGCGAGGGTTATGGACCAATGATAATATGTAAAAAAGGAGTCTCTGAGGAACATGCAAAGAATTCCTTAATCGCAGTTCCTGGGATGAAAACAAGTGCATATCTTGGACTGAGATTGGCTTGGGGAGATGTTAATGTGGAAGTTGTTCCTTTTGACGAAATTATACCAGCCGTCTTAGAGGGTAAATATGATTCTGGTTTAATAATTCATGAAGGTCAATTGACTTATGTCGAACACGACCTAGATGTCTTGATTGATTTGGGCAAGTGGTGGAATTCAAGAACAGATAATTACCCGATGCCACTTGGAGGTAATGTCGTTCGTAGAGATCTTGGGAAGAAAGCTATGGAAGATATTACCATGTATACAAAAATGAGTATTGAATATGCTATAGAGAACCCAGATGAGGCACTAGAATTTGCTAAGAAATGGGGCCGAGGAATAGACGATGCGACAAACCAAAAATTCGTTTCAATGTATGTTAATCAAAGGACCATTGATTATGGCGATGATGGACGTGCTTCAATCAAACAATTTATTCATGAGGGGCAAGAAGTAGGTTTGATCAATAAAGATTTCAACATTGAACTTGTAGACTTTATCGGTAGATAATAACTAATTTAGAAACAGTCCAAGTGATACAGTTTGTTCTGCAGTCCCGCATCAACCTCTAATTTGTGCGATATTGAAACTTGGACGACTTCATTGGCAGATGTAGAACAAGGTTGATTTCATCACTGATAGAAATATCTGACCGATTCTAATCCAGAAGTTTCAGATCATGCGAAGTCGTATTAGGCCTCTTGGCTTGACGCAATACAGAAGAATGGAGCGAAAATAATGTTAATTGATGAGTAAATTCAAGTGCCTGTGATAATTGCGGCAGATGAGGAGATAAAATGCTACATGAAAATATCGAACTTGCACAAGCACCAAATGGTGAATTGGGTCCAAGATGTAAACAATGTGGAATTAGACTCACTTTCGGTAATGCAATGGTTATCGACAAAAATTATTTTTGTTGGGATTGTTATGTTGAATTGACAGGTGCAGAAAGTGCAACCACTGTTGGAGATGCAGAACAAAGATTTTGGATGGCCGAGAGTAATTGATTTTATTTACCCTCGACTAATTCTGTTGTGAAAGTATGTTGTCTTCTGGCTGGTCTAGATTCGCACACAGGTTTGCAAAATATTACAGAACTGCAGAATTGTGGGTTCCTCCACGAATAAAATTACGAGAATGGATGTTTATACCATTTGGCGGCGCTCCTCCGATAAGACATAAGGGGTTTTCAGAAATTGAATCAGTACGAGACTTTCTTTCTAACAGGTCCATGCATTCATGTTTCTATTCTACAGCATATTGGGAAAGACCATTTGAGATGAAAATGGCAGATAAGAATTGGTATGGTGCAGATTTAATTTTTGATTTAGATGGCGACCACCTTCCAGGTGTTACCGATAGAGATTTCCCAGGTATGCTTGAAGTTATTCGTGAGCAAGGATGGACATTATGGAATGATTATTTAGAACCTGAATTCGGCTTTGATGAAAAATTTCTCCAAGTAACATTTTCTGGTCACAGAGGTTATCATTTGCACTACCGAGATCCAAGTTTATTCCACCTTGATTCAGGTGCACGCAGAGAATTAGTATCTCACATTAGGGGTGAAGGAGTAGATGTAAAGGGAGGTTTAGCCAGGTTTCATGATACAACATCTTCTGGTTGGTCCAATCGCATACGTGACGGTATGGAGGCCATGGTGGGTAAGTTACAAAATATTTCACTACAGGGAGATGGCTACAAAGCAGATATAAATGAATTGCACGAGGGTCTAAAGTCTCAATCTAAGCGTGAAGGAAGAACTTCAACAAAGGGTGTAGTTTCCATACAAAAATTATCTAAACTTCTACAAGATTCTAGGCGTAGCACTCGTCTTTTAGATGGTCATTTCGGTGTTTTAGATAGGTATGAATCACTTTTCCTAGATTTGTTAAAAACTGATTCATCAGTAATTCTTGGTTCAGCAGGTGAGACAGATGAGGTCGTTACCATTGACGTCAGGCGACAAATTAGATGGCCAACATCCCTTCATGGCAAATCAGGTATGCGAGTTAGTGAGTTTCCACTAGAGAGATTAGATCCTGATGGTTCAAATCCTTATGACCCTCTCACTGAAGCAGTGGTTCTAGGTACACAAGATTCCATCAAGGTGGAAATGCTCAAAGATGAATGTATTTTTGAATTCCTTGGCAAAAGAACCGAGGCTTCTTCAGGAGATATTATTGAAATTCATGAAGCAGGAGCCACTTTCTTAGTTTTGAAGGGTTGGGCTAAAATAATAAATTGATACTAAGTTTTTGATTAAAAATTAGTAACTTTTTCATTCTTCTGTCGGTAAGGTTCAAGACTCTACCGCCCCCCACCCGCATTAGGGTGAGTAGTATGGGATTCCGAAAAGGCAAGAAAAAAGCTTCTGAGCAATTGCCTAATCCTACTTTACCACCAGCCCCTATGCCGCCACTCCCTGGTATGCCAATGCCATTACCGGGTGCTGCACCTTTACCGGATTTACCAGTGCCTGAAGCACTGCCAACTCCGAGTATTGAATCTCTTCCTGCTCCATTGCCAGTCCCTGAAGCAGAACCACAAACCGATGAAGAGTACAATCAGTTGTGGGCTAAAAAGTCTGACAAACCCTTGCCTCAAATTTATGGACACATTGATCGTATATCAAGTGGCGAAGTAGGCTCACTATTAGATAGGTATGCGGATCGCTTTGGTCATTCATTAGATAGAGATATTATTGTTTTGAGAAAGAAAGAACATGATGAAAAAGTTGCACAAATTAGAGATGCACCAGTTGTAGAATTAGTTGAAGATGAGGTTGTTGAGCAATCACTATCAGATAAACTAACCGAAATTGAAAATCAAATCCGTACGCTTAAGCCAGATTATCAAAATGCCAAAGCATCGGGTGATTCTGAAGCACTAAATGAGTTACGACCACAACTTGAACAACTTATGAGTGAACGCAAATCTATAAAATCCCAAATTTCAAGCGAGACTCCAAAGGCAAAGGCAAAGGCAGTAGCGAAACCTGTTGCTAAGGCTGTTATTGCAGAAGAGGCAACTGATGGAGAAGATATATTCGTTAACTTCGTTGCCATTGTGGATGAATTATTAGGCTCACATCTACCCGAAGAAGTAGTGAATGCTTTTGTGGAGAGTGATGATTTTTCAGTTTATCAGGCAGTTGGTGGAGATCCATCAGATGCCGATGATGAACTAAGAGGAAGATTCTTTGCAATTGTCGATGGACAATTGGCAAATATGAGTGAAGAATCAATTGATGCATTTGTTGCATCTTCTGATTTTGAGATATACCGTACAGTCGGAGAAATGTATTAGAGAGAGTGAAATTATGGGATTATTAGACAAAGCAGGTGGAGCAAGTCCAAAAGACAAACCAGTCGCTAAAGCAGTCGCCAAAGCAAAACCAGTAGCCAAAGCAGTTGCTAAGGCTAAGCCTGCCGCTAAAGTAGCGGCAAAAGCAAAGGTTGTAGAAGCGGCTCCTGCACGTAAAAAGGAAAAGAAAGCAAGAGCTCCCCGCCCAGTTGGTTTACCTGAAGGTTTTGATTTAGCCAATAGGCTGGATAGAACTATGAGTTGGTTTGTTAACTTCGCTTGGAATTTTGGTGTTTTGATTGCTGCAATTTTCATGATGATGGCTGACACATCAGTTGTAACAACAATATTACTGGCAGTAGCATTTGTTATGATGCTGCTAAATGTAATAATTCTTCCATTAAAGACTGGGCGCACACTTGGTCATTTCGTTTCACGTATCAAATATGTAAATAGTGCAGGAGT
>CEOP01025962.1_pt1 | contig 14922 bp, 10 predicted proteins | sample 361301 | NCBI WGS metagenome assembly CEOP01 (sample SAMEA2619548, study PRJEB7988) | marine metagenome | biome: marine biome (ENVO:00000447); feature: deep chlorophyll maximum layer (ENVO:xxxxxxxx); material: "saline water (ENVO:00002010), including plankton (ENVO:xxxxxxxx)" | depth 55 m
GGGTCGTACGGTAGCTGCAACCACTACTCATGGAGCATACAGAACTCCAGAAGGTCTCGTGACTTGGGCCGGAGAGGGGAGTGTGAATCTCGCAAGCATCCCCCTAGGCCCAGACGCCGATGCTATGCTGCAACTCTCTCAATTGTTCGAATCCGCCGGCTTGAAGCCCGTTGTTTATCCCGATGCAATGCAGATGATATGGGAAAAAGTTCTGCTAAACATTACGATCAATCCACTGGCGGCTCTTGCAGGTTTGAAAAATGGCGAGTTGCTGGACTCCGATGTCCTCAATGGTTGCATGTTGCTTTACAGAGAAGCAAAGCAGGTTGCAGAAATGGAGCGTATTCAATTGCTGGATGAGATTGAATTTGAACATCTCTTGCGCTCTGTTCTTGAAGCAACTGCTGACAATTCTTGCAGCATGTTAGAAGATATCAAGGCCGGTAGAATCACCGAAATTTCATCTCTTAATCGAGAAATTGCAAATAGAGCGGAGCAATTTGGACTGAGCGTGCCGTTGAATCAAGTCCTTGCATCACTTATTGAGGCCTGTCATCCTGTATGAGGTCCAAGTTGAAATGCAAGCCAACGTTTCTTCCTTGTCGCAATGCATCATCAACGACTAGCGTACCAATTAAGGAGAGATTACGCAATTCAATCAGTTCTCTTGAAGGGAGAGAATGCTGCCAAAGACGGTCAATTTCTTCATGAAATAGATTGAGTCGGCGTGCAGCACGCTTCAACCTTTGATTGGTGCGTACGATTCCGACCTCCTGGTCCATCGTCGTCAACAAACTGTTTCTATCGTGAATAACAGGTGCATGTTCAACGAGGCTGGCTAAACCTTCTGCTCGCCATTTTGGATGGCTTCCTTCGTAGGTTGTCGGGGGATTTGAAATCAAATACTCCGAGGCTCGATGCGCATATACTACGGCTTCAAGGAGACTGTTGGATGCTAAACGATTCGCTCCATGCATGCCAGTACAAGCAACCTCTCCAATCGCATACAGGTGGGGCATGATGTTTTCGTTGTCGCGAACATAAGCGCGTCCGATGTTGTCAACCTTTATTCCACCAACCATGTAATGCGCTGCTGGGACGACAGGGATTGGATCCTTTCCAAGTACGATTCCTTCTTGGTCAAGCCGTCGTTGTATGTTTGGGAACTGTTGTTTTAGAAATTCGGAGTTAAGGTGAGATGTTACAAGATAGACATGTCGTTCTCCGGTTAGTTTTAGACGTTGGTCAATCGCTCGAGCAACGATGTCACGAGTCGCCATTGACCCTTCTGGAGAGTGCTCAAGGGTGAAGGAATATGCATCTGGTTTGGGTGAATTGATTCCAGATTTAACTGCGCTTTTACATGCCTTCGTCCATTCAAGATACCCTTCATGGTCCAAAAGTACTGCTCCTTCCCCTCGCAAGGCTTCTGACATCAAAAAAGGCCGTTGTGATTTTGCATATAGGGAGGTTGGGTGAAACTGAATGAAGGCGAGGTCCTGTACGCAAGCGCCTGCTCTATAGGCCATTGCAAGTCCGTCTCCAGTGGCGACACTTGGATTGGTTGTAGCCTTCCAAAGTCGGCCAACGCCTCCGGTGGCAAGCATGATTGCGTCAGCCTCCACGGTCAATACTTCATTCGAAAGTTGGTCAAGGCACCAGACTCCGCCAATTCCGAATTCAGGCATTCCGTGTTTCCGTTGAATAAGGTCAATGGCCAATGTGTTGGGCAAAAGTGTAATTTTTTCATGGCCCTCAGCATATTGGGTTAATGCTCGTTCAATCTCCCTTCCTGTTGCATCTTTTGCATGAAGGATTCTATTTTCAGAGTGGCCTCCCTCTTTTGCAAGAGAATATGTCCCGTCCTTCTTTTGTTCAAAATTGACTCCAATATTGATGAGGTCGTGAATTCTCTCTCCAGCTTCAAATATGATCGAACGAACAACATCCTCATCGCACATTCCGTCTCCCGAACGAAGTGTATCTTGGACGTGTGCCTCCATTCCTTCATCATTTGTTTTGTCAAGAATCGCCGCAATTCCACCTTGAGCCCAATTTGTAGACGAATCCTTTGTGCGTTGTTTGGTGATGACGGTCACATTGTGTTCAGCATCTGCCAGTTCGGCAGCAGCAAAAAGGCCGGCAATCCCGCTTCCAACAATGACGATATGAGCCATGATTGTCCCTCGTGATGATGGGTGCTATGCATCCTCCTTCTTGACGCTGATGGCCATCACTTTGATTCATTGTTCACGATATCACTATGAAGTGGCCTACTATGGTTGTGAAGGAGGCAGACTGATGCGGCGCATGCTTGGAACTCTTGTCGGTGGAGCAATTGTGGTATTCGTTATCGCAAATGTTCAATTCGGAGCGGTTGCTCCGATGGCAGTAAGCAATGCAGAAGATGCAAAATTGGATGTCCTCATGCTTTCAGACCCAACGTGTAGTTTTGAAGCGATCGAAGCAGAAATTGATGCCATGGGTACGTCATATTGCCTTGGCCAAAAGGGCGAATGGTCTGGAGCAGATATTCTCATGTTTGGTGAAGGCCTTATCATCATTCTTGCAGGAAGGTTCCAATTGCCCCAAAATAAAGCCTGGGCCCAGAGAGTTAGGAAAATCGGATTTGTCATTGGGTGTACGTTCTTCAGTTTTGCCATCCTCGATCGTTTGGGATGGCTTCCCAGCGCTGCAAACTCGGAGGGCCTATCCGCTCTCTTCCCAGTCAAGGTATCTCCGTGGTTGGTCCAAATTGGATTTGCAGTGGTTGGTGCTCTACTGATGCGCGGGCCCAAATATTGGGATGCTGAAGCAGTCACTCAAACAAGAGATAAATTGGAGAAACGTCGGGAGAAGGCGAGCAGATTCCGTGGCGCGTATCTTACCAAAGACAAACATGACAAAAAGACACTTGAGCGTCATGACCGCAGTCGTTTACTCAGCAACGACCGCAACCTCTCAATGAGCAAAAGAAGAAGCAGTATTCTTGTTATGGCGACTTGTCCATATTGCCAAGGTACGGGCTGTAAAAAATGCAAAGAATTAGGCGTATTTTGACCCTCGTTCGGCGTTTGTTTCGACCCCTAAAAAACCGCTATACTGAGCCATGTTTCTTCGTATTCTTTAAATCCTGTAAGCAACGGGTGTGAGAAATAAGGTAAGAATTAGTTTTCTTATCAAGAGGGATAGGGATGTATCTAAAGTCACTTGAAGTTTCCAATTTCAAATCATTCAAAGGCGAAGTGACCATCCCACTTGATCGCGGTTTCACTGCCATCACGGGCCCCAACGGTTCGGGTAAATCGAACTGTGGGGATGCAATCCAATTTGTTCTCGGCCCCAAATCAAACCGAGTCATACGGGCTCAGAATTCAACCGACTTAATTTTCAATGGTGGAAAAAATTCCAAACCCGCAAGAGAATGCTCGGTCACGCTTGTTTTTGCCAACCCACTGATGAGCAACGGCCGGCGACGTCTTCCTCTTGACAAGGAAGAAATACGGATGTCCCGTAAAGTCCGCCTCACGCCATCGAATAATGTGTCAACATCTTACATGCTTGACGGAGAAGACAGTACTCAGAAGGCATTTCACCGTCTTCTCGGTGCAGCAAATGCGCGACCTGATGGCTACAATATCGTCCTTCAGGGAGACGTCACGAGTCTTGCTAAAATGACTGCCAATGAACGCCGGAAAGTGCTTGATAATGTGGCAGGCGTAACTTCCTATGACGATGAAATTCGTAAAGCAACCAAACAACAAGAAAAGGTAGAGGGCTATATTGAACGAATCGGCCTTCTTGAAAAAGAACAACTTGACCGTCTTGCGACCTTGGAAAAGGAGAAGGCGCTTGCTGAAAAGGCAAAAGAGGTGACAGAAGAGATTCAACGTTCAAATGAACTCCTGCTGCAATCTCGTTATGCAAGCATGGTCAACGAGCTAGAATTTCATGTTGACCAACGAGAACAATCTCTATCTGCGAGTCAAACTCTCATGGACGAGCACAAAGAGAATGAAAAGAAGCTTCTTCAACTTGATGACCGGATTTCCGAGTTGCAAAAGGAGATCAATGCTCTCACCGGGGGGGATACCTCTGAACTTGGACGGGCAATCCGTGACCTCCAAGTCCGCATTGAATTGAACAACGACCGCATTTCAGAGGCGGAGCGTGAAGATGTCGAAGACCGTTCTGAATCAGAGAGCATGAATGAGCAATGGAATGAAGCGAGAGACGAACTTTCCGCATTTCAAAATGAACTCAAGACTGCGAACGACGATTTAGCTTCCGCTTTGGAGGCACTCAAAGAAGCAAAAAAGGAAGAATCAGACATCAATCTTGCTCTGGAATCAGCAGGCGAGCAAAATCTTGATCTCTCGCGGGCCCTTTCTAAAGCAAAGGAATCGGTAAAAGAAGCCAAAGTTGCTCTTGATGGCGCTCAATCAGATGTCGACCGTCTTGCTCTTGAGGCTGAATTGATCGGTGAACAACTTGAGAATGCACAAAACGAGGCTGAAGAAATGCGCCTGGCTCTTGGCGAATGTGATTTGCGTAAGCAGGATCTTGATGACCAAGCACCTGAATACGACCGAGAAGCCCTCGCAGGTGCTTTGATGCAATCGCAGCGTACTGAACAACAACTGACAGAAGACACAGCGCGTATTGAAAATAAATTCAGAGATGCTGAGCGCCGCCTCTCCCGAGCTAAGGCTGAGATGGAGGAAAAGTCAGGTGCAAAAGGCCTTGCAGGTGGCGCTAGTGCGGTTATTGCAGCAAGAGATCAAGGAGAACTTACGGGAATTATCGGGACCATTGCTGAATTGTGCGCTCCGAAAGATGATTCCCATGAAACAGCGCTTGCAACTGCCATAGGAGGGGGAATGGCTTCAGTTGTTGTCGATACGGATGAAGATGCAGCACGAGCGATTCGTTGGCTTGCTGAGACTCGTTCCGGCCGTGCGACATTCCTCCCGCTCAACAAACTTGCAAATTCGAGACCGGCTGGTAAGTCGGTCATGGTGGCTCGCAAAGAAGGCGTCATCGGTTTTGCTCACGAGATGCTTGATTACGACCCAAGAATCGACATCGCTGTTCGTTTTGTTCTAAGAAACACACTCTTGGTCGACTCCATGGCAACAGCGCGAAAGCACATGGGCGGTATTCGTTTGGTCACCTTAGGAGGCAACCTGACTGAAGCCGGAGGGGCAATGGTTGGTGGTTCAAGGAGAAAACTCAACATTGCATTTGGAGGGCGTATACAAGGTGCTTCGGAAGTTGAGAAATGTACAGCAGAAGTTGAAAAGTACCGTCTGATGTCTGAAACCGTATCAAGCGCATTGCGAGAGGCGCGAACAAAGCAACAAGAGTTGCGCAATCAGATCAATGCTCTTGTCGATGACAGTCATGCAACATCCGTACGTGAATTAAAAGCTGAAAGAAAGCAATTGCAAGCAGCTTATTCAAAGGGAATCGGCGTTGTCAAGGGATTGGAAGAAAAGCTCGCTCTTTTGCAGACCAATGCGCAAAGTTCACTCAAATCATTGGATGAATCACAACGTCGCCATACCGAGGCTACAGAAGAGAGCGAACTGGCTCAAAGCGCACTCGAAGCTGCCAGCCCCGAGCATTTGCGAGAGCGAATGAACGCTGCCAAGCTCAAGCGAGTCGAGGCAACCGGTGTAAAAGAACGCGCAGAAGGTTATCTTGCAAGTGGCGCAGCCAGTCTGAACCTTATCCAGCGCCGGGTTGATGAGTCCAAAGCCCGTATTGACCGTTTGGAGTCTGACCGAATCACTCGGAGCGAACGAATTGATACACTTTCTGCACAACGCGCTAGCGACGAGATATTGTTGAAGGAAAAGAAAGACGAGCAAGCAGTTTTCCTAGAAGAGAATCAGGGTCTAGAAGACGAGCGACAGGAGCTTACGGATGAGCGTGCAACATTGCGCGTTCGAAACGAAGAACGCCTCACTAAGGCTCAGAATCATCGTAGGCTTGCTGAAGAATTGCTCCGCACTATTGGCGAACGTGAGGAAGAAGTTCGCCAGATGGCCGAAGAATTGATTGAAGCGGGCTTATCTCCAACGGAACTTCCAGAACAATTGAGCAATGTTGGGGATTTGGAGCGCAAGTTGAGAGGCTTGCAACGACGGCTCGAAGGATTTGGAAATGTCAACATGATGGCTATAGAGCAGTATGATGCATGCCAAAACCGCTTGGATATGATGAAGGATGAGTTTTCAATGTTGCAGAAACATCGTAAGGAATTGATCGATGTAACCGAGCAACTGGAATCTCAAAGAAAGGAGCGTCTTATCGAAGTTCTTGAAAAGGTAAATGAGAATTTCCAAACATCATATCATGCTCTTTCTGATGGAGGCCGAGGTGAACTCTTCCTTGAAAACCCAGATGAGCCATTCAAGGGCGGTTTGGAACTTTGGGCTCAACCGCGTGGCAAATCGTCCAAGGTTAACCGACAACAACTTTCGGGCGGTGAGCAATCCATGGCTGCTCTTGCCCTTATTTTCGCAATTCAGGATTATGACCCAAGTCCGTTTTACTACTTTGATGAAGTTGACCAGAACTTGGATGCTTACAACGCAGAACGCATAGCAAAAATGTGCAGAGAGCGAAGCCAGCGGGCCCAATTCATCATGGTTACACTTCGCAAGGTTTCGCTCAAACTCGCCGACCACCACATCGGCATCACTCACGGTGGTGACGGTTGCAGTCGTAGAATCCTAGACTTTGACAGAGAGCGAGCGATTGCATTGGGCGATGCTGCACTCAAGGAGGCTCAAGAGGCTGCTAAGAAACTTGAAACCAGAATCGAAACCGCGAGGGCTGCTGCTGCTGACATGCCATCGGTTCCCGATGAACCGGATGTTCCACAGAGCCTCGGTGGTTTGTTGCCTCACATGACATCTCCAGACCAAAACGAAGAGCCTACAATCAGCGGTCTAGCTGAGCGTGCGGCAGAATTGTCAGAGGATATCGCGGAGCGCTCAGAAGTCGCCCGAAAACTTCTCGCCGATGAACAAGAATCGGCAGAGGAACAATCGGTTGAATTGGAAGATGAAATTTGAGGTGAGGTCATGGTTGAAAAGCAAGCGATTCTGGACCGGTGGTTCCTCGAGCAGGACATCATTGACCAATTGCTTGCTTCAGGTGAAGACCGTGAGGACGCGGAGCAATTCAGTCAACGAATTATGACGATTGCGAAAACAGAAGAAGCCGAGCACCAGAGTCTTCATGACCCTTTTGACCGTTCGGTAGCCCTCGTAATGTCCCTTGTTCGGGAAGAAGAATTTAACCCGTGGGATGTTGATTTGTCGGCCTTCCTCAAAGTCTTCACTCAAAGGGTCAAGGACGAGGAACGTCTTGACTTACCAGCATGCGGCCGTTTGATTCGACTCTCATGGGAAGTTCTTCATCATCAATCTGCAACACTTTTTGATAGGATACAGGCCCAAGATATTGAAGATGAATGGGAAGACGACTTTTCCTTTGGATGGGAGGCTGAATACGATGATGAGGCTTACTTCTTTACGCAATCAGTATTGGAAGGCGATGCAGACGAGCTCTTGCCAAAGCTGTTTGATGGGAGGGTACGTCGTGATGAGGGCCGACCCGTTACATTGGGCGAATTGCTTTCGGCCTTCAAAGATGCAGCTGACGATGCAGAAGCACTGAAGGTACGCGAATTAAATCGGTTGGAACATCAGCGGGAACTTGAAGAGTATCTTGCAGATGTAGGGGGCCGCATGCACAATGAGGACCTTGAGGGGGATATTGAGCGTTGTTGGATGGCCTTACGAAAGGCATGTGATGAAGCAGGTTCACCGACTGTACCGCTTGTCAAGGTCATTCATAATTTGAAACCAATACTGGAAACTGCCTTTGGTAGCCAACTCAACGACCATGATTCAGAAGCATTTGTTGCTTCGTTTATTGCAGGCTTATTCTTGACGCACCGTAGAATTGCTAGCATCTCACAGGAAGGTGAGGAATTGAGCAATATCATGATCGAAGATCTATGGCCTAATTTGACCTCCTTTGAAGAGGTTCTTGAGAACATTGAGCAACTTATGCAGGACGATTCCGATGAATTGGAAACCGAAACGACAGGCTCAGAGCACCGCATGGAAGCAATTGCAGAGCGAGCTCGAATTGCGGAAGAAAAAGCAGCACGTCGCCTGGCTCGTCTGAAAGCAAAGGAAGAACGAGAAAGGGTACACGTTCGCAGCGAACATCTTGAAAACCATGAATGGCTGGTTGAGTAGGAGGATACTTACATGACTGAACTGCCACTTGAAACACTCATTGAAGCAACCCTCTTCAGTTCGGGCAAGTCAATGTCAATTTCGGAATTGTCCGCCGTTCTTGGCTATGATGAAGACGAGATGCTCGATTGTCTCTATTCCTTACAGGCGACTTTGCGTCGACGTCGGGGGGGTTCATTGCAGATGGCCGAAGTGGGAGACCGTTGGGCCCTTGAAGTCAAACCTTCCATTGCCTCCCACCTCCCTAAAGAGACCAAGACCGATATGCCTCCAAAACTATTGAAGGCTGCAGCATTGATCGCTTATCATCAACCTATGCCCCAATCAAGACTGGTTGATCTCTTAGGTCAGAAGGCTTACGATTATGTTCGTGAATTGGCCCAACTTGGCATGGTTGACCGCAGGAAAGATGGGAACACACGACGTCTATCGACCACTCGTCGTTTTTCAGAAGCGTTTGGATGTCCTCATACCGACCGTAAGAAAGTCAAGGCATGGTTTAGGGAGCAGGTGCAATCCTCTGGCCTGCTTGATGAACTGGGAGATAGCAAAGAAATTCTAAAGGAAACTACAGAGGAAGAAGGCACAATTCAGTCTTCTCTACCAGTTTCAGAGGATGAATGATCATCCTTGGCGAAGTTCAGCGAGCCATTCTTCGGCCATGGTTTGTGTTCGAACACCCTCATGTTGCTGAATTCGCTGAGCAAGGAGTTCAATCTCATCTCCAATGGCTCCTGCACTCACTGCCATGTTCTTTGAGTGAAGTTTCATGTGTCCTGCTTGAATTCCGCTTGTAGACAATGCACGCAGTGCTCCTAGATTTTGTGCAAGTCCTGCACAGGCCATTATTCCCGCCAATTCTTGGGCACTTTCAACACCGAGTATTGAGAGGTTCGCTTGAGCTACCGGGTGGACTTTTGATGCCCCACCAACAATCCCTACTGCCATTGGTAATTCCATTGAACCTACCAAATTGCCGTCGGAATCCTTCTTCCACGTTGACATCGATGTATAGCGTCCGTGATTGAGAGAAGCCCAAGCATGGCATCCCGCTTCAATAGCTCTCCAATCTTGACCGCATGCAACAGCGACGCTACTGATGGCATTCATGATGCCCTTGTTGTGCGTGGCTGCCCTGAACGGGTCTTCTTCTGCAAAAACATGGGCCTCCAATATCCCTTCAATGATGTTCCGCCCCTCTTCGGGAGTTCCATTGTTTGCCAATTCTTCAGGAGTAAATATGGCTTCAACACGGGCCAGACGGTGTGCTGCAAGGTTGGATAAGATGCGGAGATGCACCCTTCCTCCGGTGAGGTCTTCAATTTTAGGAGCGATACGTTCAGCCATTGTGTTCACTGCATTTGCTCCCATGGCGTCTCGGCAATCAACCAAAAGGTGAACGATGAGCATCGTCCCCATTGGTGTGGGGAGTTGACGTGTTTCAATCGCCTTGCATCCTCCGCCCAGGGAAATCATCCGAGATGGAATGTCATTGCAAAAGGCAATCAATTCATCGGAAGCGGCTGCAATAGCTTCTTCTGCATCATTGAGATCTTTGACCTCAAGAACTTGAAGTTGCCCAATCATGACAGGATCGTCGCTATTTGTCCTAAATCCACCCTTTTTTAGGCATCTTTTGGCCATGTTTGAGGCTGCGGCTACGACGCTTGATTCTTCTAAGCAAAATGGAATGATGTAATGCAAGTCATCGATAACGAAATTTGTCGCTACGCCGACGGGAAGTGACATTGTTCCGATTACGTTCTCAATCATCCTGTTTGCGGCATCTTCATCCAAATCCCCGTAGGCGGCAAGGGCATCAGTATGCTTTGATTCAAGATTAGCGGCTTCTGCTATGGCTTGGCGGCGTTCTTCTACCGATTTGCGAAAGAATCCTTTGAACCGACTGTTTTCAACTGGCATGGGCTGTTCCCTCAGTAGCCCCTAAGGGCGCCCTTCCTTCAATGAATCGTTGGTTAGGATGTGCCGTTTATGCCTTGATGTTAACGCGATTAACGGATTTATTAACGCGTTAATCATGCGTTAATCATGCGTTAATTAGGGGAAAAACATTCCCTTGGTGACTTGTCTAACATGTACTAACGGCTATGTGTAAACCTCTCTGGCGCTCAAAGATGATATACTAGAGATTCGTTGTCCCTGTATGGTCAAGGAAAGCAATCTCTACGGGTTGCCACTACTCGCTCAAAACCCATTTTCCACCCGCCCACTTGAATCTGGGGAAGTCGGGAAATTAATCGGTAGAACGGCTCTCTTTACGCAATTGAAAAATTACATCACGCTAAGGTCTTCTCGGAGAGTGTTGTTAGTCGGGCCCCTTGGGTCAGGTAGGACCTCTCTTCTTCGCTGCCTTGTCCCCTATTGCGGCAGGGCTGCTTACATTTCTCATCTGTCAGCAAATGCTCCAGCTAAGGCCTTGCTGGATACGATGTACATGGAGATTAACGACCTCACAGCTCCAACCCGGCGTGATGAGGTGGTTAAGGGGCTCGTCGATGGAATGTATGGCTTTGGCGATAAATTACCGATGATCGTTATTGATGTTCCAGCGAGCGATATGTCAGTACTCAATGTTGCTCTGCGTGATACCCTTTCTGTTTTGGAGCGACTTAATGCTCTCGTGGTCCTTGTATGCGATTATCGGCAACGCCAACAACTCCCCCAAGAACTCTCCATGGCTTTTGATGAACATCGTATCTCTCCGTTTACTCCATCGGATGTCGTCTCATTGGTTGACCAACGTCTTGCTTCAGTTGGTTCAATGAATTCAGACTTCACCCTTCAAGACGCAAACAGGATTCTTGAACACACGGACGGTTATCCTGCTTCGATCATCAAAGTGTTACGCAATGCCGTTGACCAAATCCGTATGGGCAATGAAATGGGAGTGGCGGAACCGTCCTTTGACACATCTGCTCGATTGGAAGTCAGGGATGGCCCATCTACCCTCGACCAACTCATGACTCCACCTTACGAAGAGACACTGGAGGCGAGTCATTCGGATGTTGAAGTAGACCGCCTTGAAGAAGGTCCTGATTCACCTGAGGTGGAGGAAATAATCGATGCATCAATTCCTTGGAATGAGCGTGATGCTGAAGTATTTGACGGAGACGAATCTGCTTTCGGAGGTTTATTTGATTTGGACATGGGGGCGCTCAATGATGCCCAGGAACTTGATGAACCGTTACAACCCACTCCGTTTGAAGCACCCATTATCGATGCATCCAGCGTTCAAGAAAAACCGTATTTCCCCCCGCCTAGTGGCAATTTTGGAGGTCTTGTGACTCGAAACAAAGGGGGTATGGGGACTCGTTTCGGCACCCCAGGTTCCGATTTGAACCCACCCAATCAACAACATAAGGTGGAAATGAGTGAAGGGAATGAATACTGGGTGGCGGAGGAAAGTCCACCAATTCTTGTACCCGAGGAATACGAAGAAGAAGAATCTGCGGCTCTCATTTACGATGAGGTCGGTCTCATGTCCGATGAACATGACATCAGCGATGAACTCCTGGCTGCTGATGACTTACATATTGAACCTACAATCAACAAAGAAGAATTGAATGAAAGCGGGGCAATCAATGTCCAAGATGAAAATGTATTGAATCTCATTTCACGTTTGGTTCATGCGCTTGAGACGCCAAGTGGCGCTCGGTCGTCCTCATCTGACATCATCAACTTCTTTGAGTCACGCCGCAAAACACTCGTTGGCCCTAAAGAAAGCCATCCACTGGACAAACATTTGCTCTCATCACTTTCACATTCAGAGGCATACGTAGTAAGCGAAGCGAATGAAAGGGATTTTTCACCTTCGGATGAAGAAATACTCACTCACTTATCGATAAAACGCGCTCGGCTCTCACAAATTTCCAACCGCTTATTGAAAGGTGGTATTTTACAAGCAAGGAAGGTAGGGCGCCACCGTAAGTATATTCTTACTCAAATGGCTAGGGCTCAATTAGAGGCTTGGGGGACGTTTCAAAGGAGTGATTCTGAATGAAGTGGAATATAGCATGGTCTTGGCAATCAGAGGGTCGTATCGCAGCATTAACTGCTGTTGAGGGAGGATTACTGGTTAGTGCAGGTCTTCAGCTTACGATGCTCGAAGCATCCGGTGAACAACGTTGGAGTGTTGAGGTACCGTTCAAGGTTCATGCAGCACAAGCCTCGCAAGGAACCATTGGAATGCTTGCAGCACATGGCTTCTATTTGATGGACACAACCTCTGGAGGGATGGTTCACGAAGGAAGGAGTGCACCGGGTGGTTTTAGCGATCTTGCGCACCGTCCTGGGGGCGGATGGGTTCTTGCTGGTAGGCAAGGACAGTTGCATCTCTTCTCTCAGGAAGGACGTGGAATTCGTCGTGTTGAAACCGGGCCAATTCGGAGACTTGTTGGATGGCTTGACCGAGAGCACCTTCTGTGGCAAGACCCAGATGGATATTTGTGGTGTGGGCGGCTAACAGGAGACGATAGGAAGAGAAAATTGGAGGACCGTTCATGGAGTTGGTGTTCAGCACTTACGGAAGGGCGTCTATTGCTTCAAAGTGGAGACGGTGGAATTTGGGAGGGCGTGCCTCATCCGTTTGGTTGGGATCAACTCGAACATCTTGAGCACGAATCAATCGAGCCCATGGAAGCGGTACGCAGCGGAGACGGTTGGTGGGTTTTAGGTATTGAAGGCAACCTTCATGCGCTCAGCCTACCCAATGAACAGGACGATGAGGACTCAGAGCCTTTGGGCCTACACATGGACCTGGGAGATTTGCTTGTATTGTGCACTCCCGATGCTATGGCTACAGCGACAAGAAACGGATTGGTTAGAAAATGGTCTGCACCACACCTTTCCGAAGCAGAACGACAAGGTCGATACAAAGCAGCAGCAGAGGCAGCATTGGCTCGTAACTGGGACGAACGCCGCCAATTGTTCATCAGAGCACAGGAAGCAGAAGATCTTGGAAAGTTATCGCTTGCCATTGAGCTTTATGAATCGCTGGGAAGAACTGAGGACGCTCGTCGTTTGTTAAGTCGTCAAAAGGAGGGGGGCGAATGAAAGAATCTCCAGATACGCTATCGGTTGAACGTGTTGAGAAATATCTTGACATTACAAAAAGAGCACGAGCAAAGGCTACACCTTTGGTGGAGCCGCCTTCAAAAGAGGGTGAACATCTTTCCGTAATGTTGCGAATGGCTGATGATTATGCTTCGGACGCTCAACATTTCCTAAGTATCGGGGATTTAGTTCGTGCTTTTGGAGCGATAAATTATGCACATGCTTGGATTGATGCCGGCGTGAAGTTACGATGGCTGGATGGACACGGTGACGATGTCCTTTTCACTTTGCCGTGATTTCTTCTATAGCGATTCAAGAAGGTGAAGCCTGCTTCCTTTCCGAACTTCAATAACTGTAAGATTTTTCTTGTAAAGACGTCGCTTGAGTTCTGTGTCAACCGTTAGAGTCGCACATTGAAGTGTGCTTGCCATCTCAAATAGAATATCATCGGTATGGGTGAATGTTTGGTTTTCGTTGATTTGTATTATCGCTTTCGCTTCAAGCAATGAAAGCAGCAATCGTTTGGCGGGAGAGCGCTCTGTTTCAAGTACCTTCAGTTCATCAATCACTTCGGGAATGAGAACCCATTCACAAGGTCCAATAAGGCGTTCAATCTCATGCTCGATGTTAATTTTTGCATCAATACAAGCGACCCATCCGCAGGCGTCTATGAGCACCTGCTGCATCATCTCGCCTCATTCTATGGTTCCGTAGCCTATTAGGCGCCACCGTGAGCCAATTCTTCTGGAAAGAGAGATTCTCTGTCCTTTGTCTGCACAAATTGGAAGTCGGAGATCAAGATTGGTTCGGTGTTTCTCTGCGTTACGAGTTACGCCAACCGATGTTGCTGTGGCAACATTGAGCATCAGCATCTCATTGTTGCGTAGCGGTTGAATCTTTTCAGGTACTTCACCTTCTCCGGCCACCATGTGAGACATTAGATTCACACTGATGCTTAGAGCGTTATGGACTTCAGGGAGTTCACCTTTACGTGCCACTACTTGGCCAGAGAGGTTATCTGCAGTCGTTATTGAGGGGTCAAGCAACGTTGCCATTCCACACAACCCGCCTGCATGCATTAAATCCAAGGATTTCCCACCGCCTTGCATGCTGCTAACAACGGCTTCAATAGGTTCCCAAGTGGATTTGTTGCCTTTTTCGATTTTACGTCCTGGACCGATGACAATTTCATCTCCTTCCTTGAACTCGCCTTCAACAATACTGCCTCCAATAACTCCACCTCGTAGTTTACCTGGTCGGGTTCCTGGCCTGTTGATATCAAACGATCGGGCCACATGCATGATCGAGCGTTTGTCCTTTGAACGGTCTGGAGTGGGTATTGTTGCCTCAATGGCCCGGATTAGAATGTCAAGGTTGACATCATGGTGTGCTGATACAGGGATAATTGGTGCGGATTCTGCGATGGTTCCCTTGAGGAATGTTGTGATCTCCTTATGAGATTCAATGGCTCTATCCCTCGTTACGAGGTCAATTTTGTTTTGTACAATGACGATGTTCTCAATTCCTGCAATCTCAAGCGCCATGAGATGTTCTCTCGTTTGCGGTT
>CEOP01023047.1_pt1 | contig 14813 bp, 22 predicted proteins | sample 361301 | NCBI WGS metagenome assembly CEOP01 (sample SAMEA2619548, study PRJEB7988) | marine metagenome | biome: marine biome (ENVO:00000447); feature: deep chlorophyll maximum layer (ENVO:xxxxxxxx); material: "saline water (ENVO:00002010), including plankton (ENVO:xxxxxxxx)" | depth 55 m
TCATAGCGACGAAGACATTGATGCTGATAAGAGTGGTGAGTTAGCAGCTAAATTAAAAGTTTGTCTAGCAGAGTTTCCGAAACTAAAAATGACTGAAATACTACAAGGTGATTTAATGTTTACAGATGATGTAACTACAAAAGACATTGATGGAGAATCACATTATGTCTTTACACCAAATACAATTATGTATGCTGTACCCACGAATTCTAAAATAGGTAAAGAAATAAACAACGCTAAAGTTGGAATTGTTTGGCACACGACATATAAAGGTGATTCGATAGAAAATTTGAAAGCATCATTCGGAGCTAAGATACCAGGTGGATCATCTACTGTATGGCAAGATGATGCTACATTTAGAGATGTATCAGGTAGAGCTACATTCACAGCAACAGATACAGTAAAAGTAACTAAACTATTATCTAATGCTGGTAAACAATTTCAAAGAATTAATTCAGGTAAGTTTAATAAATTTATGAGATGGAATGACAGTCTAGGTAGTTCAGCTGTTGGTGCTAGTTTTAAAACTTATTTAAATACATATACAAGAGCTGGTAAGACACTACCCGCTTCAGGAAAAGTAGTACAAATGTACTTCAAACATTTTAATGATTGGTGGATAAAAAACAAAGGTGATACACCTACAGCGAAAAATAATTTAAAAAGACACTTAGCTGAAATAAGAAAGGCTACAGATACATTAAAGAATGTAGTAGACTTTATGAAATTTCTTATCGAAGCTAAACTAATGATAATCAAACAATTAGACTCAGCTAAAGGTATAGCTAAGACATTCGTTAAAACAGACAACGGATTTAAAGTTGTAAATCCAGAAGGTTATGTAGCTATTGACAAATCAGGTGAGGCTGTTAAAATAGTAGACAAACTAGAATTTAGTTTTAATAACTTTACTGTAGCTAAGAATTGGGATAAATAGTACTATGAAAGAAAGAAAACAACCACAAGACCCTCATGTAGGTGATGAACCAGGTACACAACCAAAGAAATACTATAAAGGCTTGAGTAAAAAAGATAAAGATGCTAGAGCTAAACACTTTAAAAAAGGTGGTAAAGGTCCCGCTCCAGGTGATAAAGATGATGATGGTAAACAAGTTAAGACTAAACCAAGTAAACATACATTAAAGTTTAGAAAGTTATTTGGTGAAGGTGATGCAGATAAATCACTTAATGATAAGTCAAAGAAATCTGGTATACCTGTAGGGATACTCAAACAAGTATTCAAACGAGGTGTTAAAGCTTGGCAGACCGGTCATAGACCAGGTACAACAGCTGTTCAATGGGGACATGCTAGAGTCAATTCTTTTATCACAAAAGGTAAAGGTACATGGGGTAAAGCTGATAAAGACTTAGCTGATAAAGTAAGAGGTGAAGGTCTTTGGGATAACATTAGAAAGAAACGAGCTCGAGGTGAACCAATGAGAAAGAAAGGTGAAAAGGGAGCTCCAACACCAGATGCTATAAAGAGGTCACAATGAAAACATTTTTAGAACATATAGATTTTGGTAAGTATGAAGGCAAGCATGTACCATTAGAAAGACCTATGGTTGAAGTATCAGAAGATGATGATAAAGAAATCAACAAACCTAAGAGAGGTGGTTCTAAAAAGTTTTATGTTTATGTTAAAGACGGTGATAAAGTAAAGAAAGTTTCTTTCGGTGCTAAAGACGGTGGTAGTAGTCTTTCAGTTAAATTAGACGATCCCAAAGCTAGAAAGAACTTTGCAAACAGACATAATTGTGATACAGCTAATGATAAATTATCTGCTAGATATTGGAGTTGTAGACTTCCATACTATGCTAAAGACTTAGGGTTAACAGGTGGCGGAAATTTCTTCTGGTAAACCATATACAGATATAGGTATCATAAGATTATTCTCTAGTGAAGTCGATAGTGAAGAATTAGTTTGGCATCGTGATAAAGAGAATAGAAAAGTTGAAGTCATAGAAGGAGAAGGATGGCAATTTCAATTTAATGGGAGTTTACCATTTGAATTGACAGAAGGTAGAAAATTTGATATACCAGAAGGGATGTATCATAGAGTTATTAAAGGTAAAACAAATTTAGTTTTAAAAATAAAGAAATGAAATTATTTAAACAATTAACAGAAAGTAAAAACAAAGGTGTAACATTTACTTTTGGTCGTTTTAATCCGCCTACAGTCGGACACATGAAGTTAGCTAAAAAGATGAAGTCGGTCGGTAAAGGTAAAGATATAAAAATATATACTTCACATACTACAGACAAACAAAAGAATCCATTAACAAATGCTCAGATTAGAAAATACATGGGTGCTATGTTACCAAAAGGTATTGATGTAGAAGATACGGTAGCTAGAACTGTATTTGATGTTGTAACTGATTTACATAATCAAGGGTATGAACACATACAAATGGTAGTCGGTTCAGATAGAATTCGTGAGTTTGACAATTTATTGAAGAAATACAATGGTGTAAAAGCCAGACACGGATTCTATAATTTTAAATCTATTAAAGTTGTATCGGCTGGTGACAGAGATCCCGATTCAACTGATGTTGATGGTATGTCGGCATCTAAAATGAGACAATTAGTTTCTGTTGGGGATAAAGAAACATTTATAAATTCATTACCTCGTGGATATAAACTTGGTAAACAATTATACAAAGCTGTTCAGAAAGGTATGGGTATTAGTGAAGACTTTCCGGACTTCATGTATGAGTTATATGACCCACAAAAACATGAATGGGGTACAGATGCTGGTAGAGAGTACGCTCAAGATTTTACACCAGGTCAAGAGATTAAAGACTATGTTCAAAGACATAAAAGTATAACTCATCATATTAAAACTAGAAACGAAGAAGAAGTACCGAAGAAAGTAATGGTAGACAAAGAGAAGTTTTATAAAGAATTAAAAAAAGAACGAGATGATTTTAAAAAACGATATGGTGATCGAGCTGATGAAGTAATGCACGCGACAGCTATGAACATGGCAAAGAGTAAACATGGACTATCTTAAATATAAAGAAGACGATTTAGTACTTGATATAGACGAGGGTGTTAACGATCCTGGTATATTCAAAGCTATTATTCTAGCAGGTGGACCTGGTAGTGGTAAATCTTATGTAGCTAAGAAACTTGGACTTAAAACTTTGGGTCTTATAGTTGTTAACTCAGATAATTTTTTTGAACTATTAATGAAACGAAAAGGTTTGTCATTGAAGATGCCAGACAATGAAACAGAAGAAAGAGAAGCAGCTAGAATGGCAGCTAAAGGATTAACTGATAAAAGATATCAATCATTGATAAATGCCAGAATGGGTATTATACTAGATTCAACATCAGGTGATCAAGGTAAGACATTTAAGATATGGAGAGAACTAACATCTGCTGGATATGATGTTAAATGTATTTTCATACAGACAGATTTAGATGTAGCGTTACAAAGAAATAGTGAAAGAAGTAGAACTATACCCGAGAAAATTGTAATAGCGTCACATAAAGCTGCTCAAGGTGTTAGAAAAATGTTAAAGAGTAAAATGAAAAGAGACTTTCATGAAGTAGAAAATAACGGTGGACCGATAGATATTAAAATCGCTGGTCAGTTAGGTCAATGGGCTAGAAAACCAAACCCAAGAGCTCTAGAATGGATAGCTGCTGTTAAACGAGGTTACGATTCAGTCCGACATTCAGGTCTTAAAGAAGACATAAATAATAATACAATACAAAAATTTAACGAGTATTTCAAATGACAATAGGAACAAGTAACATAAGTTTCAGTACAATTGCTACAGAAGTAGGATTATCTAATAGTAATTTAAGTCTTTCAGATTTATGTAGAAAACAAATAGTATTAGACCCAGCGAACAGTAGACAGACATATACATTGACTGATAATTTAACTCTAACTACAGCTGATGCTACTGTTGCTGACAATATGAACTTAGCATCAGGACCTGATGAAGTAAGTGAATTTAAATCTTTTGGTCAAGACGGTATTCAATTCAGTTCAGCTAGTAGTAATGTAGCTACAGAAGTTGAATCATATCAACATCAAACAAGTGTTTCAGGTACTTGTATGGTAGCTTTGTTAACATCAATTAGACTTTGGGTTCAAAGAAGTGGTAATGATCTTGTATTCTATGCTGACGAAGGTTCAAATGGAAATCTTCAATTTCATTATAGAGAAGGTACTTCTGTTAGTGGAACTCAAGAATTAGCTAGACTAGCTGGTGTAGGTACAGGTGCTACTAATGTTACACAAACTATTACTTCTATACATAGTACTGGAGCTGGTGGTATCATTGGAAGTGTAAGTTTTAATAATACAGGTGGACTTCAAACTAGTGGTACAACATCATCAACAAATACAAAAATAGGATATAATTATTTGGGTAGTTTTATGGGTGAGTGTATACCAAGTGGTGCTAGTCTTGTAAAAGTGTATAGACATGGATTTAATATTACACCTGTAGGTAAGAGAGTTAGAACAATTAATTTTTACACTGCTATTAAATCTGTAATGTATACTAATCAAGATGAGTGTTGTTAAGATATGATTACGATAAGACATAAAGAAACAATTTTAAGAAATGCTATGGATGAAGCGTACGCTATAGATATAGATATTGAGTGTTACAAAGAACCAATAGCTATGAAAGATAGATTCGTTAGAGAAAACTTTGATGACGCTGAACCAACAATAAATGTTAAAGAATATGATTGGGATAATTCACAAAAATTAGGATCACAAAGACATCAATTTTTAATACCAAAAAATAAACAAACAGATACATTTCCGACAGCCAATAGAGAAACAAACACAGCATATGACTCTTTAATATGGGAATGGAGAACATTATATCAACAAGATAATGATGTTCAGAGAATAGAACAAGAGTTGATGGAAGCTAATCGAGAACACGACGGAATTTAAAAGTATAAAATTCTAAAGATATAAATACATTACATTAACGGAGAATATTCAAAATGACAGTTTTTAAGCCATTAAGTACTGAAGCTAATCTAGGTACAGATACAGCAGGAGCATCTAATGTAAGTCTAGCGACTACAGTAAGATTATTTAATACAGCTGCAGTTGGAACAGAATATCTAGTAACATTAGAACAAGCTGATGGTACAGATATTGGTACATTTACATTAGACGGACAACAAGAAGCGTTTATTCGTAAAGACCCAACAGACAAACTATTCGCAGCTAATGCTAATGTAGAAGCTGTATCAGTAGCTGTATACGGATAATATTATGAAAGATACAACAGTAGTCACAGATTTCAAAGACCTTCGAAAAGCTATCGAAGAAGTCACTAAGAAAAACCCTGCTAAAACTCGCTATCAACAACAAGCTGAGAAAATGGGTTATACAAAAGATAAAACTGTTGTAGCAGAACAAACAATATCAGAAGCTTCAGCTTTAGATGGTATGATGGATATTGTTAAAACTAAAGGTGCTAAGAAAGTCAATGGTGTAATGATTGATATGTTTACTGCTAGTGTCATAACAAAGGCTTATGATAAAGTAAACGATGCTAATAAGAAGAAAATGGAAAAAGCTAATGTTCAGACATTAGTTAAATTAGCTCAAAAAGTCATGGGTATGAAAGAAGATACTGATCTTAACAGTACAGTAGAAGGTTTCGCGAGTGACGCTCAGAGAAGAGCAGCGTTCGCTAGTGGTTACAAAGAAAAAGGTAAAAAGAAAGACAAGAAAGAATCAGTCAATGAAGAAAATCTACAAGAGAGAATGAAACTTAAAGATGTTATGAGAAAACATGGTAGAGAATTAAAGAAAGTTTCAAAGTCAAATAGTCTTGAATTATCAAAGAAAGCGGAAGATGATTTAATGACATGGGCTATGAACTCTGGTGAAATTAGAACAGATGATCCAGACGAATTTGATCAGTGGTTAGATAACAATATAGATGATCTTGTTAAAGGAAAAATAAAAGAAGAAAATCTTCAAGAAGGCACATGGGCTGTCCCAGATTCATATAAGAAATTATATAATTTACAAGTAGGTTTCTTACAGATGCCATCAAAACCAACTCCAAGTAACGCTAAGAGAATGGCTAAAAATATATACGATATATTTGGTGATGATTCATTCTTTGATGATCTACTAAGAGTAGAAAAAGGAATGGATGGTGCTGAAGAAAAAGATTTAAGAAATTTAATAGTTAAACATTTAGAACCTTGGGGACTTAAATTTAAGAAAGGTTCTAAATATCAAATTACACATGCACCACAGAAGTGGTTAGACAACATGACAGCTAACCCAGCTGAGTCTGCTAAGAAAAGAAAATCAGGTAATATCAAAAAGTCTGGTTTGGGTTCTAGAAAGAAAGTAATATTTAAAACAGATAAAAAAGATAAGTTAGTTAGTCTTAAAGTTCATGAAGATGAAATGTCTAGAGCGAAAGAAGTTATAGCTTTACAGAAGAAACACGAAAGAGAAAAAGAAATCGAGAAAGAGAAACTTGAGAGAGAAAAAGAGAAAGCTAAACAAGCAGCTGATAGAGCTAAACAAACAGAATCATTTGTTACTAAATCACCATTCAAATTAAAATCAAAACAATATCCTAAAGCTATTGGTGTAACAACAGAAGGATATGGTAAAAGACACGCTAAACAAGAAAATATTTTAGAAGCTTGTGAATCATTCGGTATGATTACTGAACAAGAATTACAAGTAGAAAAGATTGAGAAAGTACTTGGTAAACAAGGATTTTTGACATATAATAAAGCTGAATTAGACGATATCTTTGAAGAAAGAGAAACACAAAGAATGATTTTAGCTTTAGAATCAGTTACAGAAGAAACAAAACCTACAGAATACGATAGAGAAAGTATTACAAAAGCTTTAGAAGAAGATTTAAATGTAGAGTTTACAAAACCAGATGGTATGAAGGCTATGGGTCCTGTTCTTAAGATGAGTAGTAATACCTATAATCTTAAAGATATGCATACTGGTAAATCATTCACATTTAAATACATAGACGAGGACAAAGAAGTGAAAACATTCGGACAAGTAATTAGTGAAGCTAGATTCTCAGCTAAACTAGTAAAACAAGCAGGTGGTATAGCTTTCGACAAAAGATATGTCGCGGGTAATATGACAGGTGCTGTCAAAGCTATAGAAAAATTAAAGAAAGGATTATCAGACGATCCTAAAGTTAGAGAACTTTTAAGAATAGCTAATGAGAGTTTTAATACACCATTCTTTAAAGAAATGTCATCGGAAGATCAAAATGCTTATGTTAAATTCTTTCAAAAATCATTAAAGAAATATGATGTAACATCACCAGCTCAGTTATCAAAAGATAAGAAAAAACAATTCTTCAATTACATTGACAAAAATTATAAAGCTAAAGATGAAGATGTAAAAGAAAATAATATACCACATATGTGTGCTACTCATGTAGAACATGGAATGTGGGGTTCAGGATTATGTGTTTCAGGTGAACATGATATAGTAGAACAAGAAGACGGTTCATTCGAAGTAAAACATTATACTGTAGAATTTGAACATGGTATCGAAGAAATGGTATCAGTCAATGAATTAGCTGTAGTCAAGGCAGAATCTCATGCTCATGCGATGGCAAAGAAAGCTGGTCGTAAAAAGAAAAAGTCAGAACAACAAAAAATTGATGCTAGACGAAAAACTTTTAGAGAGAAAATGAAAAAACTTGGTTACATCAAGGCTAGATAAAATGTTAACAGAAGGTAGAAAAGCACCAGATATGGGGATGCCTAGTCAAGCGGGTAATAATTTATTACACGCATTAGTCATGAAAGCTACAACTGAAAGACAACTTATGGGTATGATCGATAAGTTAGCACTCAAAATGGGTGGTAAATATAAAGATGCTAAAGATCCTGTAATAGTTGATACAGCTATTGAATTCTTTCAACAGAAAGGAAACAAAGGTGAACAAGGAAAAGCTGATAGAAATGTCTTTGTTCAAGTAAAAGGTGCCGCTGACCTTCGGGGTGGTGGTGTAATAAAATTAGATGATAAAAAGCAAGTTAAAATTACTAAAAAACAAGCTAATAGTATCATCAAAAACTTAGAAAAACTCAAACCTCTACAAAGAGGTCAAGTTCAGAAAGCTATGCAGAAGGATGAAAAGAGTTTTAAAAAGTTTTTAAATATTCTAGATGTATAAATACATATAGATTTAAATTAATATCTTAGGAGATAAGAAAATGCCATTATGGGGAGCAACAGACGCAGACGAGTCAAAACCTAAACATTTGACTACTGCTCAAAAGAAAGAAGTCTATGCTGCAGCAGGTGGTTGGACAATAGAAGCAGGTTCTACAATGACTGGTAATGGCAATACAAGTGCTACACCAGAAGTTCTAGTAGCTATCGGTTCATTGACAACAGCACTTGGTTCAGCTGACATAACAGAAATAGAATGGATCACAACAACAGCAGATAAATCTGATGGATTTACTTTATCAGTAAGAGCTAGATTTAACGAAGCAGTTGATGTTGATACAGGAAGTGGAACACCTTACTTAGCAGTAACTAACGGAAACGAAGGTTCTGGTACAGGTCGTGGACCACATAACTTAGCGTACGCTTCAGGTACAGGTACTAATGAATTAGTATTCTCACTAGCAATAGCAGCAGCTAACGCAGCTACAAATGCTGATGATGTATTAACAATCGGTGCTAACGCTATGAACTTGAACTCTGGTACTATTAAAGATGCTGGTACTTCAACAAACGCAACTATTACAAGTAGTTCAGCGATTGGTACAGCAGCTGGTTCATTAACAGTTACAGCGTAAATAGGATAAAATTATGAAATCTTTTAAAAGTTATATAAGAGAGAGTAATGGATCTGGTGGGATATCGAGTGATATCCCTCAAGATTTTCATATGCTTGATAGAGAAGATGTGAGACAAAGAGTTAATGCTTGGTTAGAAGGTTGTTCTAATATGGAATATTCTTCTGTAGACGCCGCGTTGACACAATTAGCCGGTAAAGTTCAACAACTTGGTTTAACATTCAATATGTCAGAACAAGAATTTGGTTCAGACGGATCAATAACATTAAATGTACATCAATATGGTGAAAAATTAGACCCAGCTGATACTCATGTATTAGAACCCACAATACCAGAAGATTTATCTATGACAGTAGATTATCAATTATCAGGTAATGGTGGATATAGGATAATGGCCAAACTGAACTAGTTTTCGTAAGTACTATATACTTACATGATGGATATATTTGAAGACCTCAACGAGGAAAATTTTACACTTTTCGCTATACGATACTACAATAACCCTCAATGTACAAGTACAGAGGAGTTTTATGAAGATATCCGACGATTCAGATATCTGAAAAGACTACTCAAAAGATACTTTAAGACGGGTGAGTTAAGAGAAAGGTTAATACTCAACCATTTAATTGTGTTAAGTAATTTGTTCGGCGTGAACAACACTATTAAGATGTTGGAGTTTAAGATAGAACCTGAATACTGGTCTATTTTAAAAACTTGTTTATTATATTTGAATTATATTGATGAAGATTGGAAAACAGAGATTCCATTAGATAACGAAGTTACAAAACGAATGAGAGAAATATAAATGGCGAGTAGAGCTATAGACACAGTTATTACCTTTAGAGTCCTTAAACTACTAACAAAGAAATGGACTGATCACGAAGCCTATGATTTAGGTATTATCGATAAGAAAGGTAAAAGAAATAAAGAAGTAGAAATCGACACAAAAGAAAAGAAAGAAGCTTTTACTTTTTTACACAGACTTGTATTCAATTTAAAAAGAATTATAGAAATGCTACCTGGTGGTAGATCAAAACTCGGTTCTTATGCAGCTGCTCTTTTTCTCATCAAAGAACATACAGGTCTAACAGGTTCCAAGTTAGACAAAGAAGTATTTAGATATTTACAAGAAGCGAATCTTTTAGATAAAAATCTTCTAGAAGAATTCGAACCAATCACAAAACTAGAAACTGAAAAAACATTTCATCTCAGACAGAATATGATCATTAGTGAAGATTTTGAAGCTGAACGAGGTGATACACTAATTCATTCAGGTGCCAAACCTGTCGGAAAAATCTACGGTATCAGTCTATTTAGAATGTATAATGTAGATCAAAATAAAATGATGATCTGTTCAGGTCATGATCTAAAATAAACAAATCAATAAGGATATATTATGGACATTAAAAATTTAACAATACAACAAACCCCATTCGAACCAATCGATACAACAGTATACTTTGGTGGTAGAAAAGTTATTCTATTCGGATTACCAGGTGCATTCACGCCGACCTGTTCAACAAAACAATTACCAGGATATGAAGCTATGTTTGAAATGTTTCAATCAAAAGGTATAGATGATATTATATGTACATCTGTAAATGATGCTTTTGTAATGGGTAAATGGTTCGCTCAACAAGATATAGCTAATGTAAAATGGATAGCTGATGGATCAGGTGTTTTAGCTGATAAACTTGATATGTTATGTAAAAAAGACAATCTAGGCTTTGGTGTAAGAAGTTGGAGATACGCTGCTGTTATAAATAACGGTATAGTAGAACAAATGTTTGCCGAAGAAGGTAAATGTGATAATCATACAGAAGACCCGTATGATATATCTTCACCAGAAAATGTCTATGAGAAATTATAAGAAAGAATACGAAAGATATCATTCTAAACCTGAACAAAAGGTTCGTAGAGCGGCTCGTAATGCCGCTAGAAGACTTCTAAAAGACCGAAAAGGTATCAAGGGTAAAGATGTACATCATAAAGATAACAACCCAGAGAACAATGATCCAAAGAATCTATCAGTAGTCAGTAAAAATTACAATAGAAAAGAACCGAGACTTAGAGAAGACAAACTCAAAGAATGGTTAGATGTTGTAGAAAAGAAAGATATACAAACAGCATTAAAGAAAATCAAAGGTCTCACAAAGAAACAAGTTCAAATGTTATCTACAATGCCTACACCTGTTCTTACTAGTATGATAAATCAATTATCAGTATTAGTCGCGGGTGATGTAGAAAAGTACATGGAATCATTCGAAGAAGAAATGGGTACTGTTACAGGTCCACATATAGCAGGTACAGGTGACGATTCATCTACAGTTCTAGTCAAGAAGAAAAAACGAGTAATGAAAAGAATCAAAGACACAATAGACTACAATAAGAAAGGTGGTCATAATGTCTAAAATTCTAGATATCTTTAAAAAGATCGGAATCAAGATTAAAGATTTTTTTGTATGGTTATATCTCAGATTTATGAGATTTTTCGAAGATCATAAATATCTTCATGTAACTCATACTAAATATGATACAGAAGGTAAAGTAGTTGATACTTTAGTAAAGAGTTTTACAGTAAGAAAGTTCTATAAGTGTACACCAAAACACATAAAATTTAAGACTTATGATGGTACACTAGTAGAATTAAAAACAGCAACACCAATGGACTACATGACAGAAACTATAGTTGGTGAAGTAAAATATTTTGAATAATGAGTGAGTGTCCAGAAGATTTAGTTTGTTTTACAGAAGATGAGTGGACAGACTTTTTAATTGAATACGAATTAGATATTGTAAATGAAGTTGGTGGTATGCCCGTTTCTCAAACAAGTGATGCGGCAGAGATAGCTAATTTCACTTGGCAAGTTCTATTCTTATCACCTTGGGAGTTAGCATATATAGCTTTACCAATGAGTGTATTGGCATTCTACGGATTAACAATTTATGGGTTATTTAAATATATACAGAGGAAATTTTCATGATAGAAAAAATTATAGCGGAGAACTTAAACATAGATCAAGGACTGATCAAAGATGATTCAAACTTTGTAAATGATTTGGGTGCTGACTCACTAAATATAGTAGAAGTCATAATGGGTATTGAAGAAGAATTCGATATCGAAATACCAGATGATGATGCTGAGACACTTCATACTGTAGGTGACTTAAAACAGTACATAGAGGATAATTCATAATGGAATATTATATGATAATAAACTTTATAATAGTAAGTATAGTTTCATATTGTATTGGTCGGTTACATGGCCGTGAGAAATATAGGGGTAATTCATAGTGCAACAGTTTTTTATAGCAATAATAGCAATCCTAGGGATAGCTTGTTGGTGGTTGTATTCAGAGAATCAAACATTAACAATGAACAATATGCAATTAGAAGTTGCTATTCAACAACAAGAAGAAGCGATAGCTACTATTAAAGAAAGTTATGAGAAACAAGGTCAAGCTTTGAATCAGTTATCTTCTAGAAACGCTCAGATAGAAGCTGAGATGAACGGGTACTTGGATATATTCAGAAGACACAATCTGAATAAATTAGCGATAGCTAAACCAGGTTTAATTGAAAAAGATGCCAATGATGCTACATCAGCGGTTTTCAGGAGTATAGAAAATGATAGCAAAGAGCTTGATTCGTTGGACGATCCTAGTTCCGACATTAATCCTAACAATTAGTGGGTGTTCCGTATTCGGAACAAAACAGATAGAGGTTTCATCTAAACCTATTGAAATAGATATTATTCAACCAACAATGCCGAGAAATATCGATCTTAAAGATCCTCAATGGCATGTAGTTTCATCAGCTAAAATCGTTAATCCATGTGTCAAAGAGTCATATGAACCTAAACAGTTCGATAAAGAGGGTAAAGAGAAGTTTAAAAGACCGAAGATGGATCACCCTGATGGTTTATTGAAAGAAAATGGTAAACCTGTAAGAGTATGTAAAAACGGTAAAGAAAATGATTGGCCAGAAGGTTACACATATTTAGATAAATTCTTAGATGAAGTAAAGAAAAAGAATAGTGGTGATGTAGTATTCTTCGCGATCACTACAGAAGACTATGAGTTGATGGCATACAATATGCAAGAACTCAGAAGATACATTCGAGAAGTACAAGAAGTAGTTGTATATTATCGTAATGTAACAATCAACGATAAAGAAGCTGTCGGAGCTAAAGTCACTAAAAAATAAATAAAATCAAGTCCTTGACAAATACGCATATGCTAGTATAATAAGTAGTATACATTATGTTTTGGGTTGATAAGAAATATTTACGATTAGTCAGTTCTCGGTTTAGAAACGCCAAGTGGAAAACCGAAGAACTGTTTAATCATTCGTGTCCGTATTGTGGTGATTCTGAAAAGAATAAACACAAAGCTCGTGGATATCACTTCAAACTCAAAGAAACATTCGTTTATAAATGTCATAATTGTGGTGAATCTAAAGCGTTCAGTAAGTTTCTAAAAGATCATGATACTAAACTATACAATGAGTATTGTGTAGAGAAGTTTTACAAAAAAGAACCTTCGTTTACAAATGTCATAAAAGAAACAAAGACCCCTGTATTCAAAGATGATCCTCTCAAAAAAGTTGGTTGTGTATCAGCGATAGATTCACAACAAGCAATAGATTATCTCAATCATAGACGAATTCCGAAAGACAGATGGGATGAATTATACTATATTCAGAATTGTCAATCTCTAAGTTCTTTGGATTATAAGTATAGAGATAGAGTGTTTGGAAATGACCCAAGATTAGTTTTACCGTTCTATTCAAGACAAGGTAAACTAGTGGGAGTTTCAGGCAGGGCTCTAAATAACAACAAACTAAGATATCTAACACTAAAATTTGATGATCAAGAACCACTCATCTACGGCTTACGAACAGTCGATTATAATAAAGTAGTTTATGTTACAGAAGGCCCTATTGACAGCTTGTTTCTTCCTAACTCAATTGCAGTCGCTGGGAGTGACTTCTCAAAATTAAAATCGATAGTACCAACAGAACAAGCTGTGGTCGTTTTCGATAATGAGAGAAGAAATCCTCAGTTACACAAATTGATGGATCAAGTTATAGAAGACGGATTTACTATTTGTTTTTGGCCAAAGACTATACAAGAAAAAGATATCAATGACATGATATTGAATGGTTTATCTTCAAAAATTGTAGAAGATATTATTAATAAGAATAAATTTTCAGGTCTATCAGCGAAGATGGCCTTGAGCGACTGGAGTAGAATTAGTGGGTGAGGATCAACAAAAGATTGTTAAGCGAAGTGGTGAGTTAGAGCCAATCAATTTAGAAAAAGTACATAGAATGGTAGAGGCAGCGTGTAAAGATGTCTCTGGTGTATCAGCTTCGTCTGTAGAGATGAATTCTGGTTTACAGTTTTATGATGGAATGACATCAACAGAGATACAGAGTATTCTCATTAAGTCAGCTGCCGATCTTATATCATTAGATAGTCCAAACTATCAATATGTAGCAGCTAGATTGTTGTTGTTTCAAATTAGAAAAAGTGTGTTTAACACTAAATGGAAAGATTCAAAGATTTATCCTCCATTGAAAGATATCGTTACACGAAATATCAATTATGAAGTGTATGACGATAAACTTATCACATATTATAGTGACGAGGAGTGGGATAAATTAGACAGTTATATGAAACACGATAGAGATATGTTGTTTACATATGCTGGGTTAAGACAAGTGGTTGACAAATATCTAGTTCAAGATAGAAGTTCTGGAAAGATATTTGAATCACCTCAATATATGTATATGTTGATAGCCGCTGTCTTATTTAAGAATTATCCAGTAGAAAAGAGGTTATCGTATGTCAAAAGATATTACGATGCTGTATCAACATTTAAAATCAATATTCCGACACCTATCATGGCTGGTATTCGTACTCCTCTCAGACAGTTTGCGAGTTGTGTCTTGGTTGATTCTGATGATTCTCTTGACAGTATTTTTAGTTCTGATAT
>CEOP01043313.1_pt1 | contig 14807 bp, 13 predicted proteins | sample 361301 | NCBI WGS metagenome assembly CEOP01 (sample SAMEA2619548, study PRJEB7988) | marine metagenome | biome: marine biome (ENVO:00000447); feature: deep chlorophyll maximum layer (ENVO:xxxxxxxx); material: "saline water (ENVO:00002010), including plankton (ENVO:xxxxxxxx)" | depth 55 m
CCTGAGTTGTTGCCGCCTGAGTTGTTGCCGCCTGAGTTGTTGCCGCCGCTTGAACTTCCACTTGAGAAGAATGCGCAGTCATGATTGCCGTCATTATCAGCGTCATAGATGTTGGTTGAGGTGTTTGCATCATTCACTTCTACCGAGTCGTTCAGTCCGTCGCCATCATCGTCAATGTCAGATTCATCGTTGATGCCATCGCCATCAAAATCAAGCGGTGAGGTGTCGTTTGAATCAGGAATACAATCGTTATCGTCATCGGAATCAAGGCTGTCTATGACCCCATCGCCGTCGTTGTCATTGTTGCCGTTGTAGCTTTGGTTGTACAACATGGATTGTTGCTGGGAATCGGTAAGCACTCCAACCGAACGGGCGCCGGACTCGAGTACTGGACCTTGCCATGTATCTGAGGATGATTCTTGTGGTACAACTGCAAGGCCTGCGGACAAGGCTTGTATTACAAATAGGAATACGAATACGACTACAGATTTCTTGTGCATAAATTCTTCTAAAGGACCCTCCCTTTTGTATATTTCCTCACCAGAATCTATCATGAATGGTACGCTGGATAAATCATGCCACTCACAATTATTTATCCAAAAAGAGTCCAAATGAATCAATCCACTGAACACCAGCATCAGTGAACCATGCTTCAGCATTTTCGTAAGGCTGTGAGGTCTTGGTCTTCCTCATTGCCCGTGCTCTTTTCGAGATGAGATTCCAAGCGGTTTTACTACCGATTCCAGGTATCGCACTGAGTTGTTTCTCAGTTGCAGTGTTATGGTTGAGTCCAATTTCAACTCCGGTAATAGAGCGTGCTCCATGTCCTGTAACAATGACATCAGACTGTGTCTCCAGTGGAATCTTGTACTCTGCACCGATGAGGATCGGATAGGCGCCAATTTGCCTACCAAAGGTAATTCCAGGCCGACCATGTACGGATGATGAAGTATGTATTTCAGTTTCATGAACAGGTAACCGTGTTCGTCCATCGTGGGTTTCCCAGTGCACATCCCGTAGAATTCCTCCTAGAGGAAACAACTCTTCCAGCAGTGGTTTGTCGATTGTATCACGGCATGTTTCTTTGAATCGAGCAAAGGCTTGCTGAGGTATCTCTTGAAAACCTTCACCCTCAACCTGCCGTATGTTGATTCGGCGAAGCAAAAGTCCTTCTTCACGGATTTCTTTCAGCAAGTCGAGATTCATGTTGTAGGTTTGCTCAGTCTCACCGTTCAGCCCAGCGATAAAATTCAGCCCCGGCAGAAGTTTTGGCAACCCCCTTTCCCCTCGTTCGCTACCGTGCTTATTGATGAGACGAATGGCCGATTTGAGTTGTGCTGGGTCGCAATTGAGCCAATTCGCTTCGTGAACACTCGGGTCGGCAGATTCCAAACCAAACGAGAGAACAGCTCCGTCAGATAGTGTTTGCACCAATGTCTTGGTGATCGCTTCAGATTCTTCAAGATGTTCAGCAATGATGGAAGGGTTTCCGTTATCGGTATGGAGAATTCCCAATCGCTCATCATCTCGCAGACCGTGAAGCAATCTTGCAATAGGTTCGGGATTTGGGACCGGATATTCAAGTTCCTTGACTCCCTCCGCCATGTAAGTGTAGGTGTCGGTCATTCCTCCAAGACGTACATGTCGGACTCCCGAATCATGTGCACGTCTGACTTCTTCGATGATGTCCTCGGGAGTACGCCAAATGGGGACACCTTTTTTTGGTTCAATGCAGAATTTGCAACCTCGCTTGTAGCGTACGCATCCTTGGTAGACTTCAACTTCATAGGTTAGCGGTCCTGGTTTCATTTCAGTTCCTAAATCAGGATGGTGGGACACTGCTTTACTGGTTGCACCAGCATGTGCCCAAGAGGTCCATTGCTCCGCAGTTCTTCGTGCATGTTTCCACGAGCCAGTTGCAAAAAACCCATCAAGTGTCGCATCGGTATCCTGTACGGCAAGGAAGAGATTCGGCCTGAGGGGATTCCATCCTTGCTGCCTCCATCCCCGGATGGCCCAGCCCCCAAAAATTGCTGGAATGCCTCCTGGAATCATACGTATAAGTTGTTGAGTTTCATTGAGAGAGATGGGAGTTCCCCGTAGGTATTTTCCTGGGACAACCGCTCCTGCAATACAAGCAACGCCCTCAATTTGACCCATAAACTGCTGAACTTCCTCTCCGTTCTTCTTGTTCCATTGGCGCCAAGCATCAACGGTCATGTAAGTGTAGGCAATTCCCCGTTGTTCGAGAACTCCACACAAATAACGAATATGGAATCCAATATAGGGCGGAACTCCAAACGCTGCTGGCTCGTCCTCATACCCGTCAAGGACAAGCCAACCTGGGGTGCCTTGCTTATCCATAATGATGGTGGGATGGAGTGATGACTTCAATCCTTCTTCGGTCGGGAGCGTCGCTTCCGCTTCTTTCCGCCCTCTGCTTCTTCACGGATGGCTTGAAGTTCACGTGCCGACTTTCCACCTTTGTCGCCGCCTCGGTTGCCTTTTCCACCTTTGCCACCTTTTGCCTTGGCGATGTCCACCTTGATTTTACGTCCTTCCATTTCGGTTCCGTTCAAGGCTTTGACAACAGCCTCTCCTTTATCCATGTCCTTGATGAATGCGAATCCAAATCCTTTGGATTTTCCTGATGGGTCGGTCGCCATGACAATTTCATTGACTGTTGCATGAGCGGCAACCATGGTAGTGAGTTGTTCCTTCGTTGCAGAGAATGGTAGATTACCGATGTATAGTTTGAGTCCTTCAGGGTCTCTTCGTCCACCCTTTTTCTTCTTCTTGTCATCGCTATCAGCGTCACGAACACCAATTCGCCGTCCGTTGATTTTGTGCCCATCGAGCGCAGCAACAGCAGCTTCGGCCATGGTTTTGTTCGCGTAAGTGACGAATCCAAATCCACGATTTACACCTGCATCGTCAACCAAAACAATGCAATCGGTCATTTCGCCATGGCTAGCAAAGAGTTCTCTTAGTTGATCCGTTCCGACTTCCCGTGGTAATCCGCCGACGAAGAGCCGTGTACCTGGTGCGGCTTTTTGACGGCCACCACGTCCTCCTCCCATTCCTTCAAATCGGAAGTAGGTTCGCTCTCGCCCGTCTTCCCGGACATCTGCAGAGATGAATGTTGCTCGTCCAGCAGGCCCACGTGCAAACATAGCTTCTGCTTCAGCACCCCATCGCTTTCCAGCGTTGTTGAGGGCGCTTGCGCCCTGCTCAAGTTCTGCCCATCCTGCACCGTAATTATCTGCTAATGCGCGATATGATTGAGCGCCACAAGTTTGGCAAAGCATGTTCCAATCCCCGTCTTGGTGAAGCGTGAACGTGTCGCCACATGATGGGCAAATCGCATGAAGAACTCCACAATCGTTTCGCTCTCTGAAATCCAGTCGAACAACTGGACTTACTTCTTTGACCAATGCTCTGCAGACGTCTCTTCTACGCAGAGCGTCAGAGGTTTGGTGCATAAACCGGTCTACAAGTCCAGTTACGTAGAATTGCCCGTAGAGGTGTTGAGGTTGAATAGAACCTTGTTGCCCTTCAACGACACGAATCATGGCCTCTCCGTTCTTTTCATTGAGTTTTACAATTTCACAAATAACGGTGTCACCAATCTTTGGTTCAACGATTGATTTACTTGCTCCCACGGAGATGATACCGTCGTTTACATTGACGTTTCCAATAACCGTGGCGATGATGTTTCCGTCGTGAAGTGTGGTGCCTTCACCGGTGGTATGTTGGCCTTCCTGGCCAATGATGCTTCCTGGGGTGACGAGGCTCGCCGTCATGTATCTCATTCCTTTAGCAGACATGGCCCGAGATGGGTCGCACGCCGTTTCGCCAGTTGGAGGCGAGACCTCCTTCCTTTTCAACCCCCCTCACGGTCTTACTTGTCTTCATCGGGCGGTAAACGAGAATCTCCAGGCCGGTGGATTCGCCAACAAAGGACTTCAGTCTCGCTCGCACGTTTGGAATGATGGCTGTATAGTGCAGGCAATCTGAAGGTCGTAGCAATAACATGTTCATACTTCCACTGGGCGTCGCGAACCATCCCTCCGATGTGGCTTGAACGTTGACTGTGTAAGAGGTGGATGGCGTCCGATGAAGAAGCCAATGCGGTCTCGATGAACGGTCGGTCAGCCTTTGCAGTTTGAACCCCCCATGGTGGGTTCATCACAATGAGGTCGGCATCTGGAATGGTCCATTCGTCCCTTCCGATGTAGATGTTGTGTATCGTCCAATCTTCGGATTTATTGGAAAGAGATTGCAAGTTTGTTTCCAAGATGTCCAGTGCTGCTTGGTCACACTCTACGAAATGGACATGCTTTGCTCCAAGAACGAGACAGGCGATACCCAAAATCCCATTGCCTGCCCCGAGATCGACGACGACTTTCCCTTCTATTCCGTCCAGTTGGTCAACCGCCAGCATCCAATATGCAGCAAGGTCACCTTCTGTCCCGTATTGCTCAAGAAGAACTTCGTTGCATGGATGGGCTTTGAGTTTTGACAATTGAATTGCCAAATGTTTTGGGCGCATTCGTTTCACCAGCGAGGTTGCTGCTGATATTGATTGGCCTGCTGCTGCATTTGCAGACGCATGGCGTGAATTTGTTGTGCTTCGAGGCGAAGTCGTTGGAGCAAAGGCTCTCCCGGTTGTTGGCTTCCACAAAAGCGGCAGAAGCGAGTGCCATCAGCGTGTTGTTGCCCGCAGTTAATACAGAATCCCATTCCAACGCCTCATCTCTTCCTCTGGTTCCTTGGATTTGAACCTTCTCAACCAATGGCCGTCATTTCAAGCAAGATTGGCCATGTCTCAAGCCCTTCTGCAAGCGACCGTTCACTCAATTCTTCCCATCGAGGGTCGTCCATGAACGATGAAGGTTCAACACCTGCATCAATGAGTTCCTGGAAGAATGCACGCAATTGAATCTCAAGGTCAGATTGTGTGATCTCTTCTGGCTCAGGTTCGGGAAGTTCCACCTGTTTGGGGGTGGCGATTTCCTCTGAATCTGTGACTGCCGACACTTCAGGCATGACCATCTCTTCTGCAATCTCTGGGGCAGGTTGAGGCGTAGCACTGGGAGGGAGTGGCACAGAAGCAATGTCATCTTGAGCGGTCGTTTTGGTTGGAGGGGCCTCTACTTCGGCAGGAGCTTCTTGAACCGGTTCTGATTTTTCTTCTACCTTTGGTTCAGGTTGGACAACAGGTTCAGGTTTTGGTTTTGGTTTCTCCAATCGTCCAACACCCAGTACCTCGGCTTGCTGCCGAGCCATTTCTGCAGCCGCTCGTCGGGGAAGGCTAACGAAACATTTTCCGGGAAGCGATTCTGGTGGGAAGGGGAGGTAATATGTCTCCAGTGCAGGCAGTGATGGGTGGCGGAAGTAGAGCGTATTGATTGTTTCAAAGGGGCGCTGAGTTGGAAGTCCCACTGAAAACGGAACAGAAGCGATTTGAATTGAACTCCTCAGCCATCCTTCATTGGTCACCAAGTGTTGCAACCATGGGCCTAGATCTGATGTAGCCAAATCAACGAATTGGAAGGATGCTAATCTTGTGTTGAAACCTTGTTCCTCAAGCAACGATGCTTCGGCTCTTGGGCGATGAAAAGAAGCCATTACCGGTTGGCCATGGTCAACCATGTCTCCATGAAGTTCCATCATTTTCCGCTCTTTTCGGGGGCAGAGTAGCATGATACACATGCGAGTTGCTTGTGGGTCCCAAATTTCGCCCCATCTTTTGGTTGCCTCATGCTTGAGTTGACCGATGGTCATATCGGGAATCATTGCGGTTATACCCATGCTCGCACCGAGTGAAAGGGAGTGGTTCCACCCTTTAGGGATGCGGGTGGGGCGTTGTGAAATCACAACTTCTTCATTGTGTGTGCGAGTTCAGCAAGGTAGACAACACCTCCGGCAGCCCCACGAAGGGTATTGTGGGAATATCCCTCAAAGCGAACCGTTCTACTGTTCAAACACTCTATGGAGGCTACGACAATACTCATTCCAGCCTTGAGGTTTGAAGCAGGGTCTGGTGTTCGTTCAAACGATTCCCCGTTTGCAAATAGATGCGCTTCATCATCAATTTTAGGGGCGAACATTAGCGGATGATAAGGTGCACTCGGCTGATTGTTATGCATGTGTTTTGCATTCCATTGTTGGAAGCAATCCTCTACTTTTTCAACGGAGAGGACCTGTTCAAATTCTGCTGTGACCAAGACATGATGTCCATCTTTCCGCCTAACACGATTGCAGGCGATGTCCATTTCTCCGTTCCATTCCAGAATCCGGCGGAATTCTGCTTCAGTTTTCTCCGCCTCCCCTGGAATCGTCATGTCAAACGGTTCATTGTTACCCAAGTACTTGTCCAACAGGCCATATCCTCCGCCTGATAGTGCCTGTTCACTTCGCACTGAAACCTTCGTTAGGCCAAACATGTTATTCAAAGGAGCAAGGGGCATGATCAGAGGCAATAGGGTACAATTTGTGGCACAAACGATTGGATGTCCTACCTCGGCAATACCATTGAGTGCTAATGGATTGATTTCTGGAATGACCAATGGGACTCCTTCTGTTAATCGAAAGGAACTGGCGTTTGAAAATACGGTGATGCCAGCCTTAGCCCAACGCGGTTCAATGTTCACTGCATGTTGCGAAGGAAGAGCAGAGAATGCGATTCTTATTCCTTGCTCATACAGTGTTGCTGGAATGTTTTCATCATGAACATCTTCAATCAGGAGGTCGGGTAGATCTGGCCTTTTTTCATCGAGTTTCCAAGGTACATCCTCAAGGCTCATGCCGCTCCAAGAGTTTCCAGCAACAGAGGTTAACTCAAACATAGGGTGTCGATAAAGACGTTGTTGCAATCGTTGAGCAACAAGACCGCTTGCGCCCAAAACTACTGTTTTGTAACGGTCCATGAGCCGCCCAAGAGGTATTGGTCTTTGAGGACTTGGCTACTTTCACAACAGTGGTTTTGGGAAGATTCGTCGCGTAATTAATTTCCGCAGGATTCTCCAACCGTCTGCCGTAGAGCCTAATTTGGCTTCACCTATGCGCGGGGAATAGGAAATGGGCCGATAGCTGAATGAAATACCTTGATTAATCATGGATGCATACATTTCTGCCTCAATTTCAAATGATACACTGTTGAGCATCAGTCGGTCAATACTCTTGCGAGAAAATGCCCAATAACCCGAACAAACATCGTTTGTTGTAACTCCATATAGTGCTGTGGCGAACCATGTGAGGAGGTGGTTTCCAACGAAATTAAAACGCGTCATTGCATCAGGGGATATCGCTCCGTTAAGGCGGTCTCCAATGACGACATCCGATTGGTCTAGGCCATCCAACAATCGCAACATTTCTCCGGGGTGATAGGTGCCGTCCGCATCCAACATTACGACAACATCTGCTCCCATTTCTTGTGTTTCACGGAATCCATGACGAATGGCCGTTCCTTTTCCGTGGTCTTCCTGTTCCATGAACATTACATTGAATTCATCAGCCACCTTACCGGTGTCATCGGTGCTATGGCCGTCCATGACCAGAACTTGTGTATCGTATCCTTTTGTCCTCAATTTATCGGTAGGAATTTTTCTGAGGACCCATTCAAGGCCGAGGGCTTCATTGAGCACTGGGAGGAGCACAACGAGGCGTTTCATGCCCGTCCGGTTGTCGTTCTTCTTCATTGTATTTTCTCTCATCTTGGATTCCATTCAAGCCAGTGGAGTCGAACTCCTGTTGAATCGATCATCACATTGTCACGCCCTGATAGCCCTAAAGGATTGATGAAGCGAGACGGTTGCTCGTTATCCCAAGTAATTTCGAATTGGTTCAGGATCTCATTTTCCCTAAGTTCCATGCAATGATGATGATAACCTGCTTGGGATTTTAGTGATTGATATGGGCGTTCAAGGCCCTTGTCGCTTTGAAGGTTAATCCCATTGGGATTGCCAATGGTTTCGTATACCAGGCATATTGAAGAAAACTCTCCACTTGGATGTGAGATTGTCAATGTGTCAGCCGTTCCTTCCTTTACAAATGCCCTTGAGTCCCCAAGACCGAGTGGGTCTTTGAAGCGATGGTCGCGCCATGGGTCAAGCCGGATTTCACATTGCGAGCAATCGTTTGGATCGACGGCTTGTAAGATTGTAATTTCCGCATCTCCATTGATTTGAAGGGCCCACAAAATTGCTCCATCTCGATTCATGGATGATGACCAATAGGGTGACTGCGAGAGTGTCCATTGCATGGATCCCAATGGAGATGTGACCGCGTAACGCATGTTATGTTCAATAAAATAGGTGGTATTGTCCAGATACAAGGCACGTGTGGCATTGCTTTGTTCACTTTTGGTCAAGTGGACCAAGCCAAGAGTTGGAATACTCGTGGAATCCAAGTGCTGAGGCAGGTCCCAAAGATAGCCCCAATGCATGTTTTCTGTGTAAATTGTGCCTTCTTCAAGGCCCTCAAGGTCTTGACGAAGGGCGAGGTCTCCGGGCGTGACCGATAACAATTCATCATGTGCAGCCAACATTACAGCCACGCCTTGTGCGAAGATGGTTCCTAAGAGGAGTACCACCACCAATCCCGCGGAGAGTGGCTTAGGCATGGACTGGAAGAAGGGCGCGTTATCTTCTTTCAACGTTGTAAGTTGAGTTGTAGGAGACCACCACAACACCACGAGCACGGCGAGGGGAAGGTGGAATGCGTGAAGTGCCATCGAATAGAGCGTGTAGGAAAGCAAGGATAGAATCGGTATGTTTTGCAATCCTTCAACGAGATGAACTGTGCTTAACAGCCACAGACTTCCGAACCATGTGATGGCGATTCTCCCCTCAAGTGTATGGCGAAGGGACCACCCAGCAAAACATGCAATGATCAACAAAAATCCATTGTAAACCAACATCGGTTTGCCCCCTTGCCATCCATATTCTGAAAAGACAGCTTCCTCAAACAATCGGGGCGCAATCACAACAAGAGCAATTGTGAAACCAATGGTAATGAATGCAGAGGCAAGGATGGCGAACTTCCGCATCAACTCTTGATGGGCCTCATCATCAAGTTGTATACCATGCATGATATGACAAAGCATGAGTGCGGCAAGATAAATCGCCCCTGTTGGATGAATCATAACCACGCACATGAGGGCTAGAATGATGCCGAGAGTGTGATGACGCTCTCGCTGATGAGTTTGTCGAAACAGGACAAGAATTCCAACGACCAGTCCGAGTTGACTTGCAATACTTGGATATCCGGAATCAAAGGTTTTGGCGAACAATCCAAGGCCGAGACCAATTCCAAACATTCCGTATGCGCCTGCTCCGTGACGGTCAAAGGCTCCAATCAATCCCAGCAGCAGTACGAACAAACTGTAATGCCCAAGTTGGAATACTGCCGTTGCTGCATCCACTGAAGTCATTTCCATGATGTAGGCTGCCAGAGAAGGAAACGCAGGAGGGTACGTCCAAAACCCTTCATTTGTTCCAGAAAGGCTGAGGTTGCCTTCAATGGCAACCTGCTGAGCGAGCATGGAAAAACCAATCCAATCAACTCCAAACGGTATTCGCTGGAGCAATGGAGGCAATAGAGCGGTACAGGCCATAGCAACCGACACAACAAGCAGGGGAAGATGACGGGATTCTCTAAACATGAGTTGCATTTCAGCCTCCTTACTCAATACGGGGTCCTCTTCCTTGCTGATCTCTCCATGCATTGCGGCTTCGAGCAGTTGCCACCGGGTTCGTTGTGCTATCACTTCATGACGTGTGTTTACCAATTTCCATGCCAATGCATTTACTGCGACGATGACGAACATCATCGACAATGGAGACCATATGTTGAGCAACAGGAGAATGCCGGATAGGCCGTAGAGGAGAAGAAGGCCCAAAGCAGGCGAGAGCAGCATTTTGCGCACCCGGTCACTGCTTCCATCAAGTATTGACGACAGCGCCCAACCCGGAAGAAGTGATGGTGCCAAGACCACGATAACACTTCCAAGCATGAACGGCGACAATCAACCAATGCTTTGATGGTTCGCCGAAGGCTCAAGTAGAATCGCCTTTTCCTTTGAATCATGGACGCACCCGAGGATGCCTTTCATCCGACCGTCGTTTTCACAGAGCCTTATTGGGTTCACGATTTTTCCCGGCGGAGTTCAGAAGCGTGGGAGAATCCGTTCATATTTTCAGTCGGGAGATACAACGAACATCGGCCTGAAATGTACACTACAGAATTGTTTGAAGGTGTTCGTGACATCCATGTTGGTTTGGACCTAGGCGCCCCAGTTAACGCCCCAGTTCATGCTTTTGATAGAGGTGTTGTTTACGATATTGGTGTTAACGATGAGGACGGTTCGTACGGCCCCACACTCATCACTCAACATCATCTCTCCTTACCTGCATTCCCCGGTGGGCCACGATTGGAAGAGCCGATCACGTTTTGGGTGCTTTATGGGCATCTCAGTTTGGAGAGCATTCGCCGATTGAAAAAGGGCCAATCGTTTGTGCGAGGAGAACAAATTGCTGCTTTAGGGGCTGAACATGAAAACGGTGGGTGGCCCCCCCATGTTCATGTTCAAATTTCATTGGAGGAGCCAGAGAAGTGTGACCTCCCAGGTGTTGTTGAAGCCAGTCAGCGAGAGGATGCTCTGAAAATATACCCCGACCCAAGGCTCATTTGCGGACCGCTTTACTGAACGGACTGCAAGTGGTTTTTGAGTGAATCAATTGGCAAAACGGTTTCTGGATTTTTCCCATGAAGCAGTGCGAGGGTAATGGACAACCAATCCATGATGATGCAATGGTAAAGCAGAACTTCGAGCAAAGATTCTCCTTCTCCTGTTAAATTCCAAGCCAATTCAGTAGGCGAATGAGCCACCATCCAATTCAATCGTTGTTGAACTCGTGGTTGCATTTGAGCCCATGTGAGGAACAAAAGAACATGGTCTTCATTGGTTGAATCCCCGTCACCTCCAATCCCGCCCCATGCGACACTTTCGTTATGATTCATTTCTGGTAGGACGCCTACTCGCATGAATCTGGCCGCGTTTTCATTGATCTGATTTTTGAACCGGTTGAGTGCAGGGGTCAGCTCCGTAGGCCCAATGACCGAGAGTGGATGGTCCATCATGGTCGCAGCGAGCAAGGCAATATCGCCTTCTGGGTCACTTAAAACATCAAATTGGCGATTGATTTGTGCAAGCCGTTCCAACATGGCTTCACGCAATTCTGCTTGTTGTTTTGGAAGTACCCCGAGTGATTCCATGCATGCATGTTGGCGACTAAAAATGTGGCCAAAAGCAGTTCTTGGAGGTTGGCCACCCACACTTGGAATAAGGTAGCATTGTTCTGAAGTTTCTGCAAGTCCTGCAAGTATCCCTCCGGTAGCGATCACAATAACGGTGGCTCCAAGTCCCAGTGCTTTTTCAGTTGCCTGAACGGTTTCTTCTGTGTTCCCACTGTGGCTTGTTGCCAAAACAAGCCATGAGGCATCAAACCAAGCCGGCAAGTCATAATCGCGCTGAACCACGATGGGTCGGTTTCCATGATGTGCAGCAAGTGTGGAGAGGAATTCTCCACCTGCAGCACTGCCACCCATTCCCAGACATAATACCCCGGTCCACGGGACGCCTTGAAGGTCTTTTAACCACGGAAAAGCTTCCAAATTAACTGCATCAAAACCGTTCCTTAGGTCTTCCACAAACGCACTTGCATAACCAAGCATATTGCCTGTGTCAAGTTGTTGGGCTAGGTCAATCAAATTCCTTTCTTGCTCAGGTTGAATCTCATCCATATTACTCACCTCCATTACTGCCGTCCGAAGGGACCTCATCCAACGCCATGTGGTGCAGAGCGAGCCACTCACCATCAATACGCGCTAAGAGCCCTTTTCTGCCGGGTTTATGGTCAAATGGAAGGCGTACGGATTGCATGGTCCACACATTTGGGTCCAAGAAATCGCCTACAGAGGCATCTTCAGTGATGAAATCCACGGTGCTGAATTCATGCCGTTGGGCGATGACTCTTGCGCTTTCAAGGTCCCGCCACGTCGCTCCTGTTCGCTCTTGGCGGTCAATACGTTCCATCAATGCGCCATCTTTGGTCCAGGCAGAGGGGCGCCACATGTGGTCTCGCCATGAAATAACATCTCCAATTTCATAACCTGGTTTGCGATAGAGAAGCGTCAATCTCGTAACATCAACTCCGTCTTTTCTACCGACGGTGGAGTTCGTTTCCACAATCATTCCACCGTATTCGGTAACCATGTGTCTGCCCCAAGTGCGAGCTAAACCTTTGCTTCCAAGAACGACATCATAACCTCCGGTCACGGGTCCTTCACTGGTGATGAAAAACATCGGGTCATCCGATAATTTGTCAAGAACATCATCAAGGGTTCCTCGCAGGCTTGTGAGTTCCAATTCAGTCAGTCTGCGACCGCTTGAGCGAAGTTGCACCGTCGCTTCGAAGTAATTCCCTGCTCTTCGGGTACATGTGAGACAAACACCATTGGCCATTCTTGCACGCATCGTGTGCTCTTCTTGGAACAATAAATTTTCAATGGTTCCTTCAATTTGAATGTGCATGAGTGTGTGACGGTCGGATACCGTCACGGTTTCCATTCCAAGATTGATGTCTTCTGCTTTGGGGTGGACTTCCAAGTGGCGATGCAACAATTCGTCCCACACCTCTGTATCGGTGATGTTCTCCCACTTGCCTTGGATCTCAACAATCCCACAACGAGCACAGCGAATCCAAGGAATGTTTTGAGGGACCTTAGCAAGCGATGTTCTGGTTCGCAGGCAGGGTTCACACATGCGGTCGCCATACAGGGGAGGTTCAGCGCCACAGACCAAACAAAATTCACCTCCGAGCCTGTTTGTCATTCGTCTCCCTCGCCCCTCGGTTTGTTCGTTGACCTTTCAAGATGTGGCCCGTAATTCGGGCTAAGGCCTAAGTTTCATTCCTCATTAGAATCATTGGAATAGACCTTCACGGCCGTCTCCAATGCATCCATTCGTTGCGATAAATGTCGACTTCGTTGAACAACGGTATAGGTCCAAATACCAACGGCGACAATCATTCCAAAATATGCTACGGCAAGATAAGTCATTCCTTCCATGTTATACGCCTCCATCCAATGTTTTTTGAAGTGCTTCAATTCGCTGTTCAAACGATGTGATTCGCATTGATGTGAGCATATGACCCACGATGAGGAGCGAGAATGAGAGTGTTCCAAATAGCAATAAAAATCCCATGTCGGCATTCAAAGAACCGCCATCATTCGTGCCAACAACTGGCCCTGGATGGCGAATGGCCCAAATCCGAGTGGCTACGTAAGTAAACGGGACAAGGATGAATCCATACAATCCAAAAGCAGCAAATGTATCCCGAGTTTCTACACCGTCAGGTTGGCTGCCACGGCCTAAAACAAGGTAAACAGCGAGAAGTGTGAGTAGCCCAAACGAGTTCAGCCGTACGTCGCTCCAGTCCCATGGAGTGCCCCATTCTGCAGCCCCCCAGACACAACCGGACCACACGACCATCAACCCCGTTGCTAATCCTGCTTCACTGCCTGCGATGTGCAACCTCCACATCAGTTCAGAACGCTTGAACATCCACCCAGCAGAACCCACAAAAAGTACACCAAACGCTATGAAAGCAGCCCAAGCAGACGGGACGTGCCAGTAAAAAATTCGCTGCGCAGCGGGGGACTCAAAGGCGTTTATGGAAACACTTGGGGCCCACAAAAACGCAAGCATCATTGTCAAAGCAATGCCGATGAAGCCAAACAGAAGGAGAGCCTCTCCAACCTTCATCTTCATGCTTGAAGGGGGATGGCCGCCCTTCTTGAAGGTGGTTGTGTTAACGGGTCAACATGTCCAAAAGAAGAGCATAGGGTAAAATGAGGACAGGTGTCAACAAGCCAATGAACACAGCTTGTGGGCGAGCCAAGCGCTCTGTGCTTTGATGAGCGAGCCGAAGAACATGAGATGTGATGCCCGTTAGCAAGGCTCCTACGAACATGTTGATTGCACTGAATTCGCTCATAAGTACAAAGTTAGAGGCCATGGTGACGACTGCACCCAATAAGAAAGGCAACACTCCTGAATGAGGTGGGCCCGTGCTAACTGCTCTCCACCACGCATTGGTGCGCTCTTCCCTGCACATGGCGACCATTGCATCACCGCAAAGCCCTGCTGCCAAAGCAGGGGCTAAGATGAACCCAAGTTGTTGTAATTCAGTCAATGAGTCCGTCCACGGGCCCATCGCCATGAGGATTCCAAGCGTCAACAAAGCGGCCATGGCATTTTGATTCAACCAAGCCAAGGTCCTCCATTGCATCGTCAATCCGAAACGGCTCGGAGAAACTGGAGATTGAGGGGAGGTTGAATGAGAGGAAGTATCGCCCTTTTGCTGAGGTTCACATGGAGTATTTCTACCACTGGGAAGATGATGTTTGGTAGTGGCGCAATCCTTTACCCGTTCATCATGAGTACTGATCACAAGGCAGTGACCCGCCTTTTGCAATTCATTGATGTAACCGCACAAGGCTTCAATTGAGGATTCATCCAGTCCGGCATCGGGTTCATCCATCAAAACAATCGACGGATTTGAACTTGCAAATGCGGGCAGCAAGGCGGCGAGAACTGCGACTTTTCTTGCCTGTCCTTGAGAGAGGTTTGAGATGCAGTCATTTGCTCGGTGTGTGAGGGAGAACGCATCCAAAAATGGGCTAAAGTCAAGGCTTTGTCCAGCCATTTTCATCGCAATTTCAAGATGTTCTTTGACTCG
>CEOP01047201.1_pt1 | contig 14794 bp, 12 predicted proteins | sample 361301 | NCBI WGS metagenome assembly CEOP01 (sample SAMEA2619548, study PRJEB7988) | marine metagenome | biome: marine biome (ENVO:00000447); feature: deep chlorophyll maximum layer (ENVO:xxxxxxxx); material: "saline water (ENVO:00002010), including plankton (ENVO:xxxxxxxx)" | depth 55 m
ATAAAAGTAGTTCTTCTCATTATTTATTAACCCCCCCTAAAGGTAAAGAATTTATACACACTCTCATGCGTATGCATGTCTCTTGTCAAACTAGAAGCAACTCATTTCTCTTATTTATTTTCATATTTAATCATTTGAGTTCATTTTGAGCTATAAGTGCCATCACCCCAAGCTTTTCTTCTCCTAACATGTCAAGATGAGCTCAAAGCGTTGTCTTCTTGTCTTATTTGGCGGTCGTAGTGCTGAACACAATGTGTCGTGTGTTTCTGCACGTCATGTTATTGAAGCTGCTGACCCTGAACTTTATGAAGTTATACCTGTGGGAATAGATAAAAGCGGAGACTGGCACCTTGCTGAAAAAGCTATTGAAGAGCTTAAGACGAATGAACTCAAAGAGAAGCTTGAACCGACCGGTCCTGCATGGAACCCCATCATCGAGTTGCAAAAACTAGGTTTTGAAAAAAACCTTGTTGTCTTCCCTTTACTTCACGGTCCTTTAGGCGAAGATGGAACTATTCAAGGCCTACTCGAAGTGGTAGATGTGCCTTACATAGGCAGTGGAGTTCTAGGTTCCGCTTTGGCCATGGATAAAATTGCCACAAAAGAAATGCTGACCCATCACAACATTCCACAAGCACTTTACCAAAGTGTGCATTCCAAACTATTTGAAGATTTAGATAGAGAAGGCATGGAATCAATGCTTTATGAATTATTTAATGAACTCGGGCCAATAGTTTTCGTTAAGCCTGCAAATTTAGGTTCCTCTATAGGAGTGTCCAGAGCTAACGACCATGATTCATTAAAAAAAGCTCTCGAAAAAGCTTTCGCTTATGACGAATGGGTGATCGTCGAGGAAGCCATAGAGGGAAGAGAAATAGAGCTATCGGTTCTAGGTGACCTAGTTCCTCAAGTCTCACCTCCAGGTGAGATAAAACCTATGGGTGATTTCTATGATTACGTCGAAAAATATGAAAGCGATAACGCTGAATTGATTGACGAACCAAACATTGAAGCAAATCTTGTTGTGGACCTGCAACAAATATCAGCCCGAGTTTTTTTAGCATTGCGTTGCTCTGGAATGGCGAGAGTAGATTTTTTCCTTCACCCTGAAAAAGGTCCAATACTTAATGAAGTAAATACCATCCCAGGCTTTACTCCCATTTCTATGTACCCGAGACTCTGGCAAAAAGCTGGACTTTCATACTCGGGCCTAGTGGATCGCCTTGCAGATATAGCTATTGAAAGGTTTTCTAGAAAGCGTCGTAATACTGCTATCTAGACTGAGAGTAATCAGGATCTAAAGAAACTCTTAAAAATCTCATCAACTCTCGTCGTCTTATAGCCACAGGGCGAAGTGCCTGTTCTATACCAGCTGCTCTCAAAACTTCAATTTCTGTTGCTAATCCAACAACAGTTGAGTAAGCACTTAAAATTACTAACCTTGGGTCAGTTCGGCGCATCCTTCCAGCTCCAATTTCTGATTGCATCCACAAAGTTGCTCTATCCATGAGTGGGGTCATCAATATCTTTAATCTTTCTGAGCCAACAGATCCTGGTCTACTAACCTCTCTTAAGAGGCCGAGTAATAATGGTTCACGCAGGGCGAGTCGAAAAATCATTTTTGCTAGTGCTTCTATTCTTTCCCAACCTTTTAATTCACTGCTTAGAACTTCTTCAATTGAAGTAATTAGATTCCCTGCTGCTCTTTCAACTACTGCATTTAATAAACCTTTTTTGGTTGTGTAGTGGTAAAGAATGGTTTGTTTTCTTACTCCTAAAGACTTTGCGATTGCATCAAGCGAAGTGGCGTCAAAGCCGGATGTGCTGAAAGATTCCAATGCAACATCAAGAATTTTTTCTTTTGTTCCAAATTTTTCATACTTTTCCATCAGATACCGTTTCTTAATTACTTACCGTTTGGTAAGTTTAACTTACCAAACGGTAAATAATAATGATGATAAAACAAAATTTATCCGGAAAGCGGATCGCTATTACTGGGGCAACAGGCTTTCTCGGTACTGCTCTGGTCGAACGATTGCTAAGTTCCATACCAGACTGTGAACTTCTCCTACTTGTACGTCCTGGTAGAAGAGGTGCAGAAAAACGAGCAGAAAGAGACATACTGCGTAACGATGCGTTCAATAATCTTCGTGAAAAACTAGGCAATGACGGTTTTAACGAATTATGTGAAAAAAGAGTTAAAGCAATACCAGGAGATGTAGGCGTAGATGGTTTAGGGCTTGATGAAAACGGCCTACTCGAACTGGCTAAATGTGACTTGTTTATTCATTCCGCAGCAGTAGTAAGTTTTGATTCACCTTTAGATCAAGCAGTGGAAGTTAACCTCCTTGGGCCGGTTCGTATCGCCCAAACCCTAAATGAACTCGCTATTTCACCGCACCTCGTTTCTATCTCCACTTGTTATGTCGCAGGAAGCAGACGAGGAGCGGCACCTGAAGAACCCGTAGACGCTAGCCCATTTTTTGTTGACGTTGATTGGAAAATTGAAGTAGATGCAGCAAGAAGAACAAGACAAGAATCAGAAACTGCTAGTCGAACTCCTGAACGGCTGGAGGAATTTCGTAAAAAAGCCCGTGAGGAACTCGGGGGTGCGGGTGTCCCTGCGCTTGCGTCAAAAACTGAACAGTTACGCTCACGTTGGGTTGATGACCGAATGGCCGAAGCCGGCCGTTCACGCGCACATTCTTTAGGATTTCCGGATGCCTATGCCTACACGAAAGCATTAGGAGAAATTGCTCTTCGCGAAACCGCTCTCTCCATTCCTATAAGCATCGTGAGGCCCTCAATTATTGAATCCGCCCTAGCGGAACCCTTTCCGGGCTGGATAAGGGGTTTTCGAATGGCTGAACCTGTGATTATTTCCTACGCAAGAGGACTACTAAAAGACTTTCCCGGAATCCCTGAAGGAACAATCGACGTAATACCGGTAGATCTGGTCACAGCCGCTATTTGTGCAGTTGCCGCAAGAGGTCCGGTTGAACAGCCCGATATTATCCAAATAGCATCAGGGAGCATCAACCCCCTTAGATACGGACATCTATTTGATCTCGTTCGTGCATGGTTCACAAAACACCCTGTCTATGACGAAATCGGCCAGCCTATTACTGTGCCCGGTTGGGATTTTCCCGGTATCAGCAAGGTTAGAAAACAACTTGAAAGAGGACAAACACTTTTAAGCAAAACACAAAAAGCTTTTGACCAGCTCCCGATTAGAGGTTCTAGGGCCGATGTGATTGCAAAGCTTGAAGAACAACGCGACCAGATCGAAAAAGCACTGGGCTACGTGGATCTGTATGGGGCTTACGTCGAATGTCAAGCCATCTACGGACTGGAAAACCTGCTCGAACTTTGGGACTCTTTAGATGAAGAAGACAAAAAAGATTTCTGTTTTGACCCTAGAGTCATCGACTGGAACCAATACGCAAACGAAATTCACCTACCCTCAGTAGTTAAAGCCGGCAGAGTTCCCATGACTCCCCCTTCAAAGAAAGGCCAAGATCGAGAGACGCGTTTAAGAAGCCAAATACTTTCACCAGATCGACATATTGCCGCTTTCGATTTGGAAAACACTCTTATTGCTTCAAACGTAGTTGCTTCTTTTGCCTGGCTTGCGAGTAGAAGACTCAGCAGCGCTGAACGCATCCGTCTAGTAATAAAAACCTTGGCGGAAGCACCTCAACTGCTTTCTTTGGACAAACAAGATCGAGGTGATTTCTTACGCCATTTCTATAGACGTTATGAAGGAGCTCCAATTTCTCAAATTTCTGAAGATTCAGCCGAACAATTTAGCGACCTGATACTTTCGAAATCTTTTCCTGAAGGAATTCGCAGAGTTAGGGAACATAGAAATTTGGGGCATAAAACTGTTCTCATAACCGGAGCCTTAGATTTTATAGTTGAACCACTTAAACCTCTGTTCGATGACATAATTTGCCCGAAACTGGGACAAGACGGCGACTCTTATGATGGCCGATTAGTAGATGTGCCTCCTACAGGTGAATCTAGATATCAGGCATTAGCAGACTACGCAACCGCAAATAAACTCGACCTAAGAGAATCAATCGCTTATGCCGATTCCGCCAGTGACCTTCCCATGTTAGAGGCAGTTGGTTTTCCAGTTGCGGTAAACCCCGAGGTACGTTTAGCCAGTATCGCTAGAAAACGCGGATGGCTGGTTGAGAATTTTGGCAAATCTCCCGGAATAAACAACAAAATTTTACCATTAGCACCACGCAGAAGGAGTGGACAATGAAAGCACTCCGATTCAAAAGAAATATTCCAAGATACGCCGCAGCAAAAATTGCCGGCAATATCAAGCCCGGTTCTGGAGCAAGTTTTGGACCTATAGACCTGATCCAAGAGGAAAGCCCAAAAGCGCCAGGTGAAGAATGGGTAAGGGTCAGACCAAGACTTTCGGGAATTTGCGGTTCAGATCTAGCAACAGTTGATGGAAAATCAGCTCGATATTTCGAACCCCTGGTTTCTTTTCCTTTTACGCCCGGCCATGAAGTAGTAGGCGATCTTGACGACAACAGCCGAGTTGTGCTTGAACCTGTTCTTAGCTGCACAAGTAGGAATATCTCACCAACTTGTAACCCATGCAGTCAGGGAAAAATAGGAAACTGCGAAAATGTAACCCTTGGGGAAATTTCTCCCGGGATTCAAACCGGTTCGTGCCACGACACGGGAGGAGGTTGGGCCACCGAATTTTACGCGCACCCCAGTCAACTACATTCTGTACCTGACGAATTCTCTGATGAAGCCGCAGTAATGGTAGAACCAACTGCATGCGGAGTGCACGCGGCCCTAGCTGCAGAATTACCAAATGAAGGAGTAGTCGCAATTTTAGGAAGTGGGACTCTGGGGCAAGTAACTATCTCAGCATTAAGACACCTCACAAACCCAAAAACAATTATCTCAACTGCTCGCTACCCAGAACAAAAGCGATTAGCCGCAGAGCTAGGGTCTGACATTGTTGTAAGCCCTGATGAAATTCATCGCGCAGTAAGAAGAGCCTGTGGGACGAAAGCGATTACAAATGTTTCCGAAAATAGTCCTGAAGGTCGTGTGGATCGTTTAACCGGTGGAGCAGATGTAGTAATAGACTGCGTTGGAACATCAAAAAGTATTAGTGATGCTTTATCCATAACGAAACCCAAAGGAAAAATTGTACTCGTTGGAATGCCTTCAATCGTCGAGTTGGAACTCACACCCCTCTGGCATCGAGAATTACAACTAATCGGCGCCTACACCTACGGGACGGAAAGACTTGCCAATGGAGAAGCAGTAAATACTTTTGATCTCGCCTTTGAACTGGTAAAAAATGCAAAACTTGAGAAACTTGTATCGGCTTGCTATCCACTTAACAACTATCAAGAAGCCTTAAAACACGCTGCTAACGCAGGAGCGAGAGGAGCCTTCAAGATTGTTTTTGACCTTCGAGATGAACGGGAGCGTAACATCAAATGAATAACGAAAATAAAGAAACTTCACGTCCTTCTCCTAGACCAGGATTTGTTCTAGATGTGGACAGAAACACTCCACCTATAGTTTTTCACCACGGTGAAAACTTTCGTTTGGAGAAATTACCTGCTGGAAGGTCACGAGTTATCTATCCTTCTGAACCGTTAGAAGGACTTTCAAATCCAGAAGGTGCAATAAAAGACGCTCTTTTGAACCCGCTCGGTGATTCTGACCCACTCCCCTCTCTTCTAAAACCAGGAATGAAACTCACGATCGCATTTGACGACATTTCACTTCCACTTCCACCAATGCGAAAGCCAGACATTAGACAACGCATAATCGAAGCTGTATTAGACATGGCCGCAGAAGCTGGTGTGGACGATGTGCATCTTATTGCTGCTCTTGCTTTGCACAGAAGAATGACCGAAGATGAACTTCGTCATGCTGTTGGAGATCGTGTATATGATTCTTTCGCCCCTAAAGGACTTTTGTACAACCTTGATGCGGAAGACCCTGAAGGGATGGTTGTTCTTGGTGAAACTCCTCAAGGCGAAGAAGTGCATTTCTGTCGTCGAGCTGCAGAGAGCGACCTACTTGTATACGTAAATATAAATCTAGTTTCCATGGATGGTGGTCATAAAAGCACGGCAACCGGACTAGCCGGATACACCGGTCTCCGTCATCACCACAATGTTCACACTTTAAGAAATTCAAAATCAATAATGGATAAAGAAAACTCCGCCCTGCATGCCTCAAATTGGCGGATGGGGGATGTGATAAAAGACGCTGGGGTGAAGATTTTTCAAATAGAAACGACTGTAAATAACAATACTTTTGGCAGGGAAGGACCGCTGGCGCTTCTTCAAAAACGCGAATGGGAATGGAGCGCGCGCGATAGAGGTCAGTTCATAGCCATGCAGCGCGGTTTAGACCTACTACCAGTTAAAACAAAAAGACGTATTTTTGGAGGATGGCAATCCCCTTATGAGATGACTTCAGTTCAGGCTGGCGAGGTGGAAGCTGTACATAAGAGAACTATTGAAAATGTATACGCCCAGCAACTCGTAACCGTGGAAGGTCAAACTGACATACTCACAATGGGACTCCCATACATTTGCCCTTACAACGTCAATTCAATAATGAATCCTATTTTGGTAATGTGTCTTGGGCTTGGGTATTTTTTCAATCTTTACAAAGGAAAACCTTTAGTCCGTGAAGGCGGGGTTGTCATAATGAACCACCCAACACCTTGGGAGTTTCATCCTGTTCACCATCCCAGCTATATAGATTTTTTCGAACAGGTTTTGATTGAGACTACCGATCCGATTGAAATTGAAAAGAAATACGAAAAGCAATTCGCAGAAGACGAGTGGTATATCCATCTTTATCGAAACTCATACGCCTATCACGGAGTTCATCCGTTTTACATGTGGTATTGGGGTAGCCACGCAATGCAGCACCTTGGAAGAATTATCATTGTAGGTGGTGATCAAAAAGCTGTTCGCCGTCTGGGTTTTCAATCTGCATCAACTCTTCAAGACGCACTCGAAATAGCTACTGATGTAGTGGGTCCTCAACCAACCATTACCCATCTTAAAACCCCACCGCTTGTTATGGCAGACGTGATCTAAATGAGGTCTATTTACTCGATTGTAAATGGTTTCAAAAATAAATTTTTGAAACTTGGCTTCCCGTGGGTTTCGGCTTCAGCTCCCGCAGGCGTTGATTCAATAGTAAAAGAGAACTCTCTTGGCGCAAGTTATGACACTGACTGGGCGCGTCGTCCCGCCGCTCGTTTAGCCAGAGCCGTAATTGTGGAAACTTTGATGAGACCAGTGATGTCTTTTTTGGCTATGCCTACTCGCAAAGGGATCGACCGTCTTGGGAATCTTGAAGGGCCAGCAATATTTGCCGCCAACCACCAAAGTCATGCTGACACTCCTCTACTAATTACTTCAATTCCCGAACCATGGAGACATGAACTTGTAATTGGGGCTGCAGCTGATTATTTCTTTAACACGAAAGCAACCAGTGCTATTTCGGCATTAGCTATAGGAGCAGTTCCCATAGATCGAACCAAAGTTAGCAGACAATCAGGTGACATGATCTCAGAGTTGATAGAAGAAGGATGGAGCCTACTTATATACCCCGAAGGAGGCCGTAGCCCAGATGGCTGGGGTCAACCATTTAGAGGGGGTGCCGCTTATCTAGCTATCAGATGCGACGTTCCGGTTATACCAATACACATATCCGGAACAGCAAAAATCTTACGAAAAGGAAGAAACCTTCCAAGACGCTCTAAGAGCACCGTAACTTTTGGATACCCAATGAAACCCGAAAGTGATGAGAATGCTAGATCTTTCAGTGCCCGTATTGAAAAAGAGGTTAGAAGTCTCGCAGATGAAACAGCTTCTAGCTGGTGGGATGCCAGACAGCGGTCTTACAGAAATTCCTCACCATCTCTGACAGGACCTGAAATTGGAGCTTGGAGAAGATCTTGGGCGTTGAGTGATAACGATGGAAAAACTAGAAAACGTCGACGCCGTTGGCCCGCAATCTAATCGGCCAAGTTTGTCACAATATAAATCGGACAAAGTCCAATCTGATAGATTGAAATTATGACAGTTCAATCCCAGACTCCAATAGAACTCGTAAAAAGAGTTTACTCAAATCTTGAAAATCGTTTAGATTCCGGTAGGAAAGCCTTAGGTAGACCTTTAACACTGGCAGAAAAAATACTTATCAACCACTTGAAGGATCCAAGTTCTACAGAAATGAATCGCGGAGTCTCATACGTTGATCTCCACCCTGATCGAGTTGCGATGCAAGATGCCACTGCCCAAATGGCTTGGTTACAGTTTATGACTGCAGGACTTCAAGAAGTACAGGCTCCCACGACCACACATTGCGACCATTTAATTCAAGCCCGCATAGACGGCGACACCGACCTGAGTGTTGCAGTTGACAACAATTCCGAAGTTTATGACTTCCTTGAATCAGTTTGTGCGAAATACGGAGCAGGCTTCTGGAAACCGGGCTCTGGGATTATTCATCAGGTGATTCTCGAACAATACGCCTTCCCTGGTGGAATGATGATCGGAACAGATAGCCACACTCCAAATGCAGGAGGTTTAGGAATGATTGCTATCGGTGTCGGAGGAGCCGATGCTGTCGACGTGATGACTGGTTTTCCATTCAATGTTAAATGGCCAAAAGTAATTGGTGTTAATTTGACAGGAGAACTGAGTGGATGGGCGTCGCCTAAGGATGTAATTCTAAAGGTTGCAGAAATTCTCACTGTTAAAGGTGGAACCGGTGCAATAGTCGAATACCTAGGACCCGGAGCGAGAACACTTTCTGCAACTGGCAAAGGAACAATCTGCAATATGGGTGCGGAAATTGGTGCCACCACATCTCTTTTCCCTTACGACGAAGCCATCTCTCGTTATCTAAATGCGACTAACCGTGCGGAGACTGCTGATGCATCTGACTCTGTGAGTAATGACTTGCAGGCAGATCCTGAGGTAGAAAAAGATCCTCATAGTTTCTTTGATCGCGTGATTGAGATAAATCTTTCCGACTTGGAACCCCACATTAATGGCCCTCACACTCCTGATTTAGCTCGACCTGTTGGGAGAGGCCTCTTTGAAGAAGCAACTGAGAATGGATGGCCTCTGGAGGTAAGTGCCGGATTAATTGGCTCATGCACCAATTCTAGTTATGAAGACATAACTAGAGCTGCAGGAATAGCAAGAGACGCTCTTTCTAAGGGGTTAAAATCAAAAATACCTTTGTTAGTTACTCCGGGCTCTGAACAAGTGCGGGCAACAATCGAAAGAGATGGACTTCTTGCTGACTTAGAAGCTATAGGAGCTACAGTACTTGCAAATGCTTGCGGACCTTGTATAGGGCAATGGGATCGACAAGACCTAGATGATGGTGTGCCCAACAGTATTGTTACGAGCTATAACCGTAACTTTCCAAAAAGAAACGACGGATATGCTTCTACATTTGCCTTTGTCACTTCACCCGAAACTGTCGTTGCCTTGAGTATTGCTGGAAAACTCGATTTTGATCCTGCAATTGATTCATTAACTACAGAAAACGGCGAAGAGGTAAAACTTTCTGTGGATGCTGGAGAGGAACTTCCGTCTAAAGGTTTCGATTCCGGAGAAGAAGGTTTGTTTAAACCTCCTCCATCTGAAAATTCTCATATTGAAATTTCCATACCTTTGGAAAGTGAGAGGCTTCAAACTCTTACGCCCTTCTCTCCTTGGGAAGGAAATGACTTTGAAGGGTTACCTGTTTTAATGAAAGCAAAAGGCAAATGCACCACCGATCACATTTCGATGGCAGGATCTTGGTTGAAATATAGAGGACATTTAGAGAACATTTCAGGAAATCTCTATTTAGGAGTGGTCAACTCTTTCACTGGGGAAATTGGAACTGGAATAGACATCACCGACAATCAGATAAGACCCTTTCCTGAAATAGCAAAGCGCTACCATGAAGCGGGAATCGAATGGGTAGCAATTGGCGACGAAAATATCGGTGAGGGGTCTTCTCGAGAACATGCCGCTATGGAACCTAGATTCAGAGGATGTCGCGTGGTGATAGCACGTTCTTTTGCACGAATTCACGAAACCAACTTAAAGAAACAAGGAATCCTGCCTTTAACTTTCGCCAATTCAAGTGACTATGATTTAATCGGCGAAGAAGACAGAATTTCGGTGATAGATCTCAAAAATCTGAGCTCGAATAAACCTGTACAAGTGGTAATCACTAATCCAAAAGGTGACTCCGTCAATATAGAAACAAATCACTCAATGTCAGAAGACCAGATCGAATGGTTCAGAGCTGGCAGTGCTCTTAACTTGATACGTCAAAAAACCAACAGTTAGATTTTTCTAAGTCGGTACCCGCGGTTTCTAGCTTCAGCAAGTGTGTCCGGAGCAAAACAAATGAAGGTTTCATTTTCAACTAGTTCGTCAATTAGAACCTGCATAGATTCGCTTTCTTCTGACTCATCAAGATCGTAAACTTCTTGAGTTCTTTTATCCCCTACAAACCTGTTATGAGCGAAGTTAGATAGTCTTTCCACACATTCAGAATAACAGGCAATTTCATACACCTAATAGATTTTTGACTGAAGAAATTTCAAGGTATTCAAAAAATATCCATTCCTCTTACCAATAAAAAGAATCTGGGGATGCACATAAGCGCATCCCCAGATTTAAAAAATATTGGAACTATTTCTGGATTTCTCAGATAAATCTTTTCACCAGTTGGGACCAGAACCGGCAATCAATCTGAGGGTGGCTGGCATAATTTCACCAGATGGTCCAGAACCGCCTAGCGGCCACCCACCTCCGAAGTCCCATAATGTTTACTACTAATCTGGACCACCTCCTCTCCTCGGTAATTCCGACTATAGGCGCGAAAAAAGAACAGGTCACTAATTTACTGTAATCTTTTTTAGTAGCTACGAAGAAAGATCTCCCTTTAATGAGATCTGTTCAGTTCCTGCTTGCACTGCTAAACGATCCGCTTCATCATTCCATCTGTCGCCTGAATGACCCTTGACCCATCTGAAGGAAATATTATTGCGATCTCGATAACTTTCAATTAGCGGCTCCCATAGGTCCCGATTCTTAACAGGTTTTTTCGCTGAATTTAACCAACCTCTCCGTAACCATCCTTCCCACCAACGGTCATGAAAACATTTAACAACATAGGTAGAGTCGCTTACGATAACGATTTCTCCTTGAAGAGCCCTGACAGCTTCTAAAGCAGCCGTCAGTTCCATACGTTGATTTGTTGTCTCTAAATCACTTCCAGCTGCAAATTCTCCATCTGGCACAACCCATGCCCATCCCCCTGGGCCCGGATTACCGGAACAAGCTCCGTCAGTGTAAACAGTTGTGATTCCGCTATTCATTTCTAAACCCTAATCCGAGCCTCATATCAATAGTTAGCTAAATTTCTTTTTTCTATTTAACACGAACTAATTTCAAAATTCTTTCTTTCGAACTATTCTTCTAATATGACTTCTGAATTTTCCGGTGATCTTGCTGTAACTGGCAATAAAGAAGCTGACCAGCTTCTAAACAAAAATCCTCTTGCCCTTATATTGGGAATGTTGCTTGACCAACAGATACCTATGGAGTGGGCTTTTAAAGGCCCTTACACACTTTTAGAAAGATTAGGAGAACTCGACGCTTCGCAAATAGCTTCCATGGACCCTAAAAAATTTGAAACAATTTGCAAAGAAAAACCGGCTATACATCGCTTCCCTTCTTCAATGGCAGGTCGTATTCAAGACCTTTGTGAACACTTAGTAGAAAATTATCAAGGTGATGCTGAAATACTTTGGGCGACCTCAGATTCTGGTGAAACGCTATATAACCGTCTAATAGACTTACCAGGTTTCGGCTCGGAAAAGTCAATGATATTTACCGCCCTTTTAGCGAAACGAATGGGTTGCTCTCCTCCTGGTTGGCAAAAATCTGCTGGACCATTTGCTGACAAAACTCCTAGATCAGTCGCTGATATCAACAGTCCCGAATCCTTGACAAAAGTTCGAGCTTGGAAAAAAGCACAAAAAGCAGCCGGTAAATCAAAACAAGAATAATGAATTACTCTCTTACTTCCCCTTTTTCTCTAGCATCGCAAAACCAGTCATAGGTGTTAGACAGACCTTCCAACAGTGGAATTTTCGCTTTCCAACCCAATTCTGTCAACTTTGAAACATTCAAAACTTTCCGAGGCATCCCATCTGGCTTGGAAGTGTCAAATACAAGTTCTGCCTTGGGGTATATCAAATCTCTTATACTCTCAGCTAATTCTTGAATACTGTGATCTACACCAGTACCTACATTTATGTGCTCGAGATCAGAATAATTATCCATTAGAAATAGACAGGCATCAGCCAAGTCATCTACGTGCAAAAGTTCTCGCTTAGCTTTTCCACTCCCCCAAACTTCAACAGTTTCGCGTTGCTCATTTTTAGCTTCATGAAATCGTCTCATCAAACTCGGCAAAACATGCCCATTAACATCATCAAAATTGTCTCCGGGTCCGTACAAGTTCGTTGGCATAGCAGAAATGAAATCGTCTCCATACTGTCTTCTGTACCCCTCACAAAGTTTTATTCCCGCAATTTTTGCCAGAGCGTAACTTTCATTTGTAGGTTCCAAAGGTCCGCTTAATAATGAGTCTTCAATTATCGGCTGGTCAGCCTCACGCGGATAAATACATGAACTACCTAAGTAGAGCAGCTTTTCTACACCCACTCTGTGGCTAGCGTGTACAACAGTCCCATGGATCATTAGGTTGTCGTAGATGAACTCCGCTGGGCGGGTGCTGTTAGCCATTATTCCACCCACTGTTCCAGCAACAAGAAAAACGTATTTAGGCCGCTCAGTTTCAAACCATGCATTTACTGCGGACTGGTCGCGTAAATCAAGATCTTTTCTTTCTGCGACTCTTATGTCTGAAAAACCTTCAGAGTCCAATCTGCGTAAGATTGCAGACCCGACAAGTCCTTTATGGCCTGCAACAAAAACTGAACTTTGACGGTCGATCATATATTGAAGTTACCCGTGTTCTGTAGGTCGACTGCCAATCGCACCAATCTCAGTCAAATAAACGACAAGAAGATCAAGGACAACTACTACAGCTACCTCGTTCAAAGGTTCTGAATCCTCTAAAGCCCTAGCAACTACTTCATCTACCGCAACGTCAAGATTGGCAACTGATTCTGCAGTATTATTTTTCGCTCTACCTTCTCCTATTTCTTGTCCATGTTCTGATGCCAAACCTGCCGAATCGAGAGAGTCAAGCCACCAACTGATTATTTTAGAAACCTCGTCTTTTCGCAACTGTGAAGCTGCCTCTTCGGGGAGCCTCTCTGAAATCCATTCAACTGCATCATCCACTTCAAGAACAGAAGGTGCAGATGTTCGACTCAAACTCCTGACCGTAAGAGCGACAGACACAAAAGCAATTAACAGAACAAGCAATAATCCAAAAACCACAAACAATAAAAGCACCCTTCGGTTATAGCAACATCTAAGTTATGTCACTCACATTTAAGGAAATTCTGCATAATTTAGTTGATTAATACACGAAGAATTGTCGCAAATACCACTCAACTGTAAAAATGTAAACCCAGCGACTGAAAAGCTAATCAGATACCAATTCTTTGTGCTAAAAGCTCCCTGTGATAAGTCGGGTCCCCAAACAACAGCTCAGAACTTTTCGCTCTTTTGAAATAGAGGTGTGCAGGGTGTTCCCAAGTAAAACCTATACCACCGTGAATTTGTATATTTTCAGCTGTCGTATTGAAATAAGCCTCTGAGCAGTAAGCCTTTGCCAAACTAGCCACAGATGGCAATTCATCATTAAGTTCAGCAGCGCACCAGCCGGCATAATAGGCAGCTGATTTCGCAGACTCAACTTCTAATAACATGTCTGCGCACTTATGTTTAATAGCCTGAAAGCTTCCTATAGGGCGACCGAACTGAACTCTATCTTTAGCATATTGAACTGCCGTATCAAGACACTGTTGGGCTCCCCCTACCTGTTCAGCTGCAAGTGCAACAGCAGCCAAATCGAGGACTCTTTCGAGTATGGACCAACCTTCGCCTTCTTCACCTATGAGGGTCGCTTTAACATTTTGAAAATCTAGACGTGACTGTTTTCTAGTCATATCCATAGTTGCTAACTGTGTTCGAGATAATCCGTCTGCATCACCATCAACTTTAAATAGTGAAATTCCTTTGTCCGTACAAGCGGCAACAAGAATCAATGAAGCGGCATTGCCATCAAGAACATACATTTTCGTTCCATTTAGCTCCCAACTATCGCCAGAACCGGTAGCAAGCATGGTTATTCCATCACTTCCCCATTTTCCGCTTTCTTCTGTAAAGGCCAAAGTAGCAATCGTTTCACCACTCGCTATTCCAGGCAAAAGCTCTGATTTCGCATCATTATCACCTGAGTGAATGAGGGTATTAGCCGCAAGAACAACCGTCGAGAAGAAAGGTGAGCACAACAAGGCTCTTCCCATTTCTTCCAAAACAACTACCAGTTCGACATACCCAAAACCTTGCCCGCCATACTCTTCAGGAATTATCAGACTTTGAAGACCTAATTGCTCAGCCATCATTGACCATGTTTCCGAGTCGTATCCAAGATCGGTTTCCATTAATTCTCTGACTTTGGCTTCAGGCGAGTAACTCTCCATGAACTGATTAACAAACTCTCGCAGCTGTTCCTGTTCCTCTGTAAAGGCAAAATTCACTTTTTG
>CEOP01060505.1_pt1 | contig 14789 bp, 16 predicted proteins | sample 361301 | NCBI WGS metagenome assembly CEOP01 (sample SAMEA2619548, study PRJEB7988) | marine metagenome | biome: marine biome (ENVO:00000447); feature: deep chlorophyll maximum layer (ENVO:xxxxxxxx); material: "saline water (ENVO:00002010), including plankton (ENVO:xxxxxxxx)" | depth 55 m
GTACCTCCAAAGGAGGATCCGGTAGTACCTCCAAAGGAGGATCCAGTTCCTTCGAGCGAAAAACCTAAACCTAAATCTAAAAAGAAGAAGCCGTAAATATAATTTTACAGAAAAAAAAAATAAGTTAAAGATTTCAACAGAGTTAATATTAAATATGAATTCTATTGAAATTTCTTATATTGGGGCAGCATGTGGTAAAAATAGATACGAATCCAGAGATAAAATAATATTCCTGTTGTTATGTAGACAATTTAAAAGTTTTTATAAAGATCTATTATTTAGACAAGGGGCTTTTAAACTATTAAATCCGGATAAAAAAACATATGATACACAGCTAAAAACTATATACACTGAATTTAAAAAAGATGTTAAAAACCCTGCAGATTTTAAAGGACTAGAAAAAGAAATTACAAAAAAACTTAAAAGCGAAAATCCAGAAATTGGAGATGAAGATATATCTCGTGCAACTAAATTTTTAGAAGATACACTTAAAAAAGATTGTGGTATAAATAACGAACAATCTGTCATTTCAAAAATGAATTACAAAAAAGGAAATAATAGAATGTATACATACGAAGAAAATGGATGGTTTATAAAAGGATTACACGATGCATCTCATGGCGACACGATAATTGAAGTTAAAACACGGATGAGACCACAAAACGTTAGAAAAAATGAATATGACCTTTATCAGTTGTTTGGATATCTCTTAGCAATGAATAAAACAAAAGGTAAAATTGTTCAAAAGTATGATAACGTTATTTATGATTCTGATGTAGAAACAAGGGATGAGTATGGTTTAATAGACATCACAGAAAAGGCCTGGGAGAAAAGATTTCTAACTTTCAAAGAGGAACTCAATAGGTTTTTTATTGATGTTAAATATTACGAAGACTGTATAAATGTATTTGATACAACAAAAGTTATACACCCACGGGAATATCCAATTGCACTTTTTGATACAAATGGTATTACTCATAACGTAAATACATATTACGAAAAAATTGTGAATGCTTTAACTTAAACTTATTTTACCATCTTTAGTAATTACGTTTATTTCTGGGTTTTTATTTTTACTTTGAATTATTTCTAATGCTTGTAAAGATTTATTAGAAAGAGTTCCGCCGAACGCTCTAGAAAGTGAGACATCCGTTCTGATTAACGTTTTATTACAAGCGCTGTTTATAGATTTAAATCTAGAATGCCCCATTATTACATAATTTACACCATCAAAAAATTTAAGTTGATTGTCGAATTTAGTACATTCTTGTTCGTTAAATGTTTTTGATTTAGAATATATTCTAGAAAAAACGGGGTTTTCTTCATCCATTTCTTCTAGATAATTAGGTATTTTACCTTTACCTTGTAACCACAAACTTGTTTCCCTGTTAATTTTTGAAATGTCCACCTTTCCTGTTTCGGGATTTAAATTATTTTTAATAAGTTTATCAGTTACAGACCCATGAATAAACAAAAACTCGCCCAATTTGAGTATAAGAGGCCTTGTTCTGCCAATTAAAGATCCGCCAATACCTCCGGGTTTTAAAAACTTTATTCTATCTACGTTGTAAACCTTTTTAAATTGTTCTATATCTTTTGTTTTAACATAATCTCTTATAAATTGTTTATCGTTTGGTAAATAATATGGATACAGTTCATGATTTCCTAATAAAGATATAACTCTTCCATTGTATTTTTTAGCCTGAGAATCTAAATCTAATATCAACCTCATAATTTCTACTTCTCCGCTTTCTTGTAAAAATGTATTTTCAATTCTAGTTCCCGGTCTTTTACCGTCTAATGTATCGCCAAGTTGTACCACATATGTGTCTCCACCGACCCACGACAATTCTTGATTTATTAAATTACACATTAATAGAACGTTAACAAATATACGAAAATCTCCGTGAAGATCACCTATTGCTATAATTTTATTATAGTCCATGTATTATAATTAATTTATATTATATTTTATAGATTAAATATTTTCTTTATTGTTTCTTCATTTGGTAAACCTTTATAAATTTTATTTTTAACTATTATACACGGGAATAACATAGTTCCGTCTTTAAACAATTTTTGGAGTTCGAATATTATATTATCTCTTTCTTCTAGAGGTAGTTCTATAAACGAACTGTCAAATTGAAAATATATATTATCTTTTAAAGTAATAGTCGTATACTTAACCCTCGAGTTTTTAATTTTTTCGTCCAGTTCTGTACAATGAGGACAACCATCTAAAGACAAAATTACAATATAATCTGATTTAATATCTAAAACAATTTCATTTATTTTATCAGGGAGTTTTTTAACCTCAAAAGTTCTATTAATCAAATAAAAAATAAACAGGGTTAAAGATATTATAACAGCAATTAGAATGTAACTTAACATAATTAATCACACACCTACATTAAATTTTACATATTTTTACACAAATTAAAGAAAAATGTAAATATTAATGTAAGAATGAACGTTCTTATTGTAAACGATCTTTCATGGGACAATTTTGCAGTAGTTACAAAAAGACTAAACCCAAGGTGTATTAATCCAAATCACCGCATTAATTATTTTTATGGTAAACACATGCAATACATCATTAATATATGTAATCAAAATTCAATGACCCTAATAAGAAGACCCTTGATGAATGAAAATTTACAAGAATCGATAAAAGATTCTTTAATGTATACTAAATTTTGTATTATATTTCATAATTTTATTGAATACAATACGATATCAAGTTTTATAATAAAGATTTGTTCTGAAAACAATGTTCCTTATTTTATATTTTCAGAGCACTGTGAAAGGTTTTATTTCAACGGAGAGTACATAAATGACGAGAAATTTAAAACTAAAGTAAGAAATATAGATTTTATAAATAAATCAATTATTTTTTCTGTTCCTGAAAATTTAAGATTATATTGCGAAAAATCATGTCCTGCTAATATTCAAGAAATGCTTAGCAATATTAGAGCAAGATATCAATGTTTAAAGGATGAAAAGGATTCGAAGAAAATAGTTTTAATTGAAGATTTGGCAAATGAAAGGAAAAAAAAGAATAAGATAAATAAGTCTACAAAAGAAATAAATTTTATAGATTTTATGGCCAATAAGAAAAAATGGATAAAAGAGACTAGTCATAGAAACTAATCTTTTAAAGACTCTTTGGCAAAATTTATACCCCGTTTATACATATCTAATATATCTCTTTCATCTATTTTATTTAAATTAAGATATGTATCGGGGTTTAGAATGTTATCACATTCTATTAAAAATGTACTCCTTGGTTTTACTTTAGTTAACATAGAAGTCATTACATTGACAATGTACGACTTATTAATACTTAATGAATTTAAAATTAAACTATAACCACATATGTAAACTTCGTCTGGGGGAGAGCCATATAAATTTTTACAACATCCATCTATGTACATATCATCGTTTATATTTACAGGCTTAAATAAAAAAGGTATACTCATAGACGCCCTTAAGGCGTCTTTTAATTTAACGTCTGGAAAATCCTTGTTATTAAAATTTGTATATAAATTTTTAGTTATGTTTGTTGTATATATATTGACGTGGACGTTGTGTATATTAGAAAATTGCGAAAGGGTTACATCGGGTGCGTGATATTTCCATAGAAACCCAATTAAGATATCGAGTAAAGTGTCGTCTATTATGTAATTTTCAGACGGTAAATTATTAAAGTCGTATTTAACTATTTCTTCTAAATTTAAATCTAAAAATTTACTTAAAATACTCTTAGGAGTATATCCGGATATATATAAACAGCCTATTAAAGAGCCTATTGAACAGCCGTAAAAATTTTTTAAATCTAATAATTTTTTTTCGTGTATATATTCAAGTGCTCCTATAAATATAACACCAGAATATCCACCTCCTCCTATGAAAAGGTCGTTCATTTAATAATTTATGAAGTTTTTAAATTTAGAATGTTTACGTATTTTGGAGCAAATGATTGTAAATATTCGTCTTTTTCTTGCCAAATGTCTGAGTGACCTCTTATATAAGTCAAAGAGTGTGCTAATTCGTGTAAAAGCGAAGATATTATTTCGTCGTGAGAATACATAACCCCTTTAGTATTATAAATTTTAATCCCTATTTCTCTACCTTTATCATAATTCCATGCTAAAATATTGGGATCCTTATATATCAATTCCTTAAAACTAGTATTTTGTAATCTACGTCTCAATAATTGTCCGTCTTTTTTGTTTATGTTATAAGATAAATCTATAGATATGTCTCTAAGAGTATCGATCATTTCCGCTGTTTTAAGATCTCTAGCCATATACCTTCTTCCGGATTTTGTTCTATAAGAGAATGAGCACGGATTAATAATTAAAAAGAATAAAAATATAATTATGATTACTAATATAATAAGCATTTAATATTAATGTTAGAAAAATTATTATTATTTTTAGGTATTAAATCTTGGAATTATGAATTTATATTAATAAAAAAAAATACTATAAATAAAAAATTTTTAATACCGAATAAAAATATAAAATCTATAAATTTATTAAAACTTCTCGAAGAAGAAACGCCTTCTCCTAGGATAAATTTATACAAAATAAACAAATGTAAAAATCCGTCTACGAGAATGAAGTATTTTTTTATATGTTATACTATTTATTTCATTTTAATTAATTTAATCCTATGGGCGCAACCGGTGTATGCATTAATAATATACATTAATAATACATCAGATATAAAATATCTTACATCATTTTTTTTACACATGAATTTACCCATTATACACATATGGGCTAAACGTTATTTTAAAACAAATCATATAGAAAATATTTTAACTTGTAAAATGTTCAAAGGTACTATTATTATAAGTTCAAGTTTAATTTCTATAATAATAAACTTATTAGATATCACCTCTTTTTATAATGAGTATTATTGGTTGAATGTATTTAATAACAATGTATTATTTTTTACATTGATATCTATAGAATGGATCTATTCTAGAATAGTTTTATTTTTATTCGTGTATACATTTATGTTCATTATAAATGAACACGTTAAAAGAATTAAAAAAATCAAGTTTAATATAGAGCAAAACGAATTTGATTTTGAAAATAATGTTTGTCTAAGTAATTTAATAATTAAACTTGCTAATACGAAGGATGATATTGAAAAAACTATAAATTTATTTAATAATATAATTTCTTATACCACAATCTTGGGCGGAATCTCTCTTGCTATATTTATTAAAGACGTATTTCCAAATGGGGTTAAACATGTAAATTTCCATGATCATGATAGATATCTCTTACACCCCTTAATTTTATACATCTGTAATCAGATAATTCTGATTATAAATATGGCTAGATATTCATATGCTAGAGAAGACATATTACATTTCATAAAATCTATAGACTTCATAAACAGGTTTCTGACAAGAATGTCTACAGAAAAAATAATTAAAAAATCAAATGGTAATCTAAATTTGGTAACGTTGAATATACTCGAAGATTCTGCTACTACAATAGATTGGTTAGTTCTTGGAAATATGTTATCGGAAAAATGGCTAGATTTTACAATATTTGGTATATCTACATCAGACGGAAAGTTAATTAAACAGAGTATATCTATAGGCGGAACACTGTTATTTATTATAAGTTTTTTACAGAATAATAATTAATTTAAAACTTAAATGTAATTAAAATGTAACAATGGATACATTCATTAGACAACAATCTACATTAGAAAAAAATAATTTATCTTTTCAAATATTGTCTTGGGAAGCCTGCGACGAAGAAGTTGAAAATTACGATTCCGATAACGAGGGTAACCCAGACAACAGGTATCACATTTATACATTCGGTGTAGACACCGCTGGAGAGTCCGTTTGTGTAAGATTTGAAGGATATAAGCCTTATTTTTTTGCATGTATCCCAGATAAACTTCAGGATAAATTCGATAACTTTAAGAAGAACGAAGTAGAGCGGTTTGTTCGTAACAAGCTTTTTCGTAACCGCGACGACCTCGAATCTGTCAGTGTAGTAGTCAGAAAGAAATACAAAGGTTTTACAAACGAAAAACAATATAAGTTTCTTAGATTCGTATGTAAAAATTTAAACACGTTTAATCGTATTAAATACATACTCAGTCCAAAAGACAAGAGTAAGTTGCCAAAGATATCAAGTGTGCTTCAAAACGAACCTATTAAGTTTGAACTTTACGAGTCTAATATTGAACCTTACCTTAGATTTACTCATAAGATGGATATCCAAATGGCTAATTGGGTCACGGTTAAAAATATCACGCAAGACAACGATATGTCAAGATGTCAACATAGCTACATTGCTAATTACTCTTCGGTTAAAAAACTTGATAGACAGGACATTTGTAATTTAACTCTTGGTTCTTGGGACATTGAGGCTTTTTCGTATTCAACAAGATATGAAAACAAGAATGACTTTCCGGATCCAACTAAAGAACATGATATAATTACGCAGATTGGTACAAGCGTTTATAAATTTAGTACAAAAGAAAGTTTCAAACATGTTGTAACTATTAAAAGTCCAATTGACAAAGACTGTGATCCAGTAGAAGGCGTTTACATCGAAACATACGACTCGGAGAAAGAATTAATTATTGGTTGGGTTAAATTCATGAAATGTGTAGACCCGGACATTCTAGTTCAATATAACGGATACGACTTCGATTGGAAATACATTTGCGCCCGCGCAAAGGTTCTCGGAATTGAATACATTCTCGAGAATCTTAGTAGAATCGAAAGCAAACCTGCATATCTTCACGAAGATCAACTTAATACTTCTGCTTATGGCGATAACACTATGAAATATCTTAAGATGCACGGAGTTACACAGTTTGATCTTATGTTTATGATTAAAAAAGAACACAAACTCGAGTCTTACAAATTGAATGCAGTTGCCGAACACTTCACCGGAGATAAAAAAGATGACCTCAGTCCAGCCGACCTTTTTAATTACAACACATCAACAAAAGACAAAATGGCTCTTGTCGTAAAGTATTGCGCTCAGGACACTTGGCTTCTTATTGAACTAATTCTGAAACTGCGAATTATTACAAATGTAATTGGTATGTCTAATATTACTATGGTTCCGATGCAATACATCGAACTTCGTGGTCAACAGATTCGAGTTCATACACAAATTGCTTATGAAACCAAAAATGAAGGTTATCTAATTCCGGCAGCCGAATATAAACCAAAGACCGACCTCCCGGACGATGAAGAAGAAAAGTTTACGGGAGCCACTGTTTTAGAAGCAACCCCTGGTGCACATTTCGAACCTATCGCCGGTCTTGATTTTGCAAGTTTGTATCCTAGTATTATGATTGCTCACAATTATGATTACGCAACTATAGTTGAAGATCCAGAATTTGATAACTTACCAGGAATCGAATACTTTGATATGAACTGGGAAGAAGATGACATTGACCCCGAAGGGAACGACATTAAAAGACCAGTGAGTGTTAGATTTGTTCAAAATCGCACAGGTATTATGCCAAAGATTCTTTCTCGACTTTGGAAAGAACGTAAGGCTATTCGTAAACAAATGAAATCTCTTTCACCAGATGACAATTTGTATGCAGTACTCAACGGAGTTCAGCTTGCTATTAAGGTAACGATGAACAGTATTTATGGATTCACTGGTGCAAGATATGGAAGACTTCCAAACAAAAAGATAGCAGCGGCTGTAACAGCATGTGGACGCGGAATGATTGCTCATTCAAAGAAGTGTGCAGAAGAGTGGTACGACTGTGAAGTTGTATACGGAGACACGGATTCTATTTATGTAAAGTTCAAAAGTGAACTCAAAGGACAAGACCATATGAACTATGTTTTCAAAGTTGCGCCCGAATGCGCAGACCGTATATCAGCAACATTCAAAAAACCCATTGAACTTGAATTTGAAAAGGTTATGTACCCTTTCATTTTATATTCCAAAAAGAGGTATGCAAGTTTATTCTGGACTAATCCGCTTAAGTATGATTACATTGATTACAAGGGTATTCAAGTAGTTCGGCGAGACAACTGTATATACGTAAGAGAAAACTCAAAACAAATTTTCGAGTACATCTTTCTCAATGACAAGGTCCTTAATTATAACTTCGAAACAGTAGACGAACTTATCGAAACAAGCAAAGAGTTTGCACGGTCTAAAATTCGTAAGTTAGTTCAAGCAGAAGTTCCTATGAAAGAATTGATGCTTTCAAAGAGTCTTCGTTCTGGTTATGCATTCGACCGTAAGGTAATTTGCGACGGTTGTGGGAAAACTTACTACGAATTGAACGTCGTCGGTAAAAAAGAAATGGACATAACTGTTTTACACAAACTCGTTAATAAAAAACTGAGTCACGTTGAAGAATTCATGGAGACTGAACACAATTGTCCAAGTTGTAAGACCTTGCAGTCATTCTCTAGATGCCCTGCTAATATCCCACATGTAGCACTTGCTAGAAAACGCGAAGAGCGCGATAAGATGGACAAGGTAGCTTCAGGTGATCGCATTTCATATCTTTTTGTTACTTACGAAGGTTCGCGACAGTTTGAAAAAGTAGAAGACCCTGCTTACGTTATTAAAAATGCTATACCAATTGATTACGTATACTATTTCGAACATCAGTTCAAATCCGCTATTCAAACTATCTTCGAACCCATGATGGAAGATGTTTCTGAACTCTGGAAAGACCTTATTCCGGAAAAAGTAAGAAAAGTTCGAAAGAAGAAAACCGTTTAAAAATAAAATACATTTATAATTATATAGTGTAGCCACTAATGGCTAAATTTATTTGCGAAAATTGTAAAAAAGAATACATCAGGAAAGGTAATCTGGATAGACATGCGTTAAAATGTAAATCCGGGGTTATATTAAAAGAAAAAGACTTGGAAGAAACCGATAAAAAAACGATAGATGATTCTGTAACTCACGATATTAAACTTTTAATCGGAGATTGTTTAGAAAAATTACGCAACGTAGAGGATAAATCTATTAATTTAATACTTATAGACCCTCCCTACAATATAGGAAAAGATACATGGGATGTTATAGATAATTATACTAACTGGTTATTAAGTGTAATTAAAATATTGGAAACAAAAATGAAAGATAACGGAAGTTTTTTAATGTTTCATAATGACATGGAAGCCATTAGCGAACTGATGGTAGCAATTAAGAAAGAAACAAAATTTGTTTTCAGGCAAATGGTAGTTTGGAATAAAAGATTTGAAGGTTCTAGTAAAAAAGGGTTTTTAGACGGTTACGTTGTTAAGAATGATATGCATAATTGGAATAAAATGGCAGAATATATTCTCTTCTACACATTTGATAATTCATATAAATTAAAAGAAGCTAGAACAAGATTAAAAATTGATCAGATTACTATTTCTCAGGAAATTAAAAGTAAAAATAATAATTTAACAGGGTGGTATTCAAATATAGAAACAGGGAAAAATATGCCCACGAGAGACACAATAAAACCAATTGAAAAACATCTTAAATTAACATATGAAGATATAGTTCCCAAATTTAATAACTTAAAAACAGATCATTCTGTTTGGAACTACGATATGGCTAAGAGATGTCCTATACATATAACACCAAAACCTATAGATTTACTTATCAATATAATAAAACACACCACAGACGAAGGAGATACAGTATTAGATTGTTTTGCAGGCACAGGTACAACCGGAGAGGCTTGTATTGAAACATTTAGAAAATGTATACTTATAGAAAAAGAGATAAAGTATTGTGAATATATTAAAAAGATGCTTAATTTGAATTGATATGAGAAATTGCTATGCGCATTAGCCTCTCCGACCACACATTTTCCGTAAAAACATGATATCCGACTAATCTATTTCCCTCGCGTGTCATTGGCACTAAATTAAGAGCTCTAATAGTTACTTCATCTTCACTCCTTGGCTGTACGTGACCAAGTTGTAAATCTGTTTCTCTATTAGAAACTCTTATGTCTCTCTTATCATCAGCTAGATCTTCCATTTTAAATAAGTGACCTGTTACTCCACAAATAGTATTACCAGCTTTATCGAAGATATTGCGATTATGTGATTTATAAAAATTTTCCATGAATTCTTTGTGTTTTGATATGTAATTTCTAAGACCCGAATTGTTTAAATATTCGTTAGAAAGATAATCATCTTTTATTTCTCTAACGTTTAGAATTATAACAGTCCAGTCTAGATATGCCCGCGCAAGGTCCTGTGGGGTAGAAGCATCTCGTAGAGGAATTGCACATTTTCTCTTTTTTGATTTGTCTCTTATTTTCAAGTGCTCAGTTGATGATAAAACAATTTTAAAAAGACGGCTAGCTCTATTTTTATAAACAACATCGTCATTTCCCGGTGTAGAATATATAGCTAAATTTAACTTATTATTTATAACTTTTTTACACATTTTATCATGCTTATCAAATAAAATATTAAATGTGTGAGAACATTTGCCAGTATGCCCCTTTTGCAAGACACACAAATATTTAGAGCCTTGATTAAAATATGCATTTTTACAACCTTTAACTATTTCGCTTTCTAATATAGTAGGATTCCTTGGACCAAACGTCGTTGGTTTTAAACACATACATTCTTCGTAATGATCCATATTGCTGTTATACATTCTTGTAAATGTCTTGGTAAATGGTCTATACTTTTCATTTTCATTCATTAATAATTTAGGTATATTTTTTTTCTGTAATTTTAGTTTTAAATTTCTTTAAGTATAAATCTTACAAATTTTTAATTAATTTAGGGATACATTTTATACATTAGTATAACAGGAATGGCTCTTGACGCAAAGTTTAACGCTTTTAAAGTCAAATATAGTCTCGGCGATGAAGCAATGGCTGAAATGTTAAGTATTTTCAACGATTCCTTTATTGAATTGGCTCATAAACTACTTAGTTCAAATGACATCGAAGTTCCGAAGAAAAAACAAGAGACACAGAGTAAATCAAAAACTTCGTCTGGTACAAAAAAATTTGCTACAAAAATTGCAGCTGAATATGCCGCGGAGAATGAACTTACACTCGACGACTTTGATAAGGAAAAAATTACAAAGAAAGACATCGATGAACTTATTAAGGCTACTGTGGGTACTAAGAAAAAGGCTATTCCAAAACTAGACACAACGCCGCCACCGGAAAAAAAGAAAGAAATTGTATCCAAAGAAAAATGCGGCGGTATTACAAAAAATGGAGAACCATGCAACAGGCCTGGTACTGAAAAACCAGATGGTTCTAGTAAATGCTTTTGCTTCCGCCATGCCATGGATTGGAAAATGTACGAAGTGTCTTCAGACTCAGATCTAGAAGAGGAAGAAATCTTTAAAGATCCTAATGAAAAGATTGATATCCCAGATCTTGCTATTTCGACAGAGGATTAGAAATAAATTTAAGGACATAATTTATTAATAATTAATAAAATGAAACTGGAAGAATTTCTTAATGGAAAAAACGCGGAGACATACTTTGATGAAAAACTGAAAGAGTGTGAATACATTTCAGAACTCCCTAGGGAGTTAAATAATTGCACTTGTTGTAAAAGACACAAAATTAATTTTCCTATTCTTGGGCAAAAAATTGTATCTAAGGAATACACAACCAATTACCCCAACAGCGATTGTAAATGTAAATGTCCGTGTAGACACATAGCCAGACACATTTGTCGGGAGTGGGAACTTATACACGAAGTCGAAGACATTGACGTTTCAACAGAGGATTCCGAGGAATCAGATGAAGAAGATTCAGCTGGTTCTTTGGAAGATTTTATTGTACCCGATTCTGGATTTAAAAGAAAAGAACGCAAAGCATTAGATAAAGCATTAAACAAATTTAGAGGTAAAAAAACAATTAGAAGATAAACTAAATTTAATGTCTTACAATCCAACTACTAAAACAATGGTTATTAAACCCCTAGCATTTGATTATTCATTTTATAATTTAGTAATTAAATTAAATTAAATTATCTTAAATTCGGCCTGTTTTTTGTACTTCGAACCCGTCCAAGTTACATATTTTTCGCCCCAGTCATCTTGTCCGCCAAGTCCTAAAGTGTGAGTGTCCGCGAGCATTTTATAAGGCTTATTTCTCTTAATATAATCACCCTTTGGTTGGAAAGTTTTTGCAGCTTTGGTAGCGTCCTGTTTAGTTTCGTAAACGTTCGCAACTGCTTCTTCATAAGCCAAAAGGGCGTCATTAATTTTTTTATCGGCCTCTGTAGTGTCTTTTAAAATACTTTCTGCTGCATTGTCAATTGCGGTATCTACCTGAATAACGGGTCGGAGTTTTATTTCTCCTGTTTTGTCCATAATTAAAAAGTGATCTGGAGATGCAAAAGTTGTAGCCTTGGTGTATGTTTCCACGGAAGGCATATATACAACTACCAAAACTACAACAAGGGTTACTAACCCCCCTAGCATAAAAAGCATTTGGTTATTCATTTTATAATTTAGAAAATAAAATAATTTAAAGAAAAAACACATTTTAGATTATAAAATGAATAAGATAATTCTTAATTTGTTTTTTATAATTAATATAGTTTCAGGATATACAACTGTTCCGTCAAAGTTTGTTAAGGAAGCAGAAATCAAACATGGGCGGGTTGCGATGGTAAGTTCTCTTCTTATTCCGTTGTTAGACAACGTTAAGCCAGATACACTTGGGGTAAATTTTGTAAGCTCGCTTGAACCTTCTACACAACTTTCTCTTTTGGGTCTTTTTGCATGTTCAGAATTTGGCCAAATGCTAAAAGCTTATAATTTTCCAGACGACCCTTCTAAGTGGTTTACAATGAAAGAAAACCATGATCCCGGAGATTATAATTTTGATCCTCTTAATATAAGCAGAAACAGAAACCCAGAAGTTCTTAAGAAAAATCAATTGTTTGTAGGAAGAGTTGCAATGATTGGCGTATTTTGTGAAATGGTAAACGAACTTCTTGTTCATGAACCAGTTCTTAAGTTCTCTTAAATAAATTAATAAAATCCCAAAGGATAGAAATGAATTGAATAAATATAAGGGACGCTAGCTCAGTAGGCAGAGCGCAGGACTTTTAATCCTGTGGCCGTGGGTTCGAGCCCCACGCGTCCTAGTTTCCCTTATATTTATTATTTACATGCATTCGTAGTGAATGGGTATCATATAACCCTTCCAAGGTTATGTACCGGGTTCGAGCCCCGGCGGATGCATATAAATTATTATATTTAAATTTTACTCGCGATCGGTTTCGTAAGGGGTGTAACTGTTATGTGTCAAATCTCCTACTCTCGACATAGACGCCTTTTGAACAGATTTCATTGCCCTGGCTACCTTTTCTAACTCACTTTTCTCTAATTCCTGAACTCTTGTTAAATGTCCGCCTTTTTTGATTTTATCTTCTAATGCTATTATTCTATCAACAATATTTAACATCACTGCCTTATCCGGAACTGTCACTATAGACTCTCTTGATCCGCATATACCCATTAAATAGCTATTAACTTAAAGTAAATATAAAAATTATAAAATTATAAAATTATAAAATTATAAAATTTGAATTTCAGATTTTAAAGTCCTCGTGATACTTCTTAACATTCCTCGACATTTTCTTATTATCATGCTTAAGATTCTTCTTCTTTTCACGGCGGGCGCGCTTAATCGATTCGCGGCGAACGGCGGTCATATTAATATTCATTTTTCTCGTTACATCTTTATATACGACCCAAGGGTTAATATTTATTTTTATTTGTAATCTTTACTTATAAAATTTGTTAAAACATTCGGCAAAGGATTTATATTTTTCGCCACACTTTGAATAATCGCCGGTTTTATTTAAACAGTTAAAAAGATCGCAAAATTGTTCGAAACATGGCGGGGGTGTCGGAGAAATACTTGCCACGGAAAGATTTGACGCAAGTTGATAAGCAAAATTGTTCTTAGGGTATTCTTCTATAACGATCTTAGCAAGATTACTCATATTTTACCTTTTACTTGGATTTTTGTAACCCGAAGGTTAAAACATTATAAGCTAATATATATCTATTCTTAAATTCTAAACTTAGTTTTTTAAAGCAATTTACATATGTAATTTATATATGTAATTTAAATGGGTATATGCAGTTCAATTCCCGAACACGCGAATATGAATAACAAGATTTTAAAGGCGTGTCTAGACACGAAGTAAATAACGGACGGCCTTTTACGGCTCCTAAAGGAGCTACCGGATTTTAGTTGGTATACTTAACTTACTTAACTTACTTAACTTAACGTCTTTTTTTCTTCGGAACCTTTGTCCACCCAGATTCTTCCCACATCTTCACCCCAAAGACATACTGAGGAAGGGGTTCGTCGTCCTCGTAGTCTGCCCAGCGTCGAATCTGTGTCTTGGGGTCCGTTGGCTTGGTCGGGGGCATTTGCGAGGTTTCGTGGCGTACACACCGGCCTTGGTCTCCCGAAGGAGACACCGCGCGTCTACATTTTTAATTTAGTTGAGCTTCAGTATAACGAGTTCGTGCATCGCGACACTTGCGCGCACATCGTAGATAAGCTCCTCGAGGTCCTTTACCGCCTGCCGCTCCTTAGCGATGCGCTGCCAGATATTATCGGGCCATTGACAGGGAAGGTTGTCAGTCCTCAGGAGCCAGTTCAAGTCATTGCGTGTCAGCTCCAGAGTCTCAAATAGAGCCTGCAAGATCTTATGGTGAGTGTGGGCGTTGGACATTTGTTTTTCTGCAACTGGTGTTACCCCTCGGCATGCCCGCGGCCTAAACTCCATT
>CEOP01054813.1_pt1 | contig 14788 bp, 12 predicted proteins | sample 361301 | NCBI WGS metagenome assembly CEOP01 (sample SAMEA2619548, study PRJEB7988) | marine metagenome | biome: marine biome (ENVO:00000447); feature: deep chlorophyll maximum layer (ENVO:xxxxxxxx); material: "saline water (ENVO:00002010), including plankton (ENVO:xxxxxxxx)" | depth 55 m
AATATTTCAGAAAATGAAACTACAAGAGAAAAAGAGTCTAATCACCCTTTTTTAATAGTCACAAAAGACATGTATGAAGAGCTTAGGGAAAAATCAGATATTGAACCATGGAAATCAATGAAGGATGACGCTATATCAAGAGCAAATAACTCTATAACTTCCAATCATTATGGCTCTCTTCAAAAATATGTAGGAGCTGTTGCATTAGCATACATTCTGGACGACTCAAAAAAGGAAATTTATGCTAATAAGGTTAGAGATGTAATTCTCAATAGATTTTCTGCTCTTGAAATTGAAGAATCATCTAGCTGGAGTAAGGTAGTTCCAAATCTTGGCGCTTTTTTTTCAGCTATTCTTGCATTAGACATTGTTTACGATTCACTTTCTTTAGAGGATATTATTAAATGCGAGGATTTGATTTCTGAAAGGATTTTTAGGGTGAATAGAACTGGATCATGGAAAACCGCAAGGTATGGGACTCATGGAACATGGGATCTATATAAGGGAGATAGAACCACAAAGGATGATACATATTATTACGCTTTAATCAATCAAATTACTCCAGACGGTGTTAGCCCTGTTACGAATACCTATGCATGGTCAAGGGTTGGAGGAGGAGATAGTAGGGTCTCTAAGTCTGGCTATATGGATGTTCTGGAGTTCACAGGTATTGATAAGAGGTACTACAGTAATGAAAGGATTCAAAAATTTATGCGGTGGCAGTTTGGATCTAGTATTAACCCGGCAAAAGAATTAGCCATTTTTGGGGATATGCTTCCTACAGAATCTGTTGGTAATTCAATGCTTTATCGAAGGGTTGTAAACTTTGACAATGAAGCAGCTGGATATGCTTCATGGTTCCTTGATGGTATTGAGGCAATTGGACATATCTTAACTTACATTGTTCCTAAGGAAAAGTTGCCACCTCCAGTTTTACCCACTAGTAAAATTTATGAAAATGGGGGAGCTTTTTTTAGAGATCCAGACGACACTAATTATGGCTTACAAGGAGTTTTGTATAATATTACCTCTCAAAATGAGTGGCATACACACAATGAGGTTAATGGACTCTCTCTCTCAGGCTTGGGGAATCGTTTATTGGTAAATTCAGGGAGGTTAGGAGAGCCAACAAGGGCAGCGAAACTTAATAATACCTTAACTATTAATGGAGAAAATCATAATGCATTTACCGGGGGTGGAATCACCGATGGGTTTACCAGTGAAGGGATCGATTATGCTCGAGGAGATGATAGAGATGCTATAAGATTTACAAGTCATTACAGAGATTTAATTTTAGTTCACACTACTCCTACCACGCCAGGCTATTTTATTGTCAACGACAAAATTGAAGCATCAAATAATAGTGATATTGTTAAAATTTATTTTCACCCATCAAGTGAGAAAGAGGTAAATGTTACTGAAGTTAAAAGAGAATATACCGCTCCAATTGATCACAAGCCTTCTATTCCTCTTACCAAAGCAACTTTTTATTACCTAACTCCACCAAATGATGTAAATATTGAGAAATCAATATCCGCAGTTCAAGACAGGTACCCTGGCTATCCAGAACACAATCGATTGGAATCTGTTTACAATATTGACAATGAATCACTTAAAAAATCAATCTCTACTTTAATATTCCCAAACAGTAATTTAGTTTCAAAGCCTAATTTTGAAAAGATTCATTCAGATAATTTTTATGGATTAAGATTTTCTACAAATTCCTACACAGATTACATCATTTCTACAAAAATAAAATCTGTTGAAGTTGATGCATTTTCTGCCTCGGGAGATTTTATCTGGTGTCGAAAAAAATCGGATAATATGTATTCTTTTTTTGTGGAGTCTGGAACAAGTTTTAAGCAAAATAATTTTGGTTTTGAATCAGACTCGCCAGTTACAATATATGTAAAGGATTCTAAAGGGGTAATAATTTCAAATGGGACGAAATTAAAATTAAATGGATCAAATTTATCTGGCGTAAACTTTGATAGCTCAGTTAAAGTAATTTCTCAATCAGAAAACCATATTGAGGTAGAATTAGGATCTGGAACTTTCAAGTTTTAAAGATCAAATCAATCTTTAGAAAATATAGCTAGAGGCTCCCATTTTTCATTGAAACGATTTGTTGGAAAATTTTTCTGAACATGACCATCAGTAGTTCTTCCATTAGTAATTGCATTTTTAAATATCGCTATTAGCTCTTCTTCTAATTCTGGGAATTTACCGTAAAGGTTATTTGATTCCGAAGGGTCATTATCTAGATTATAAAGCTGGAATTTAGGAAGATTCTTAGTTTCATTTTGAGACGGTTTAGGTATGCTCCAGCCACCTGAGCCTGGACAAAAAATGAACTTGTACATCCCTTTTCTAATTGCAAAGCTACCATTAATAGAATGGTGGATTGTATATGACCTTTCGAAGTTATCTTGGGTTTCTTTTGAAAAAAGAGGAACCATAGAAAAACTATCCACACCATCACTTTGATCTAACTTAATATCCAAAATTTCAGCACATGTGGCGATTAAATCTGTAGTACAAATTGTTTTATCTGAAATAGACCCTGCTTGGATTTTTTTTGGCCATTTAATTATAAAAGGTACTCTATGACCACCCTCAAAAATATCTGCTTTGTGTCCTCTAAATTTTCCGCTAGGGTGATGTCCTTTTTCAGAAAGTAAATTAAAATTAGCTTCGGGCGAGCATCCATTATCACTTGTAAATATTACAATAGTATTATTTGAAATTTTCAATTCTTCGAGTAAGGTGTCCAGTTCTCCTATATGATTATCAATCTGCATGACAAAATCAGCATATGAATTAAGACCACTTTTTCCTTGCCATTTTGTAAGTGGAAGAATAGGAGTATGAGGTGATGGAAGAGGAAGATACAAGAAAAAGGGTTTATTTTTTTTGACGGCATTTCTAATAAAAGACTTAGCTTTTTCAAAAAAATTAGGTGTAACATCATCATGATCAAAGTCTGATGCAGTCGGGCCATATCTCCACCAAGAATAGGGTTTTGGAGCAAAAGTAAACCGGTTAATTTTCGCAGTAGTTATTTCATTTTCTACGTAAACATATGGGGGCATGTCTAGTGAGCCAGAATGTCCAAATGAATAGTCAAAACCTAGATCGTTGGGGGAGTTAGTTATTTTTTTTGAAAAATCTATTCTATCGGCTGAACTGTGATTTTTTTCACCAAAGCCATAAAATGTTTTTTTTGTTTGATCAGGATTAGAATCATAATGAATAATTGTATCTGAAAAGTACCAATTCCAGCCTAGATGCCACTTACCAATAAACCCTGTTAAGTAACCATTTTGTTTTAAGAAAGAAGCTACAGTTGTGCGATCTTTAGTAATCAACGCATTTGAGGTACCAGACAATACACTTCTTTTTAATCTACTCCTCCAATTATATCTTCCTGTCAGAATTCCATATCTGGTTGGAGTGCATACTGAAGATGAAGTATGTGCATCTGTAAATTTGATACCATCTTTAGCAAGCTTATCGATCTGAGGAGTTTTAATTTTTCCATCAATATTAAATGTTTTGATGTCACCATACCCCAAATCATCAGCTAGAATATATATAATATTTGGTTTTTGGAGATGATTTTTCTCACACGATATCAGCAGAAATAAGATTAAAATGAATGCGTTTAATATTTTATTTTTCAAAGCGTTTTTTTAAATTTAATATTCAATTAAATATATTCAAATGACAAATAAATGGTCTACTGATTCCGGTAAATTAATTAAAACCTTCGATTTTTCAAATTTTAAAGAAGCATTAAAATTCATTAATCAAGTAGGTGAAGTCTCCGAAAGATTAAATCATCACCCGAAAATAACGAATGTATATAATAAAGTTTCTTTTGAATTATGGACTCATGATCAAAATTCAATTACTGAATTAGATCATAAATTAGCAAATGAGATTGATAAATTGCTAAATTAAAAAATTTCATATTTTATCAATTTTTGATCATTTTCAGCCAAAAATCACCTTTTTCCCCCCTTTTTTGTCAAAAAATCACCCTTTTTAGCCAAAAACCACTTTTTCTTATTTGGTTTTATTTATTAATTTTCTCAACTTTTTTTACTTAAAAAAAAATTATATTTACTCAAAAACATCTTAAAACATGAAAAAATTAGTCTTAATAACAGCATTTTTGTTTTGCCTAAATCTTTTGGCACAGAGAGAATTTTACGAATTGAGAACATATGAGCTTTATCAATCTTCAAACTTTAAAGATTTTAATACTTATTTTGAGGATTATCTCATCCCTGCCCTGAACAAAAAGGGGATAAACAATATTGGGGTTTTTAAAGAAGTATCAATGGATCTTCCAAGAAAAATGTACGTCCTTATTCCTTATCCAAATATTACAGTTTATCAATCTGTAAGTCGTTCAATAAAAGGCGATCCAAATAATGCTGATGCATCTGTTAAACTAAATAAGAAAAATAGGCCAATGTTTAATCGCTATAGCACATCACTTTATGATGCATTTGAAGGAATGCCAAATTTAGTTAAGCCTAATTTTGAAAATAGATTTTTTGAGCTAAGGACTTATGAAAGTCACTCGGAAGATGCTTATAGAAGAAAAGTTAATATGTTTAATGAGGGGGAGATTGCTTTATTTGATGAGCTTGATTTTGGTTCAGTTTTTTTTGGAGAAAAAATCTCCGGGGATAGAATGCCTTGTTTGACATACCTGCTGTCTTTTGAAAATCTTGATGAGAGAAATGAAAATTGGGGAAAATTTGTTCATCATCCCACCTGGGAAAAACTTAAAAGTGACGAGGCATACAAGGACAGTTGTTGTTCCAGTATTACTAGAGCTTACTTATTACCAATGCCATATTCTCAATTATAATTCTCATAATGCGAGTATTTTTTTTGTTAGGTGTTATTATACTGCTATACACATCTTGTAATTCTTTAGAAGTTGATCGTCCAAATATTATTTGGCTAACCACAGAGGACAACTCATCTCATCATATGAGGTTGTATAATGAAAATGGTGTAATAATGCCAGCAATTGAGAAATTAGCAAGTGAGGGGATTGTTTTTGATAATGCCTTCTCTAATGCCCCCGTATGTTCTGTTGCCAGAAGCACTCTTATAACAGGCTGTTATGCACCTAGAATTTTTACTCAATTCCACCGTCGAGCCAAGCATGTACCTCTTCCAAATGATCTTATGCCAATGCCTTATTATTTGAAAAAAGCAGGGTATTATACGACCAACAATTCTAAACAAGATTATAATTTTATTTTACCTGAAGAGGTGTGGGATGAATCTTCTACAAAAGCTACTTATAAAAACAGACAACCAGGACAACCCTTTTTTCACGTGCAAAACCATACTGTAACTCATGAGGGAAATCTCCATTTTAGTCAAGAAATAATTGACAAAACCGCTGACAAAGATTTGGAGGACATCAAAGTTTTTCCTTATCACCCAGATACTAAAACCTTTAGGTTTTCTTACTATCACTTTCAGAACAGACATAAGCTTGCAGATCAACAAATGGGTGGTTTTTTGAAGGAACTTGATGAACAAGGCTTGATGGAAGACACAATTATATTTTATTATGGAGATCATGGAGGGGTATTGCCAAGGAGTAAAGGATATGCTTATGAAAGTGGCTTACAAATCCCTTTAGTAGTTTATGTTCCAAAAAAGTGGCAACATTTATTCCCCTATGATAGAGGTTCTAGAAGTCAAACTTTTGTGGAGTTTATTGATTTGGCTCCCACCGTACTTGCATTAGCTGGAATTACTCCGCCAATGGGAATGGATGGCACCGCAGTTATGGGAAAAGGGGTTCAAAAACTTCAAATCAAAGAGAAAAATACTGCTTTTGGATATGCAGATAGATTTGATGAAAAATATGATTTGGTAAGGACTTTAAGGGTAGGAAAATTCAAGTATATTAGAAATTATCAACCTTTTAATATGGATGCCTTGTTTAATTTTTATCGGTACAAAATGCTTGCCTACAAAGAATGGTTAAGCCTTTACCGTGAAGGTAAACTTAATGATACTCAAAGTCAGTTTTTTCAACCCAAAACCCCAGAGGCATTATACAATATAAACCTAGACCCACATGAAGTCAATGATCTTTCTAAATCAAAAGATCACGAGGAAATTCTTTTACAAATGAGAGGCCAGCTCCAAGAAAGAATTTTATCGATGCCCGATTTAAGTTTTTATCCTGAGCCCTATCTTTTGGATAATGCCATAGAAAATCCAACTGCTTTTGGTCAAAATAATAAAGCAGCTATAGCAGAATTGATAGCCATTGCTGATCTTAATTTAGCCTCATATGAAGAGGTAGAAGGAAAAATTAAGACAGCTCTCAGTGATAAAAATCCTTGGAAACGATACTGGGGTCTTATTGTCTGTTCCTCTTTTGGAATGAAAGCAAAAGGACTAGTTCCGCAAATTCAAACCATACTGCAAGTAGATCACGAAAACTTGGTTAGAATTCGTGCAGTAGAATATTTATTGCTAAATCACATTCCATTTGATAAAAAGATTTTAAAAAATTTACTTGAAAACGCTGATTCAGAGACCGAGGCTAACCTTATGCTTAATACCCTTAGTCTGATTAAGGAATACCAACCTAATATTAAATTTAATTTTTCAAAAGAAATTTTTCCTGCCAAATGGTATGATAAGCCCAATGATTTGGTCAACAGAAGGTCAGAGCTTTTAATTAATTAAAATTTTAACTATAATTTCGTTTAATTAGGGAGATAGAAGTTTGTTGTAATTTGAGGAAAATTAAAAGAAATGTCTTTTTGTAATGGGTAGTAAAAGTACAAATAATTAAATCAGAACTCTCGCTTACCAAATTCACTATCGATGAATTTAGCTGTATTTTTTCTGTTGTTGAAGTTGTAACTCAGGCTTAATAAAATCATATCTACCTCATAGACATAATTTGTGGTAGTATAAAATTCTTCAGGTCGTGAGGTAGTAATCCGCTGCTCATTTGTATTCATTAACCCCATATCTATATTTTTCCACTGAAGTGATGCTGTTAGTTGGTTGTTCCAAAACCGTTTTGTTAGGGTTAAATTTGGAGAATAAAATCTTGAATCCTCTCCCTGAGCTGTCACTCGGTTAGACAGGTAATTAAAATTAAATTGGACAAAAGTCTTGTCTGAAAAACGATAAGTACTATTCAAATTCAAATTATATATCACTCCCTCAGAAGAAATTGGACGATTATCAAATTCTCCATCAATTTTATAGTTATACAAATTGATAGATGTGAACGTTTTCAATTTTTTGGCTACCGTAAATTCTGAACCGATTTCCCCACCAAAAGCCTCGGCATTACCTACATTAGAGTAAATTCGATTCAAAATGGTATCATTGTAAACAGTATTAACTCGATTTATTAGATTATCTACATTGCGGTAATAAATCGTAGAAAACAAATTGCTGCCACTTTTATTCTTAAAATTAATGCCAATTTCCAATTGGTCTATTAATTCGGGTTGAAGATTAGGATCACCTTGTTCAAGTGTTTCAGAATGTTCACGTTCTGGAAATGGATTCATCTTAAAAGTAGTGGTTCTCTCAATCCTTTTGCTGTAGGCGAGCTTAATATTTGCTTTGTCATTAATTTCATAATTTATACTAGCCGAAGGAAACAACTTTGTAAAATTAAGTGAATAATCTTCATTCACTAACCCTGATTTATCTTTTAAGGAAAGGTTACGTTGCATATTCTCTACCCGAAGTCCTGAGGCAATACTCCATTTCTCAAAACTTCCGTTATACTGTAAGTAGCCAGAATGGATGGAGCGTTTGAGATTTACCTCGCTTGAAAATTCTGGCACTAATTCAAAAATTTGGGTAATATTATTTTTCCTTTCATAAACAAAATCCCCTGTATGATCAAGGTTTCTGTATTGATACCCCATTTCAAAAGTTCCATTAGAAAATGGTCTAAATTGATAATCCAAATTGATTCTTAAACCATAAAGTGGATTATTATTTGTGTTGTACTCATCCTGGTAGATGATTGAATTATCTGGATAGCCTAGGTTTCTGTTGGTAGTTGGCCCACCAAGTAAAGAGTATTCATACAGTATAGAGGAACTAAGTTCAGCCTCATTTTTGAACTTATGCTCATAATCTAGGCTCCCTAAAATAAAATCACTCTTTCTTATTCTAAGGTTTTCATTGTAGTATTGAAATTCATATTCGATATCAGAAATAATGGCATAGTTGGCGTAATAAACAATGTCCGCCGTCCGATCTTTGGTTCGTTTTCCAGCAAAAAAGCCCAGAGAGAATTGATCTCTTTCAGTCAATTGGTAGTCTGCAGTTAACCTACCGGAATAATTAATTTCATCAAAACTTCGCTCCCCATCGGAGGGAAAACGGGTATATTTGTCACTTATAATGGTGTATACATCTCCTTCCCTTCTTCCTGAAAGATCATTGCGCTGAAAGCTAAACCCAGTAGATAAATTCCATTTTTCACCTACAGTATTGTAGGTAATATCAGCGCCATAACGCTGAGCGATTTCAGCATTTTCGTAATCTTGTACTGAGGGAGCCCCTAAAAGGGTATTGACCTGGAAATAGTCACCTTTTACCGCATTTTTTAGAGTTAAAATATTAATAATCCCCGCCTTGCCTTCCGCATCATACTTCGCTGAGGGAGCGGTAATGACTTCTATATTTTTGATGCTATTTGCGGGAATTTGATTCAATAAACTTTTAATATCAGACTGAATGGGCTTGTCATTTAGTAAAATTACAAATCCACGGCTTCCTCTTACGCTGATCTCGCCAATCGCATTTATACTAATTGAAGGAAGATTTCTAATTAAGTCTGCAGCATTCCCCCCTTTGGCAATTGAAAACTCACTTGCACCATAAACTTGTCTATCAATTTTACTCTGAATTGATGACTGATTTTTACTAAGCACTACCTCATTCAGTAGGGTTTGGGTTGGTCGTAAGAAAATTTCACCTAACGCAACCTCCTTTCCTTTCTCCATCTTTAACAAATCACTATTTTGAGTCTCATACCCTAAGAAAGAAACTTCAATTGTATAGTCTAATTTGGGACTTACACTTATTTCAAAACTTCCGTCTCTTTTTGAAATGGTTCCATCCAAAACTTTAGTGCCATTTGTTAGAATAATCGTTGCGTATTCAATAGGTACTTTGGTTTGACTATCCAAAACGGTTCCAGTAATTTGCCCGAAAACAGGTAGTGAAAAAAGACATGAAAGCAATGTAAAGCAATAATGTATTCTAAGCATTTGTAGGATATGTATTTAATGGATTTTATTTAATCGAAGTATTTCAAAGTTAAGTGTTTTTTCATCCTTATTCAGGGAATTTTCTTCAAATGATAAATTGTCTTGATTTAAAAAATCAACAGAATTAATGAGAAGCGTAAAGACCATCTTTTCTTCTAATTACTTGGGGATTTAATTTTCCTAAAATTTCCGGAGCAATTTGCCTTTTGTGTCTGTCTTGAATTATGACTGAAAATATTTTCGAATTGTTTACCATGTTTTCCAATTCCGTAGGGGTGATAACCTTTACTCTCCCTTTTGAGTAGAACTGACTAGAATATGATTTAAATAATAAGGCGTACAATGTTGTTCCGTCATCAATGGACTGCTGTACTAAATATTTGTCGGTGCTTTCTCTGATGGCCTGCTGAGTCGGTTTCAAAAAGTAAGCCCCGAATAAAAGAATAGGAAGGCTTAATGCGATTGTTAAAATATTTTTTTTTCTCTTAAAAGAACTCCAGTTTGACACAATTAGAAGTGCAATTGGAATCATTACTGGTAAAGTGTAGGTATGGATAAGGCTCTTTGAAAAAGTAAAAAAGAAAGGGGTCCATAAAATCCATAACCAAAGAAAAAGCTGCCATTTATCATTCCAAATAGTAATAATTTTACCTTTGATTTTTCCAATGAGAATGAATGACCATGGCAGTGCACCAGCAAATAGAAAAAGCCAAATAATTCCAAGTGGCTGTTGTTTTGGAAACCCGTATTTATCTCCAGTCCAACTGGAGTCTATAAATCTCAAAAAATGCTCCCCTAAAACGAAATAATCAATGAATCCAGGTGAATTTTTTTCCATCAGATAGTACCAAGGAAGGGCGATTATTAAAACAATAAAAACACCTAATATCCAGGGCAGATGGAAAATCTTTTTTGGAGAAACTCTAAACCTTACCAGCCAAATAAAAATAGGCGGAATAGTCAATACCCCAACAATAGGTCCTTTTGACAATAACCCTAAACCAATTCCCACAAAAAAGAGGTGCCCCCAAAGAGTCTTATTATTTGCATAAATACATTCCCAAAAACCTAACATTGTTAATGCTACAGAAAAGGATAGCATTAAATCAGTAGAGATCACTCCGCCATGAAGTAAGAATTCAGGGAGCGTAAAAAGAATAATGCCGGGAATAAAGAAATTAATTTTTTTTTGAAGGGCATATCGACCCAGCAAAAATGTAATTATCATCGTAATTATTAAATAAGGTAAACGAAGGGTAAACTCGTTTTCACCAAATAAAGTCACTGAGCTTGCTGAAAGCCAAGTTGAGAGTGGCGGTTTAGCCCAAAAAGGTATTCCATAGTCAATTTGAGGAACTATCCAATTACCTGTTTCAGCCATTAACCTTGCAATCTCACCATATCGAGCTTCGGTTTTATCAGTAAGTGGTATCATGTAGTTTAAGACAGTACGAATCAAAAACAGAACCCCAAAAAATAGGCCATATATGGTTGAGAAGTCTTTTTTAATTATTTTGAAGTCAATCAATTTTTATATTTATTAGAAATTTTGTGCAAGTCCCACCAAAGTCGAAAAAAATACCAAGGGCTAACCCTTGAGTCTGGGGTATCCACCCATTCATTTAAGGGAACTTCTTTTATGTGTTCTTTAATATTTTCTCTTCCATAAATCTTGATAGCTCGAAAAAAAATTTCTACATCAAAAAGCCATTTTGATAAAAAAGGGTCACCAAATATTTTTTTTGCCAGAGGGGTATCAAAAATCTTGCAACCACATTGAGAATCATATAAACTTAATTTTAGACTTTTGGAAATAGCCGTTGCAACTATTCTACCGAAAAAAAAGCGGTACCATTTCCTTTTGATATTATTATCTAGCTTTAGTATTCTTGAACCAAACACTAATGAGATTTTACCTTCAACGTAATTAGCTAATCGACAACACTCCTCTAAGCTTGTCGATAAATCAGCATCCAAAAAGGCAATTTTTTTAAAATCGTGATTGTTCAAGACAAAATGAAAACCCTCTAAAACTGCATTCCCCTTTCCCTTATTTTTTTCTAAAGAGATTAAATTTACTTGTTCACTAAACTCTATGCATATTTCTTGTATTACATTTCCAGTTTCGTCAATAGACCCATCATTAATAAAGAAAATTGAAACGTCGTGGGTTTTATTAAAAAAAGACTTATAATTCTCAATGGGTAAACGATTAGCTTCGTTATAACAAGGGATTATAATCGCTAACGTCTTTTTTTGCATAAGGAATAAAGATAAGCATTATTATAAATTTTTATTTGGAATTAAAAACTCAAAAAAAATGCGGGTCCATCGACCCGCATTTATTGCTATAGATAAGGATAGTTTAGAACAGTATACTTGAGGGTATCTGCTGTCCTAACTTCCTTAAATTACTTTCGTAAGACATATGACACCTCCTTTCTATATTAAATTCGACATTACTGTTGTCACAGCATTAAAATTCTTTTCAAAGATAAGCAGAGAAGTTTATATCAAATCAATTTTTTAAAAAATTTGAACAATAAATTTAAGAATTAGAAAAAACAGATTGGATTTTTTTAATGTATTTTCCTATCATATCAAATTCTAAATTTACAATATCGCCAACCTTTATGAAATTGAAATTAGTGTGCATATAAGTATAAGGAATAATTGCAACTGAGAAAGTATTTATTCCTGAGTTTACTACTGTGAGACTCACACCATTAATGGTAATAGACCCTTTTTCAATAGTAATATTTCCCGGGTCTGAAGCATATTCAAATTCATACATCCAACTGCCATCTTTGTTGTCAACTCGAATACATTTACCAATTTGGTCAACATGACCCTGAACAATATGACCATCCAGCCTTCCATTCATTTTCATCGCCCTCTCCAAATTGATGGAGTCGCCCAACTTTAAATTCCTAAGGTTTGACTTTAGAAGCGTTTCTTGAACTGCGGTAACCACATATTGATTTTTCTGTATATCTACAACGGTTAAACATACTCCATTGTGCGCTAAACTTTGATCAATTTTCAGATCTTGTGTAAGTTTACTTTCTAATGTAATGTGAAGATTTTCTTGATCACTTCTTAATTCAATTACTTTACCATTCCCCTCGATTATTCCAGTAAACATCAGTTTTATTTTAATTACATTTACTCTGTAAAATTATGAATAAATAGCCACATAAATGTCCGAAAAAATTAAGCTAGGAATTTCAATGGGTGATCCCAATGGAATTGGTATTGAAATTATTTTAAAAGTCTTCGAGGACAAGAGGATATTTGATTTTTTTAGCCCCATAATTTTTGCACCGATTAAACTTTTAGAAAGACAAAAAAAACATTTTAATTTAACGACTAACTTGTTTTTACTTAAAGACAAAAAAAAATATCATAAGGATAAGCTTAATGTTTATGACATGAAAATGCTCGAGGAGGAGATGGTTTTTGGTCAGTTCTCTAGGGCGGCAGGATTTTTAGCTTTTGAATCCATAAAACAAGCTTCATCTGCATTAAAAGACGGGGAGGTTGACGTTCTAGTTACCTCTCCGATTAACAAGAAGACTATCCAGTCTGAGGATTTTAGATTTCCAGGTCACACTTCCTACTTTGCTGACTTTCTAAAAGGGGAAAGCCTTATGTTCATGATATCTGATAAACTTAAAGTCGCTTTGCTTACCGATCACATTCCAGTTAAAGAAATTAGTAATCAAATCTCTACTGATTTACTTAAGAAAAGGATCAATCAATTGGAGTATTCATTAAAATTTGATTTTGATATTAATCGCCCGAGAATTGCAGTTTTGGGATTAAACCCTCATTCGGGGGACGGCGGTGTTATTGGAAATGAAGAAGACCAAATATTCTTTCCTGTTATTGAGGAGTTACGTCAAAAAGGGCATTTAGTTTTTGGACCTTATGCGGCGGATAGTTTTTTTGGGAATCTGAGGTATTTGAATTTTGATGCAATTCTTGCTACATATCATGATCAAGGCCTTATTCCTTTTAAAACATTAACCTTTGGTGAGGGAATAAATTTTACTGCAGGTTTAAGTAAAGTTCGAACCTCTCCAGATCATGGTACTGCTTTTGAAATTGCGGGAAAGGGGATTGCTCAGATTGGCTCATTTAGATCAGCGATGTATACGGCGAGGAGAATCTTTTCAAACCGGAAGAAAAACAAAAATATTCTCTAGTTTCATTAGGCCGAAAAAAAAGGGTATGGGACCGTATTTATCATTTTTTATTTTAAATTTGCAAGCTTAAATGTAGAGAGGATGGAGAAAATTTCAGCATTCTTGATACCTTTTATAGGGTTAAAAGATGGTGTTCATCATTTTGACTTTATTGTTAATAATGAGTTCTTTGAAGGATACGATTTTTTTGATTTTAAAAAAGCGGATGTAAAAGTTCATCTGGTTTTTGAAAAAAAAACTACAATGCTTAACTTAGATTTTAAGGCTTCAGGTAAAGTTAACGTCCCATGTGATGTCTCCAACGAGCCCTTTGATCTTTCAATTAATTCTGATTTTCACCTTGTGGTAAAATTCGGAGATATTGATAATCGTAATGACGATGAATTATTGATGTTGCCTCATGGTTCTCATCAAATAGATGTAGCTCATTATATTTACGAAATGACAGTTCTTTCTATTCCACCGAAAAAAGTTCACCCAGGAATTAAAAACGGGACCCTTAAGTCAGAAATTTTAGAAAAATTAAAAGATCTTACTCCCCAAGAAAAATCACTTTCAGATGAAACAGATCCTAGGTGGGATAAGTTGAAAGACCTATTATAATTTGAACATTAAAAAACAGGAGAAATATGGCACATCCTAAAAGAAAAATATCAAAAACAAGAAGGGACAAAAGAAGAACCCATTATAAGGCAACAACTCCTCAAATTGCTACTTGTAGCTCTACTGGGGAAGCCCACCTCTATCACAGAGCCCATTGGCACGAGGGAAAACTTTACTATAGAGGTAAAGTTTTAATAGATAATGTTGAAGCGCCCGAGGCTTAAATCATACAATTTTATTATAACAATAAGCTCTTTGTAAATCTAATGGCTTTTTTGTAATCAAAGATTTTGTTTGCTCTAAAAAACTACTATCTTCACATTTAATATTGACGATTCAAAAGGAAGTTCTACCGATGAATTATATCAATCCTGGTCTAAATAAGGCTGCAATAACAGCTTTGGGTGCTTATGTCCCTAAACACAAGCTCACCAACGCAGATCTTGAAAAAATGGTCGATACTAACGAAGAGTGGATTTTTGCCAGAACTGGAATTAAGGAAAGAAGAATATTAACGGGACAGCATAAGGGTACTTCTTTCATGGCAATTAAAGCAGCCCAAGACTTACTAATAAAAAAGAATATTGATCCTAAAAGAATTGATATGGTAATTGTGGCCACCATTACCCCAGATATGAATGTTGCAGCTACTGCTGCACAAGTTGCCTC
>CEOP01014268.1_pt1 | contig 14775 bp, 6 predicted proteins | sample 361301 | NCBI WGS metagenome assembly CEOP01 (sample SAMEA2619548, study PRJEB7988) | marine metagenome | biome: marine biome (ENVO:00000447); feature: deep chlorophyll maximum layer (ENVO:xxxxxxxx); material: "saline water (ENVO:00002010), including plankton (ENVO:xxxxxxxx)" | depth 55 m
CCAGGTGTTACTGCAACCGACATGACCCTGCGAATCGTAGAGATGCTACGCGAGCACGGAGTCGTCGGAAAATTCGTTGAATTCCACGGTTCTGGACTTGCCAATTTGAGTCTCCCAGACCGCGCAACAATCGCCAATATGGCACCTGAATATGGAGCGACATGCGGCTTTTTCCCAGTTGATGAAACGGCGCTTGATTACATGCGATTATCAGGTCGTGATGAGTCGCATATCGAGGATGTTAAGCGCTATCTGAGTGCTCAGGGATTGTTCCACAGCGAGGCTACTCCAACCCCTTCCTTCACCTCCTCACTCTCCCTTGATCTCTCGACAGTAGAACCTGCTCTAGCTGGGCCAAAACGACCTCAAGATAGAGTCGATTTGTCGGCAATGAAATCACATTGGAGACAGAGTCTGAACGCACCTGTCGGCCATAGCGGCCATGGGATCGATTCGACACAGAATGACACATCGACTGCTGTTGGTGATCGAGGCTTCGACCTCGGGCACGGTGACATTGTCATCGCTGCCATAACCAGTTGTACGAATACGAGTAATCCGAGCGTGATGATTGCTGCTGGATTGCTCGCCCGCAACGCGCGTGCAGCAGGACTTTCGATTGCTCCCGCCGTCAAGCCTAGCTTGGCACCGGGTTCTCGTGTTGTTACAGAATACTTCGATGCGGCGGGCCTGACCGAAGATCTCGATGCGCTCGGATTCAGTGTTGTCGGCTATGGCTGCACAACTTGTATCGGTAATTCAGGACCGCTCGATGCCGACATCGAGGCTGCTATCGATGATGCTGATCTGATCGTCGGTAGTGTTCTCTCTGGGAATCGCAATTTCGAGGGAAGAATCCATCAGAAAGTCAAGGCAAACTATCTCGCCAGCCCACCCCTTGTCGTCGCTTACGCAATCGCGGGAACCCTTGACATCGACTTTGGAAGTGATCCACTTGGACACACAGCCGAAGGTTCGCCGGTGATGCTATCTGACATTTGGCCGAGTGATGCTGAAATCCAAGCAACCATCGCTACCTCAATCGATCCGGAAATGTTCCGTCTGCGCTATGCAGACGTGCTCGAAGAGCCGCGCTGGGATGCCATCAGTAGTTCCCAGTCAGCACTATACCCTTGGGCCAAGGAATCCACTTACGTTCGACTTCCATCCTTCTTCGAAGGCATCGAGGCGGAACCAGCCCCGATTGAGGAGATTCACCAAGCCAAGGTGCTGCTCAAATTGGGAGACTCGGTAACCACTGATCACATTAGTCCGGCTGGTGCATTTCCTCACCATGGCCCAGCCGGCCAATACCTCGTTTCTAAGGGTGTATCGCCGCGCGATTTCAACTCATTCGGTAGCCGCCGAGGCAACCACGAAGTAATGATGCGAGGTACATTTGCAAACGTCCGTATTCGCAATCAAATCGCAGACGGAACCGAGGGTGGATTCACCACTTATTTCCCAACCGGAGAAGTCACTAGCGTTTACGACGCCAGCATGCGCTACCAAGCAGAAGGTACCCCACTCGTAGTCTTGGCCGGCACTCAGTATGGCACCGGAAGCAGTCGTGATTGGGCTGCAAAAGGAACTCTTCTCCTCGGTGTCAGAGCGGTAATCGCTACGTCTTTCGAGCGTATACATCGCTCGAACCTTGTCGGGATGGGAGTCCTTCCACTGACCTTCCCAGAAGGCGAGGACGCCGATTCACTGGGGCTTGACGGGACCGAGACTTTTGACATCCCAGCTCACGCCGACCTCGAACCCCTCTCTTGCATCACAGTCACGGCGACCAAGTCGAGTGGGGATGTCATAGAGTTCGACGCAGTAGTCCGATTAGACACTCCAGTAGAAGTCGATTACTACCGTAACGGTGGCATCTTGCAGACAGTTCTACGCAATCTAGCAGAGGCCTGAATTCAAAACCAGATACCCAACGGGTGATTCGATGAGTGACGAGGACAACATCCGATTTTCATTCCGCTCAAATGAGCAAGATGTCGAGGTTGTCATCCAAGGTCCACCATCGTGGGTCAATCTATACCGTGAACGAATCGGACTCGATGGCGATATTGGTTACACTCAATCTGTGAGCGGTGCATTGGAGGAAGAGATTGATGGAGCACCGAATGCAAAGAAGGTTAACCAATTGCCAGGACCTCCTCCAGATCCAAGTCGACTTCCTTCAGTTGTCAGAGTAATCGGCGACCTCGACATCGAGGCCGGCTTGGATTCACTGGGAGCGCCGGCTCGAACAGAGCCTGATTTGGCAGAAATCAGCATCTTCCTCGATGAATTAGAGGAGATGCCGGAACCACTCTCCGACAATATGTCTGGAGACCCAATGGCCGAGTCGTGGATTCAGTTGGTGATGACTCTCGTCGTTCGCGAGCACGGTCATACATCACTCTCTCTCGGGTCAATAGAGAGTCTACTTGGAGAGCGCGTTAATCGCTCGGGCATTGAACTGCAGATGTTCCTCGATAGGCTTTGGCTACTCGGCCGCCTTGAGCGAATTCATGGTGGTGCAGAGATACAGTATGCCCCGAACCCAAGTTGGCTTGAAGCCCCCTAATATGGCGCCTATTTCTCACAACTCCTATGGAGTTGCTAAAGTCAGTACGGGCGAAGGCATAAGAGAGAACGGAAATTCGGCGAAGTCATGATGTCCTCGTCAAAGAACGCCAAAAACGATTCCCGAGAAGGTCGAATAGCAATTCTTCTTGTTATGTTGATGCTGAGTTCGCCTATGCTCTCACTGGTTCCATCAGTATCTGCATCCCACATCACACAGTATGCTGTGCAGCGAGATCCATCGTACATCGCGATTGGCGATATCGATTGTGATAACGACAATGATATCGTCTCAGCCAGTTCGATGGGCCACTTCATATCGGCCTTGTACAATGATGGAAATGGCGGCTTCGGGGACAGGCAAGACGTTTTCATCTCAAACAATGATTCTCACCGAGCAGGATTCCGAGATACAGCAGATGGAACTAGAGTGTACATTGCTGACGTTGACGGAGATGATGTCAACGATGTTGTGTATTATCAACAGAACATCAGATTCGTAGGTGGACCAATGGTCCCTGGAAATCTAACCATACTTTGGGGAGATTGTGATGAGCGAATCAACAACTGGGATCCATCAGATGCGATCACTGTCAGCAATCCATACTTGCAAGATATGGATGTTGCAGACATCGATGGCGATGGAGATGCAGATATTGTAATGAGCGTAATTGACCCCACTTTCACAAATAACTACCTCAATATCTTCAAGGGGCCTGACCCAACTCAAATTACTGCTCAACAAACCATACCTGTTCCGTTGACAAATGGGCTATACACCAACCTACTGCTAGGTCACTGGGGCGAGGATGTCCTTGGAGGCGGCATCGGTGTCCCTCAGACTGACTGTGAGGACTTAGACATCTGGCTTCTTCGTACACCACCATACAACACTGGTGTTGGATATTCTAATGGGCACTATGACAACATGACTGTCCTCGAGTATGATTGTACTCTCGGAACATATCCAAATCCGCTTGACGCTACCGCAAGTGGTGTTCACAACTTCAAACTCGACGCTGAGCACAACTACCCACTCTATGGACTCGATATTTCCGATACTGATGATGACGGAGAAGTGGATCTAATTGCTGCAGTGGATGGAATTACCGGAAACATATCCTATGCAACACTATCTGGTTCCTCATGGGACACTCAGAATTACGTAATGCTCGGTGATTACTTGGGTGCCTCGATTACAATCGCAGACGTCAACCGTGATGGAAACATGGACTTCTTCGTTCCTACTGAAGTTACCTTAACACGTCTACAAGATTCAAGTGCTCAGAACCAAACTTACCTTCTGGTCGATAACCTGAGAGAAATAAACACGGTAGAAATCATTCTTTCAAATCCAACCGGAACTGGATATCAATCTTCAATCTCTTTTGATGTGGGTCGCCGGCCAACGATGGCCGTTCCCGGTCAATTGGCAGGAGGGGAAAATAGCGCTTTCGAAATTGCTATTGGACAGAGCGACCGATCTTACAGATTCGCTAACAGCGCTATGTGGCTTGACACACAAGGATGGGCTGGCGCTGGAGATTTCCTCTCAGTTCTAAGCCTCGACAACGAGGATGTTGGTATTAATGAGGTGACTATTGCACCTGCTGCATATGACCCAGCAACTGGTGCGGCTAAAATTGGTGAAGGTACCAGATTCGTCAATTTGACTGTGAAGAATACTGGCCTAAATCCGATTTCTGGTTCGATTGATGTCGACCTTGAAGTCAAGGAAGTAATTGGTGGAGATGACACTCTTGTCTACTCGAATGACTTCGAAGGAAATATCGATTCAACAAATTGTGCAGCCTGTTCCATTGCATTAATCTCGTATACAGGAGAGTATGGTGACGGTTCTTCGTCTTGGCACGAGGAGTGGAATGCATCTACAGACTCCAACGGTTCAGCAATTGACGATTGGTATGAGGCCGATTCGAATCCAACTACTTACATGTGGGCCGGAATGGACCATCAAGGTGAGGACAACCAATCTGGTTACTACAACAACATGGATGAGGCATTCATCATTGAGAACGTTGACTTGAGTGGCTCTGATGCAGCTTACCTCGATGTCGATCTCCTTTGTACAACCGCATTCTTCGAACTCTATCTTGCAGAGCAATATTCTGTCGTCGAACGCTGGCTCTACGAAGACTCGTGTGGAATCGAAGTTTGGAGCGACGGTAATGGTTGGAAGCAGGTTTACTTCACCGGCGGTTGGGACAATGAGCGATACTTCCGTCTCTTCGACCTCAACCTTGACCCTGAGTACAACACCTACAACGGTAATTTCTACTCCAACACAGCTACCCCATGGATGGAACTTCGTGGAGACGATGCAATTGACCTCACTCCCTACGCTGGAGAGGTCATCGATATCCGCTTCCGCTTCCGAAGCGGTCTGATGGGAAGCGTTGGACCTGATGGCTCATCACAGGACACAGGTCTTGACGGATTCGCTTTCGACAACATCTCGATTCGAAAGACCGACGTAGAGTTCGGCACCGAAGAGGTCGTGAGTCAGACTTTGAATTTCAACAACTTCGTAGCAGGTGCTACAGAGGACGTAACGCTAACCGCTGACTTCGTAGATAACCGAACTTACTACATCAAGACCACATTGACCGGCCCATCGGGCTTCGATAATGCGGATGAAACGAATGATGAGGTTAAGTTCCAGATTACTGTAAAGAATCTCTTCGACCCAGGTGTCGCAGAAGAACCATGGCCCAGTTTGGAAAATGGACTGAAGTATGCCTCTGGTGACCGCGACATCGAGATTCGTGTCCAGAACTACGGTAACACACTCACTGATTTCCAGCTAGAGACTACAATCAAGAATGCTCTTCCTGACCTTATCGCAATCGAGGATTTCTCTGGTCTTGAACCAATGTGGGAGGATGATGAAAACGAAAATGGAAGCCGATTGGATGATACCAACGGCGACCACCCAATGCTACCTCAGAGCCGTGGTGTGTTCAATTCGTTCGCTTATTGGCTTGGAGACCCAGATACGGGATACGGAGACAACTGGAATGAGTTTGTCAGATTAGATCCGATTCCAGTCGCATCTGGAGGCACCGATTTCACCTACCTCTCTTTCGATTACTTCGCTGAGGGAGACTTCCTCTCTGACAGCGATGGAAACATACTCGCTATTCGCGATGCGGCTGGCCTTGAAATCGAGTGGTCGAAGGGAGGCGAAGTCTTCCAAGGAACTGTTTGGGGAAGTTGGACCGATCTCAATGAGAACGGCATCCGTCCATTCAACGCATGTGAGGACTTCGACAATAACGGCCGCTACGATGAGGTCGAGTACATGGGTGATCATTCCGACCGCTACGAGTCGGTTGTTTGGTTCGATTCCGAGTCTCTAGTGAAATCGGTCATTATCGATCTGACTCACATCACTCTTCTAAATCAGACCTCGAACAGTACATTCGACTGGGCTACTGAGTGCACAGATCTCTCGGGCTCCGAGGTAACATTGACCTGGCGATTCCAGTCGAATGACGATGGAGTCAATGGTAATGCAGGATTAGCTGGATTCGCAGTCGACAACATCCGCATCGATGAGTTCACTTTCGAAGAAGATGGATTCTACGTTAACGACATCAGTGGTCTTGATGCTGCAGAGCGTGAGAAGGTGGAAGTTGCTAATCACAACTTCCGTGCTGGAATTTACCGAATCGATGCAACTACCACTCTCAATACCTCTATGGAGGGAACGACATGGTACAATAAGACCGAGACTACGACTGCCAACAATCACACGCAGATTATCTTCAGCATCGCAAGTGCTGACATCACTCTGATGCAACCGAATATCCTCGAGTGTGTCTCAGATATCACCTACAAGTGCGTCTACACCTTTGATTCGGTCTCAGAGCACTCCTTCTCAGTTCCACTGTTGAACGGAGTAATCGCGGGAGAGTACGAATTGATGATGAAGGTCGTCGACATGAATTCCGGACAAACGGTGTACGAACAGTCTGCGGATAATGGGCCTTTCAATCTCGATCCACACGCACGTGATTTCGCTAATTGGTCAACTCCATACAGCGGTTGGTATGATGGACATGAGTACAATATCAGCTTCTACGCCATCCTTACTGAGGATGGTGAGCAGTCAGGTAACGACCGCTACTTCGAGATTGAATTCAACAACAATGTTGATGTTGCAATTCTATCAAATCCCACTGACCAGAATCGCCTACAACGCGTAAAGCAGGACCTCGAATCAATGGGTATGTCTTACACCCAATTGATGATTGATGACTGGGAGCGCTATGCTACCGAGAACTGGCTTGACCACTATGATAAGATCCTCATGCCTTGGCAAACGGACTACAACGTGGTCTATGGAGAGTATTACGAGACACTCTCTGCAACTCGTGATTCGGACGGTCTTTCGGTCACCGAAGTCCTAGAGGCTTACATGGTGAACGGTGGAACTTTACAGATTCACCTCGGCCCTTACCGCAACGAGTACCAACCCAATAGACTACCATTCGGTATGGATATTGCAATGAGGAATCAATGGAATAACACGGTGACCAACGAGGACCTCGTCGTCGTCGATGCTTACCATCCATTGCTCGAGAATGTCAACGTAGCCGCCTTTGCAGGTGTGCACGGCGGCTCTTACGTAGCACTCGCTGGATTAGATACCGCACAGGTGCAGTTCGACCAAATCCCACAGGTGTGTGGTGGTCGAATAAGTGACCCAATGGGCACTTTCCACACGTTGATGCGAAGCGAGTCATTCGATACTCAGTCTCTCCTCTCAATCTGTAACCGCGGAGCAGGTGGAATGATTGTCACCACTCTCGATGTTGAGAACCCGAGCTTCTCACAGCCATTAGGCGGAACCTCGATGCCTCTGCTCTCCAATATGTTGAGTTACCACGTCACTCCATATCCAACGAGCTTCGGTATCGCTGGTGATGGATTTGATTTGACTATCAACGAGGAGGCACCTTCGATCGACACTGTGACCGGTGCCTACGCAACGATGTACATCAAGTCGAATTCAGACCTTGACTTCTCCTTCCTGACCGCTGATGCATCAATTGGACCGAGTATCACGGCGGATTGGACTCTCGAAGCTACTGACATGAATGAGACCGTCACTGGATGGCAGGGCGAGCTCATCGATTATGGTGAGATTAGTCACATCCGCCAGACTAGCCCAAGTATCCCAACACTGGGAAGCTTCTGTGTCGGAGACAGCAGTTCCAACACTGGATGTAGAATCGGTGCCGAGTGGCTCCTAACTCTATATCTCCACGATGATGAGGGTCACACTCGAATCACGTACATCAATCTGGTAACCGACGACACTCTGGCTGATGAATTCAGACCTACTGCGGACTTGCAATTAGTCGAGAATGATATCACGGATGAATACTTGACTCAGGACGGAACCAAGACTGTCGGTGGAGTCGATTGGCCAATTTATCGCGTAAGGCTAACCGATAGTGGAGACATCAGTCTCTCATTCGATTCATCGGCCAGCAGCGATGCTGACGCGCCCGAAGGTGAGCGAGGAATCGAGATGTTCGAGTATCGAGTCTTCTTCGACTATCCTGTCGATTCCTCAAGTCCAACACTTGAGGGTCATGAGTATCAGGTGCCTGATGCAGCAGGCGGAGATATGTGGAATTACGTCTTCCGCAACATGACCAGCGACGGCACTCTAGAGAATCAGATTCGACTTGAGCTCATCGTTTACGACAGAGCCGGTAAGCAATCCGAGAAGGCGAGGATGTACTTCATCATCGTCGGCGAGGACTTCGGTGATGACCCACCAATGGTTGAGATTACATCACCGCGCTCCACTGATTCTCAGAAGGAAGATCTCGTCACAATCAACGGCGTCGTCAACTCCGGAGCCGAGAATGGTGTGAAGATCGAAGTCGCTCTCGTAGAGACTACGCTTGATTTGACTCCTTCACCAAAGGCGACTCAGAAGGCTCTTGGAAAGTACAATTCGACAGGAGCCACAGCACTCGGTGATGGTGACTCATTCACTCTGACACTGAACATCGCGGATCTCTACTCGGAGACCACTGGTGTACAGGTCATGGTTTACTGGAGAATCGTCGAGGGTGATGGTTCCCGATACACTATCGATAATTCGTTCTCCATCGACTTGCTACCACGTCCGAGCGATCCATGCGTACTGAATCCAAGTGCGGACGGTTGTACTGAGGAAAGCGGTAACACGCAGATGATTATGTTCGCAGCGATTGGAGTCATCGCGATTCTTGCAATTGTCGGTGTGACTCTGGTTCTACGCGGTCGCGGAAAGGGCGACGATGCCGGAGACACTGTCGAGCAATTCGGCGGCGTCGAACAGATGGATCCAGTAGAAGCCTATGTTCAACAGATGGTTGGACAAGGCTACGATGAAGCGACTGCTCGACAGTATGCCGAGCAATACTACGCAGCCTATTACGCCCAGCAAGGCCAAGGCGGCGGCAATTAAGCGATAGGTGAATGCAAAATTGAGCAGCCCCAAAAGGGGGTTGCTAAGCCGCACCTTGAAGACCCGGCGGTGACCGCCGGTGAACATGGACGCTGGTGAGCGCTATACTGTGGCAGACCTTTCACTTGCAGAGTCTGGAGGTCTGAAAGTCGCATGGGCGCGAAGCAGAATGCCCGCTCTCGCTGCATTGCGCGCCCAGGCGGAGAAAGATCAGCCACTCGCCGGCCAACGAGTGGCTGGTTGTCTACACGTTACCAAGGAGACGGCGGTTCTGATCGAGACCATCGAAGCAGCAGGTGCTGAGGTCTCTTGGTCTGGCTGCAATCCACTCTCGACCCAAGATGAGGTGGCTGCTTGGCTTGCTGCTGAGGGATACAGTGTCTACGCTTGGTATGGACAGAATAACGAAGAGTTCTACCAATCAATAGATAGCACTCTCGATTTCAAGCCGACCCTTACTCTCGATGATGGTGCGGATCTCATCTATCGAGTACACGCAGAATATCCCGAACTCGCTGAAGGAGTCATTGGAGGAACTGAGGAGACGACTACTGGCGTCCATCGACTACGAGCCATGGGCGAGGCGGGAGAGCTTCGTTACCCTGTAATCGCAGTTAACGACGCCTCGACCAAGTGGGATTTCGACAATGTCCATGGAACTGGCCAGTCGACTCTTGACGGAATTATTCGAGCGACGAGCGTGCTACTAGCTGGCAAGACATTCGTGGTCGCAGGTTACGGTCACTGCGGCAGGGGCTTGGCAAACCGTGCTCGTGGAATGGGTGCAAACGTTGTCATCACCGAGGTTGACCCACTTCCCGCTCTCAAGGCTGTGATGGATGGATTCCGAGTGATGAAAATGGATGATGCCGCAGCCATTGGTGACGTATTCTGCACTGCGACTGGAATGAAGGACGTCCTTGTTGGTCGTCACTTCGATTCGATGAAGGAAGGCGCAATCATCTGTAATACGGGCCATTATGACTGCGAAATCAACATACCCGATCTTGAGCAGCGCGCCTCTCGCGTTTACACAATCCGTGAGAATAACGAGGCATTCGAACTCTCTGGTGGCCGCACCATCCACCTCCTTGCTCGCGGACGCCTCGTCAATCTAGCAGCCGCCGAAGGTCACCCGAGTGAAGTCATGGACATGTCATTCGCTAACCAATTCCTAGCCCTTTGTCGCCTAGCGGCAGAAGGCAAGGATTACGACAATATCGTTTACGACATTAGTGCCGAGCAGGACAGCGAATTAGCGGCACTCAAACTCGCCGCAGAAGGAGTCAGCATCGATAGTCTCACAGCCGAACAATTGAGTTATCTGAACGATTACTCAGCCGGCACATGAGATTAATCCTCGAGGCCATCTAACTCGATGGGCTCGTCACTCTCAGAATCATCTTCGTCAGAATCATCAGAATTATCCCACCACTCAGCCTCAACTGCAAAATTTGGCATATTCGGCCGCCACTTTACAACAAGATTCTCATCCGCTTCAACAATCTTCAGATGTCGCTCTCGAAAAGCTTCAGGCCGATTCCCGAGTAGGTGCTCATACAGCTTACTACCACGAATGTCCTCAGGCACGCATAACTTCCCTGCAGTTGCTTCTACGTCGAGCGCTCGGTCAAGGTCTAAGGCGTGTCTATTGAGTGTGTGGAGGAGTCCAGAACCCATTCGACTAACCAGCATGAAAAGACCGAGTATGATGATGAAAACCAACAAAAATCCATATTTCGACTGACCGATTAACTGCATCGCGACAGTTCCTATTAGGAAGACAATAGGGGCGACGAAAGTGAACAGAAAAAACGTCTCAGAAAGCGGTTTTCGACCCTTCATACGCTCAATAATTTCCCATCGGGGGTGTTCTGGATTTTGTGGACGGAAAACCTCATCTTTCTCCATTTTCGCAGCCTTTTCGACCATTTTTCGAACCTGATCCATCTTCACTAATTGACGGTTATCAGGTGATTCCATCTCAGGACTGAAGAGAATTTCAAGCAATTCTCCAGCTCGTGTGTACATACCTAATCGTACAAGAATCGCAATCTGCTCTACCAAAGGTGTAACCTCTGTCGGTTCAACCGCTCGACGCTCCTGCCACCAGACCAACGCTTCTTCGAGCATTCCGAGGTGATCGACAAGGAGGATTCCACCGAGAATCCAAGAATCTCGGTCGTTGGGTTCGAGTTTGACGACTTGGCGTAGTGCCCCGAGCGCGCTCGCAGCCTGTGCCAGTGTTGGCATCTCGCTTTTCCCGCGCCTCGAAGGAGGGAGTGTCATGCGCGCGACCATCTTCCAAGCAGCTGCATGGTCGGGGTCTAGTCGAGTAATGTGGCGGGCGAGTTCGAGGGCTTCCTCGCGCTCACCCGATTCTTCGTGCTCAAGCACGTCGATCCAGAGCATCTCCGCGCTTCGCGCCATAGGCACTGCTCACGAGAAGACGAGATGAATGCTGGGGTGAGGCTGACTCAACGTCGACCGCTGCCTCGGCCTGGTCGGTTGCCACGGAAGCCGCCACGACCTGTGCCTCTGAATCCAGATCGGCGCGGTCGGCTGCTGCTTCCGGGAGCTCTTCCTCGGCCGCCACCATCGCGTGAATCAGAGGATTTTGGACCTCTGCGGTCACTTCCTCCCGAGTCGCGTCCACGGTATCCACCACGGTTGTTCCCACTGCGGTTTCCACCGTCGCGTGAGCCGCCTCGGTTACCTCCACCACTGGAGCCACCTCCGCTCGGACGATTTGCTTGACAGCGGTTGCACTTGTCACGGAATGCGAAGTTGTTGTTCTTGCACTTAGGGCAATCCCAATCTCCGCCGCTATTCCCTCCACGGTCTCCTCCGCGATTATCGCGTCGGTCTCCGCCACGATTGTCTCGCCTGTCGCCACCTCGGTAGCCTCCGCGGTCACCGCCACGGGAATTTCCACCACCGCTTGGGCGCTCAGCCTCACAACGGTTGCATTTGTCGCGGAATGAGAAATTGTTGTTATTGCACTTCGGACAATCCCAATCGCCACCGCGATTTCCTCCTCGATTGTTCCCTCGGTCATTACTTCGACCGTCACGACGCTGGAATCCCCCACCATCTCGGCCTCGGCTATTGTCGCGGCGGTCGTAGCCACCACGGCCTCGGTCGGAGCGCTCGCGACGCTCGCGCGGAGCGATTTCAACAGGAGAACCGACAGCGCTCGAGGCCTCGATTCCTTCTGCCAAAGGATGAATGTGAATGAGAGCGCGATCGACGGCACCAATGACAGTATTCACGCGCCCAATCGGCTTCCCACCAATGACGCGAAGTGTTGCACCGAGACGCGGTGCCCGACCCTCGAATGCGACCATCAGGCCGCCCTCATAGGACTCCTTCTCGACCGTACCGGAGAAGCTCATGGCCTCAGGCGCGTCGGCCCGAGTATATGAGTGCGGCAGATGCTGCGAGAATCAGCCCAGGCAATCCCATCGCAGGCAATCTAGAGGATGATTCGCTTGGCGCATCTGGTTCAGGCTCAGGTTCGACGAATAGGTGCGAGTTATCCACCACTCGCTGTTGGCTGGTGCACATACCTGAGACATCACAACCAGTCACTTCGACCGTGTGAGTTCCTTCAGCCCAGACCGAGAAGTCGATAGTCGGAGTAGACCAGGTATTTCCATTGACAGCGATGTTTCCAACAGATGATCCATCTATCATCAAAGTAAACGTCACCTCCTCTCCATCGGGGTCTGAGAATTGTCCGCTCATCATCCATGAGTCGCTGTCCCATCCCTCACTATTCACAGTCATTACTGGGGCTCTGCTAGCCTTTTCTATTCCAAGATCATAAATTGCTTCCATAGTGTAAACACCATCTCCTGTCACTCGAATCGCAACATAGGCTGGACCTGGAACGGTGCTGGTTGCAGCGACATCTGCGGTGATTTCGGACATGTATAGAGAGTAAGGTCCAGAGTAAGTTCCGGCCTTATCATGCTCGGACGTGAATCCGACCTCTACGTTCAGAGCAGGCCACCCTGAAGTAGGGCTGAGTGTGATTGGATGAGGGTCGGCTAGATCCATAGATGAGCTAGAAATCTGGAACGGAACACCGACACTCCATGTCCTATTACCTGAGGACTGGCCGGATCGGTCTATTCCTTCGCAAGTCACTTCGCCGGCTTCACCACGAGGGACATCCATCGAAATCTCTCGATCCTCGTAGGTTATCATGAGCCCCTCGTCGCCTCGGCAACTGACCTCGAGCGAGGCGGTTCCGGCCTCGTCGACGAACCAATTCTGGATATCATTCCAGTTGGCTATGACCTGTGCTCCCCCGCTCGCGCGTGGGAACCATGATTCATCGTCAGGAGCATCATCAGTCCATTGTGGAGGATTATCCACTGGAATCGGTGCCGTGGTGAAATCGGCGAACAAATCCTCACCAGACGGCCATTGCGGCATATGAGGGTAGAAGGAATAGGTCAGGCTACCATCGTCATTCTCGACTAATTCATAGGTGCTCGATCCATCACCGACGCAACTCCCGCGAAGCGGTGCAATACCGGCATAATCACCAGTCTCCACCTCGACATCTCGCCCCTCGCATTCTTCCCACATATCGAGGCGGAGCCCCTCAGTCACAGGGAATTTGATGTGGTATTCGACATTAGACATGTTAGAGGCGTTGAAAGCCAATGTGAATTCACTGGGGTCATCAATATTCGAGATTGTGAGTGTAGCATTGAGCCAAAGCATCATTCGGCATTCGTCAACGTTAGCAGATGCATCGACATCTTCGTCACAATCACGATCGCTGTCTGGAGCGACAGGAACCTCGACGCAGTCGCTGCTACTTCCGAATCCTGTACAATCTCTGATTTCTGAATGTCGTAGAGGCACCAAATTCCACTCCTCAACCAGAACATCATTTTCAGTCCATGAGATGTTCTTCCAGTCGGTTCCATCTCCTCCACGGTGTGGACTACCGTCGCGCATTCCCATTCGTGTCAGCGTGTGTTCAACACACTCAGAGGCGATTGCTCGAACCCCCTCTCTCTCGTCTGTGGAGATCCATCCATCGTCCCCACTGGGATATACCGCTGCTACATACGTGTCCAAACTCGCTCTTACATCGTCGGCAAGGCTTCCATTAACCCAAGCAACTGCTGTCACTTGGGCAGAATTCCAATCGCTTGCAACCTCTATGTCGAAGATTCCCCTCGAATATTCGAACATATCTTCGAATGTGATTGAGCTACATTGTTCTTCGAGCGTCGGCTCGTCTCCACCAAGTTGTTCCCGACGCTCGTCAAATTGCTCTAATTGGTCACTAGGCACACTCATTGGAATCCACGAGGTGACCATGGCGAACATCGCAAGGAGGGCCGCGAGTCGTAGTACTCCGCCACGAGTCATTGCGCCTACGCGGGGGTTCTCGCACGATATGGGTATCGGCTACAAGTCAGAAGTCATTTTTGTATAAGAGTAGGCTCACAGTGTGCCGTAATGTTCGAGGTTTAGGGTCCCCTAAAATATATATCATTATGGGCGGTCGCCGACTCGAAGAGATCTTCGTCAGAACCATTGGGAGTGAATAGAATGAAATCGAAAACGATGTTGAATGCTTTACTTGTAACTCTCATTTTGAGCGCAAGTATGGCTGGTTGCCTTGAATCAGATGAAGACGAGAAGGTAATCCGGATCGCCTTCAAGACGCAGGATGATTA
>CEOP01121330.1_pt1 | contig 14726 bp, 15 predicted proteins | sample 361301 | NCBI WGS metagenome assembly CEOP01 (sample SAMEA2619548, study PRJEB7988) | marine metagenome | biome: marine biome (ENVO:00000447); feature: deep chlorophyll maximum layer (ENVO:xxxxxxxx); material: "saline water (ENVO:00002010), including plankton (ENVO:xxxxxxxx)" | depth 55 m
CCCACATCAATTTATTTTAATGTGAACGATTCTAAACTGATCTTATCCTATCGTAATAACAATAGAATAAAAGTAATTGCAGATTATTTAAAACTTAGCCCTTCTGCTAAAATTAGTGTTGAAGGTCATGCATCAAGTGATGGAACTTCAGAACTTAACATGAATTTATCTTCAAATCGTGCATCAATGATTAAGAAAGCTTTAATTGATATGGGAGTTAAAGAGTCAAGTATAACGACCAAGAGTTATGGAGAGGATAAACCTGTAGAAAGTAACTCAACAGCTCAAGGAAGAAACAATAATAGAAGAGTTGAGTTAATTATAAAATAGTTAGAAATAAATTTCAATAAAAAAGCTTGAAGAAATTCAAGCTTTTTTTAGTTATAGTAAAAATGTCTATTTTTTAGGAATTAAAAATGTTTGTTTGTAAGTAACTGATTTTATTTTTTCTTTTGAATAATATATTGGAAAGTATTTATCTTTTGCCCAATCCTCAAAAAGATTTTTATAAAAAGGACTTTCTGGGTCACCTGATTGACCAGGAGTGTTTGTAGCAACTGATTCATCCCAGTTTCCAGTATCAACGATCATTCTGAAACTAGCCCCACTAGATTGATTGTAGTTTGCGCCTGTTGACCCTGGTGTATATGCATTTCCACCTCTTGGTAAAGGACCAAGATTTAGTTTTTCTGCAATATTATTATTTACGACAGACCCTAATAAATGATTTATTTTAATATGTTTAGAATTTTCTTGACCATATTCCCAATTTTTAATGTCTTTTCCAAGTTTACTTTCTAATACTTTAAGGCCTATCAAAAATGATTCTTTTAAAAAATTATCTCTTTCTATATTCGGATTTTCACCAAAATTATTTGTTGTTGGGTTTTGTATCCAGTCAATTATTTTTTTTAATTGTATTGATGTTATATATTTTTTACCATCATCTGGAACAAATTTATTAAATGCCTGTTTTTTAATTTCATTCTCCCATGAGACATATATTGAAGCAGCAATTGAATTAGGATTTAATCTAAAATCCCAATTAAATAATATATTCTTTATTTCATTTTCCTTTTTTTCAAAGGATATATTATTTAAATAAGGAATAAGGATTTTTGCAGGTAATGATATTACATCTGTCTGAAGTTTTTTCATTTTTTCCATATTTAGATCATTATCATTATTCAAAAATTCATTTACACGATCACCCCGATAGGGATCTGACCACGAATATCCAATGGCATTCCAGTTTTTATAATCTTTTGGTGTTACATTTTGATTAGCAGTTGCAATAAAACCTTTATTTGGATTAAATTCATTTGGCTTTTCAATAATAGGTAAATATCCATCCCATTCATAAGATCCATCTCCTGGAACTGGAACTAGACCGCTAAAACCATTTCGTATGGGGGCTATTCCAACTGCTTGCCAACCTATGTTTCCATTCTTATCTGCCCATATCATATTTTCACCTGGGATATTACTGTAATTGCAGGCTTCCCTGAATTCCTCCCAATTTTTAGCTTGATCCATTCTGAGAGATGCTAAATACGGTGAACCACCGGGTTCAAGCCATGCACACTTAACCCCAAAGGCTTTATTCTTTTTTTTGTTAATATATGTTATGGGTCCATGATGAGTATAGTTTAGTTTTACTTGTTGATCTTTCTCACCTTTTACCTTTATAGTTTCAATTATAGTTTTTATTTTCATCCACTTACCATTAAACATATATTCCATGTGATTTTTTGGGTTTAAATCATATTGGTATAGGTCTTCTCCGTCAGTTCTGAAAACGGTTAAGCCCCATGCTCCATAGTTATTATGACCTATTGAAATACCAGGAATTTCGGGTTCACCACCACCAATTACATTCCATTTAGGAGAAACTAGATGAGCCATATATCTAAGAGATGGTACTGCTATTTTTCTATGTGGATCATTAGCCATGAAGGCATGGCCATTAGATGTTTTAGTGCCACTTACTACCCAATTATTACTTCCTATTGCGAGAGAATCTTCTTGGGAAATAGTTGTAAAATTATCTGCCATTTTAGGATTAACATATTTTTTGTTAATTGAGTTTTTGTAAAATACTAATGGTTTTCTAAATGAAAAATATAACTCAAGTATATCATCAAACAAGAGTTCTTTTTCAATTTTCGAATCTAATTTCAAAATAGGATCTTTTGGATGAAGCCAAAGTAAATCTTTTACCTTTTGTTCTCCCATAACTGCTACAGCTCTTCCTATTTGAAGTTCTGATCCAATATTTCCTAAAAGACCTTGATGTCTAGAAATAACAATTTCTGGAGACCATAATTCTGGTTTTATGTTAAGTATTTTAAATTCAATTGGAAGTGATTCAGAATTCTCATTAGCTTCTTTAATATATGAATTAACTCCTTCCACGTATGCTTTAATAATTTTGGATCCATCAGGATGGTAGTGATTTAATTCAGTTTCAATATCGCCTCTATATTTGAAAAGTCGTGATCCGATATCTCGTTTAAGTTCTTTTTTTCCTAAAATCTCAGCAACAGTTCCTGAGGCTTGTCTTCGCCATATTTCAAATTGAAACAACCTGTCTTTTGCAGCTAAATAACCTTGTGAAAAAAATAAATCATTTTGGTTTTTTGCATAAATGTGATTTACCCCCCATTTATCTCTTAAAACTTCAACAACTTCATTAATTCCTTTAATTTTTATTTTATCTTTTATTATATTGTTATCAAATGAATTATTGCATGAGGTAATAATTATTAGACTAATAAATTTTATACTTGATTTAATAAAATTGATCATTGTAATTTTTAATTTTTTATAATTTAATATTATTTTATTTAAATGGAATCATATAAAAAATACTTTTTGGAGGGATTCGTTATTTTTTTTAGTGTATTTCTCTCTTTTTATGTAGGAAATCTGAATGAAGAAAAAGCAAATTTTGACAAGAAACAACAATACATTGATGATCTTATAGGAACATTAACTAAGGATATTAAACAAATCGAAGATTTAATGAGTCAATTATATAAATCTGAGGAATATATAAATGATATTCAAAATGATATTGATTCTAATCATATGTTATTGTCCGACAAAGAGGTTATTAATAAGTTAATAGATGTTGAGGTTGGTTTTTCTTTTTTTCCTCAGGATGGAATTTTCAATCAAATGATTTCAACGGGAACCTTTGAGCTTATTTCTAGCAGAGACCTGAAAATGAATCTCTTGGAAATGTATAATCACCAGATGGAAAGAAATATTGCTCAATCAAAAGAAATTGATGAGTTTAATTTAAAATTTAGAAACTTGCCTTATTCTAGGTTTAGAATAAGGTTTGATTACAACTTGTTGGAGGGTGATTTTTATGGAAGCCCATCGCTAACAAATTTTAACTTTGATAATGAATTTTATAATTCTGATGAATTTTATGGAATTTTATCTCAAGCTAAATTATATTCTAATATGTATAAAAGGCTTTTAAATGATGTTTTAAATTCTTATAAAGAAACTCTGTTATTGTCTAAAAGTGAATTGAAAACCTAGAAAATAATAAAAGAATTGTGAGTAAATAGTGTACAAGTGAGGAATCAAAAAAAGGGACTGTATTGCTACAATCCCCTTGTTTATAAGTGACCTCGGCAGGATTCAAACCTGCAACCTCTTGAGCCGTAATCAAGTGCACTATTCAGTTATGCTACGAGGCCATTATTACTATTTATAGTACTTAACAAAGGTTTTATTTTACGACTTAAAAAAATTGTTTCCACGTATGTTTCCACTATTTGATAATTTGTTAATTACTACGGGCAAATATATACGTAATTCAATTGTTATTCAAGTACACTAATCATTATTCTTTATGATAGTACACTTTAGTTATTAATCAATTTTATTTTTGCCTAATAACTTCATATCCACTTGTTTTTACAAATCTTATTTCTCCTGTTTTTTTATTAAGTGTTACAACACTTGCACTAGATGTTTGCATCATTTCCCAAACGTGGCTTTCCGGCGTTCCATACATTTGTTGGCTTTCGCTTTTAGTTTCATTAGTTGTGAAACCTCTTACTATTGGTTTATATTTTATTTCCATTTGACAAAGAAACTTTCTATGATCGAAACTAATACAAACCAAACTATAAACTTTATTAAAAGAATTACATCCCAATTAAATGGGTTTAAGTTCATTTCAAAACCATCACCAAAACTAAATGCAGTTATTATATAAGCAACAACAAATGCAAATAATAATAATTTCAATAAACTTGATTCAAATAGCTTTTTCATTTTGTTTGTATTTAATTGATGTTTTTTAATTGGTATAATTTACTAAAATTGAAGCAAATGGTTCGAATCTTTATTAATTTACTTGTTTTAAGGGTCATTACTTCATGTATAAATTCATAATTTCATTACGTTGCATCATATTTACTTAATAATATTATTATTTCTGAACAATTTCTTTATATTTAAAAAAATTAAATCATGAAAAAAATTATTTACACTCTTATATTTTTATTTACTATAACTTCATATTCTCAATCAGTTAATGGGATTCCTGTTTCTGAGCTTGATGCAAAGTACATAAGAATCAATTTTACAAGAAAATTATTGAAACCATTTCAAATAAAAGTATTTTTAGATTATGGACAAATAGCTAGAATTAAGGATATTAGCAAAGGACATGTTTTAGATGATGATGGTAAAAAGTTTTCATTTAATGGAATAATGGGGGTTGTAAACTTACTTGTTACTAATGGTTATAAGATAGCTTTCGTATACAATGAAGAAGATGATTCCGTAAACTATATCATGGAGAAAATCAAATAGCTTTAAAAATTTAAATAGTTAAGTTATGAGATTATTTTTGTCGTTAATGATTTTTTTTATTTCATTTTCATCTATTTCTCAGGATCTTTCAAAAGACTTATATGGTTTTAAAAAATCATATAATTTAAAAAGCTTATCTCAAAAAGAAATTCACTCATTAATTCAAGAATGGATTGGTCAAAATTTTGAATCTCCTAAGGATGCAACTAAATATGATGATGAGAATAAGATAATTGTAGAAAGGAGTTTTAAAATGAGTCCAAAAATTATTCAAACAGCTCAAAACACAACTTCAAATTATAAAGTTTCAAGTTCATTAAATTTCTTTATTTCTGAAAATAAACTTTTATTAGAGATGCATTTAAACGATATATATTCTTTTGATGGAAAAAAGGGTGAGCCTAAAACTAATTGGGAGATTATAAGTGGTCAAGTTGATGAAACATTTATAAGGGATCTTCTAACTAGGGGTTTTATGAATGTTAAGCAATTTGGTTATTGGCTTGCAATCGAAAAAAAAGGAGATGCTATGGCAAAAAAAGCTGTTAAATATGTTGATAAAGAAATTAAGAAAGGGGTTTTTATAAAAAGAATGATTAAAGTGTCTGACGCATTAAATAATGAGGTAAAAGAAGTCTTTGATTCTATAGAACAAAAGATTGGGGTTTAAGACTTTAGAATATAGAAAATTATAATTCCCCCAATTATGAAACCTTCCATAAATGACACCCATAGCATACCATAATCGGTAATCCCAAATTCTTTTTTAAACCATTTTATTAGTTCCTGGTGATGTTTTATCATAAATTATTTATCTCTTTTTTTACTTTTTTATAACATATAAAGTTGTGCATTGTGGATTTTGTCTATTTTGAAACTATTTCTTATTTAAAATAAAATAATTTTGTTTCTTTTCAACATATAATTATAATAAAATAAATTTATGAAAATTAGATTAGCAAGAAAAGAAGAAATCCAAATTTTACTAAAGTTTGAACAAGAGTTAGTTGAATTTGAGCGGTCTTTCGATTCAACATTAAAAGAAGGGAAAATAAGCTATTATGATATATTAAGTAGAATTAACTCAAAAGATTCTTGTGTTTTAGTCGCAGATGTTAACGAAGAACTTGTTGGTTCTGGTTTTATTGATATAGTTAAAGCAAAACCATATTTAAAACATAAATATTTTGGAAGTTTTGGTTTTTTTTATGTTAAAAAAGAGTATCGGGGTAAAGGTGTAAATAAGTCTATTTTAAGTGGATTAATTAATTGGGCAAAAAATCGTGATGTGAATGAAGTTAGACTTCAAGTTTATGACAATAATATTAATGCTAAATCAGTATATTTAAAATATGGATTTGAACCTACTCTATTGGAAATGAGATTAAATCTTAATAAATAATTAACTGATTTTAAAATTATATATTTGACAAAATTTATCCAATGTCTTTTATTGCAATTATAGTTGGAATTATTATACTGATTAAGGGAGGCGAGTTGCTATTTGATGGATCTATAGCTACATCTCTAAAACTGAAAATTCCAAAGTTCATTGTGGGTATGACCGTAGTTTCCTTTGCTACATCTGCCCCTGAATTAATTGTGAGTGTTCAGTCTGCAGTTATGGGACATCCTGATTTGGCATTAGGGAATATACTAGGGTCTAATATTGCTAATATAGCTTTTGTTTTGGGTATTATAGTTGTTATTTCACCTATCAAAGTAAATAAAATATTTTATAAGATTGATTGGCCTGTGATGATGCTAATAACATCAATATTTTATTATTTTCTTGTAAATGATAATTCTTTAAGTAAAAATGAAGGAATTACTTTATTAATCATTCTTTGTATTTATTTAGCATTTCTGTTTTTTTTTAAAAGAGATGAAATTGAGGAAGATATCCTTAATGCTAATCAAAATGATTTATCATTTTTAAGAATATTTTTTCTTTTAGTATTTGGTGGGTTTTTTTTATGGCTTGGTTCAGAAGTTTTAATAAAAGGAGCTGTGGATGTTGCATCACAAATTGGAATTAGTGAGAGAGTAATAAGTATTTCTGTAGTTGCTTTTGGTACTAGTATTCCAGAGCTATCCACTTCAATAGTTGCTATTATTAATAAAGAAAAAGGTATTTCAATTGGAAACTTAATAGGATCAAATATTTTTGATATACTAGGGGTTATGGGTATCACAGCCATTTTAGCTCCTATAGATAATATTGATCAAAAACTCATTCAAAGTGATTCTTTATGGATGTTATCTATTGCATTTCTTATTCTTCCCTTAGTTTTTATAAACAAGAAGTTTGTATTTGGAAGAATTGAGGGTATATTTCTAATAATAGCATATATTGTCTTTATAGGTAGAATATTTTTATAAAAAAAAACACCCAAAGTTTCAACAATGGGTGTTAATTTAAAGACAGTTGTAATTTAAATTTTAGCTGATTTAACAGTTTTAACAATTCTTGAAGCAATTTTGTATGGATCACCATTAGAAGCGGGACGTCTGTCCTCTAACCATCCTTTCCATCCATTTTCTACTGTGGCAATTGGAATTCGAATAGATGCTCCTCTATCTGAGACTCCATAGCTAAAATCATTTATGGATGCAGTCTCGTGAAGTCCTGTTAGTCTTTGGTCATTGTCATGGCCATAAACAGAAATATGTTCTTTAGTTACAGACCTGAATGCTTCACATATTTTTTCGTAAGTAGCTTGATTTCCACATGTTCGTAGAATATTATTTGAAAAATTTGCATGCATTCCAGATCCATTCCAATCACCTTTGACAGGCTTTGGATGATATTCTATATAATATCCATATTGTTCGGTTAGTCTGTCTAGTAAATATCTTGCTATCCATATTTCATCACCAGCTTTTTTTGCTCCTTTAGCAAATAACTGAAACTCCCATTGACCACTTGCAACCTCTTGATTAATTCCTTCAAAATTTAATCCAGCATCAATGCACAAGTCAGCGTGTTCTTCAACAAACTCTCGTCCATGAGTATTTTTTCCACCAACCGAACAATAATATAATCCCTGGGGTCCTGGATACCCACCAACAGGAAACCCTAGTGGAAGCTGAGTTTCTGTATCCATGATGAAATATTCTTGTTCAAAGCCAAACCAAAAATCATTATCATCATCATCTATTGTTGCTCTGGCGTTTGATTCATGTGCCGAACCATCAGCATTCAAAACTTCTGTCATTACTAAGAATCCATTAACTCTCATTGGATCAGGATATATAGCTACAGGTTTTAATAAGCAGTCTGAAGAACCTCCTTCTGCTTGAAGTGTTGATGATCCATCAAAGGACCAAATTGGACAGCTAGAAAGCTTGCCATTAAAATTTTCTAAGACTTTTGTTTTACTTCGGAGATTAGCTGTTGGTAGGTAACCATCTAGCCATATGTATTCAAGTTTTGATTTACTCATTATTTGTTATTTTAATTAAAAATTAAAAATAGTAATTTATTGAAAAGACACCTCGTTTAATAGGGGTCAAAATCATATATGTTTATAAATTTTTGTGAACACCCTTATTTTTATAGGGTAGATTTATCAATTTGTTAATAGCTAACTATGTTTAGTCGTTAAAATTTAAAAAAATTATATATTTGATATTGAAATTCAAAAAAAATATATTGAAACATTCTGAAATTTTTGGCACAAATGTGTTTAATGAAAGTAATTTTAAACAATATTTAAACAAAGAATCATATAATAATTTAATAGAAGTTATTGATAAAGGAGGAAAAATTTCCAAATCACTTGCTGACCAAATTGCTGCAGCTATGAAATCTTGGGCAATTTCCAAAGAAGTTACTCATTACTCTCATTGGTTTCAGCCTCTTACAGGAAATACAGCTGAAAAGCACGATGCTTTTTTTGAAATCTCGAGTGATGGATATCCACTTGAAAAATTTGATGGTGCTCAACTTGCTCAACAAGAACCTGACGCTTCCAGTTTTCCTAGTGGTGGAATTAGGAATACTTTTGAAGCTAGGGGTTATACAGCATGGGATCCATCATCGCCTGCATTTATTTTTGACACCACTTTGTGTATTCCAACAATCTTTGTTTCCTACACAGGGGAGGCTCTTGATTATAAAACACCATTACTTAAATCAATTGCATCTTTAGATAGCGCAGCTACTTCAGTTTGTAAATTTTTTGACAAAAACGTTTCCAAAGTATATCCTACTCTGGGTTGGGAACAAGAATATTTTTTGATTGATAAATCTTTGATGGATTCTAGACCAGATCTTAAATTAACTGGAAGAACTTTACTTGGTCATGGGTCCTCGAAGGGTCAACAATTAAGTGATCATTATTTTGGATCCATTCCTAATAGAGTCTTAGAGTTTATGAAAGAGCTCGAATACGAGTGCTTAAGATTAGGAATTCCAATAAAAACAAGACATAATGAGGTTGCTCCAAGTCAATTTGAATTAGCTCCGATTCACGAAGAGGTTAATTTATCTGTTGATCATAATTCTTTGTTAATGGATATAATGTATAAAGTTGCCTATAAACATGATCTTGAGGTTCTATTTCATGAAAAGCCTTTTGATGGTATTAATGGATCAGGAAAACATAATAATTGGTCTTTAGCGACTAATACAGGAGTAAACCTCTTGAGTCCAGGAAAAACACCAATGAGTAACCTACAGTTTTTGACATTTTTTATAAATACTATATCTGCTGTCTTAGAACATGAAGAACTTCTGCGAGCATGCATTGCAAGTGCAAGTAATGATTTAAGACTAGGAGCTAATGAGGCTCCTCCTGCAATCTTATCAGTTTTTATTGGAGAGCAATTAACTAAAGTTATTGAAGATTTAAAAAATGTATCTAAAGGAAAACTCTCCCCTGAGGAGAAGACAGATTTAAAGTTAAATGTGATTGGTAAGATTCCAGAAATCTTACTTGATAATACTGATAGAAATAGAACATCTCCTTTTGCATTTACTGGTAATAAATTTGAATTTAGAGCTGTTGGTTCAAAAGCAAATTGCGCAAAGCCTATGACATTTTTAAATGCAATGGTCGCAGAACAGTTAATTTCTTTTAAAGTAAAAGTAGATGACCTTATCAGTAAAAAGAACATGAAGAAAGATGATGCTATTTTTAATATTCTTAGGGATCAAATTAAAAAAATTAAACCAATTTTATTTGAGGGTGATGGTTATTCTGATTCATGGATCAAAGAGGCAAAGAAAAGAAATCTTAGTCATAATAAATCCACTCCTGAGTCATTGGAATCATATATACAGGTCAAGAGTATTAAACTTTTCTCATCATTAAATATATTATCAAAAAGAGAGATTGAGGCAAGATATATTGTGGATCTTCAGGAATATATCATGCGTATACAAATTGAAGCAAGAACACTTGGAGATATTTCAAGAAATCATATCATACCAACAGCAATCAAATATCAAAACACATTAATAGAAAATGTAAAGGGAATTAAAGAGATTTATGGAAGTGACTATAAAAAATATGCAAATGAGCAAATGTCATTAATTAAGAGAATATCTGAACATATTGCAGCTATTAATTCAGGTGTAAACTTAATGATAGAGTCTAGAAAGAAAGCAAATAAAATCTCGAATGATCACAAAAAAGCTTTAGAGTATTCAAATAAAGTTTTAACTAAAATGAACCCTATCAGATATCACTGTGATAAACTTGAATTATTGGTTGATAATACTCTATGGCCTTTAGCAAAATACAGGGAGTTGTTATTTAGTTGTTAAATTTTTATGTTAAAAAATAGATTCTATTATTTAAGGTAATTTTATACACTTAAAGTATTTTTGCTTTAACTAACATATAATGTCAACTGATAGATATAATCTTCGTGGTGTTTCTGCTCAAAAAGAGGATGTTCATAATGCTATAAAAAAAATAGACAAAGGACTTTTTCCAAATGCTTTTTGTAAAATAATACCTGATCATATTTCACAAAGTAAAGATCATTGCATTGTTATGCATGCTGATGGAGCAGGAACAAAATCCTCTTTAGCATATATGTATTGGAAAGAAACTGGTGATTTATCTGTTTGGAAGGGTATAGCTCAAGATTCTTTAATAATGAATATTGATGATCTTTTATGTGTTGGTGCAATCGATAACATATTACTCTCATCAACTATAGGGAGAAATAAAAATAGAATTCCTTCTGAAGTAATTTCTTCTATTATAAATGGAACGCAAGAACTCATTCAAGATTTACAAAAGCATAATATTAATATTTTTTCAACTGGAGGAGAAACAGCTGATGTTGGTGATATAGTTAAGACTATTATTGTTGATTCTACCGTTACAACAAGAATGAGGAGGGAGGATGTGATTGATAATTCCAATATAGTTCCCGGAGATGTAATTATAGGTTTAGAATCATATGGTAAAGCTACATATGAAAAAAGTTACAATGGTGGAATGGGTAGCAATGGCCTAACTTCTGCACGACACGATGTTTTTTCTAAATACTTGGCAAAGAAATATCCTGAAAGCTATGACTTGAGTCTTCCCGATTCACTTATTTATTCAGGTAGTAAAAAGTTACAAGATAAGGTAGAGGGAATTGACATAGATATTGGTAAATTAGTTTTGTCTCCTACCAGAACATATGCCCCAATTGTTCAAAAAATATTCAAAGAAGTTGGAAGAAAAAATATTCATGGAATGATACACTGTAGTGGTGGAGCACAGACTAAAATCCTTCATTTTATTGATAAACTTCATGTTATAAAGGATAATTTTTTTGCTGTACCACCATTGTTTAAAATAATACAAAATGAATCTGGAACATCTGGGAAAGAAATGTATAAAGTATTTAATATGGGACATAGGTTAGAATTCTATGCTGATAAATCTATTGCAAATGAAATAATATCAATATCAAAAGAATTTAATGTTGCTGCGCAAATTATTGGAAGAGTAGAATCTTCAAAAGTGAAAAAACTCACCCTTAAAACTTCTCAAGGTGATTACATATATTAATTATATTGTAATTTTAAACTAATATTTTTTAATGATTGATAAATTAAATATTATAAAGCAAAGGTTTGACGAAGTTTCAGACCTAATCATTCAGCCAGACATTATTTCTGATCAAAAGAAATATATTCAAATAAATAAAGAATATAAAGATCTTAAAAAAATCATGGATGAAGGTGTGAGCTATATTTCACTGATATCAAATATAGAAGAAGCTGAAAAGATATTAAAAGAAGAAGAAGATCCTGAAATGTTAGAAATGGCAAAAATGCAAATTGAAGAGTCTAAATCACAACTCCCAGAACTCGAAGAAAGGATAAAGTTTTTATTGATTCCAAAAGATCCTGAAGACACAAAAAATGTAGTTGTTGAAATAAGAGCAGGGACCGGTGGGGACGAAGCAAGTATTTTTGCTGGAGATTTATATCGTATGTATTTAAAATTTTGCCAAGATCAAGGATGGAAAACAAGTTTGGTAGATTCTAGTGAGGGAACTGCTGGTGGATTTAAAGAAATTATTTTTGAGGTTTCTGGCCAAGATGTATATGGAACATTGAAATTTGAATCTGGTGTTCACAGAGTTCAAAGAGTGCCACAAACAGAAACACAAGGAAGAGTTCACACTTCTGCTTCTACTGTGATGGTTCTACCAGAGGCTGAAGAATTTGATATTGAAATTGATATGAATGATGTTAGAATTGATTATTTCTGTTCTTCTGGTCCGGGTGGACAGTCAGTAAATACTACTTATTCTGCAGTTCGTTTAACTCATGAACCCTCGGGTATCGTTGCTCAATGTCAAGACCAAAAATCACAACATAAAAATAAGGATAAAGCTTTAAAAGTTTTAAGATCGAGACTTTATGAGTTAGAATTAAGTAAAAAATTAGAGGCTGATTCTGAAAAGAGAAATAGTTTGGTCTCTTCAGGTGATAGATCTGCTAAAATCAGAACCTATAACTATTCTCAGGGCAGGGTAACTGATCATAGGATAGGATTAACTCTCTATGACCTTCAAAATATAATTAATGGTGATATTTCTAAACTGATTAAAGAGCTTCAAGTTTTTCAAAATACACAGAGATTAAAAGATTCAGCAGAAATAATATGAACTATTCCCTTCTTTTTGATCAAATCAAGAAAAAACGCTCATATTTATGTGTCGGTTTAGATGTAGATTTGGATAAAATTCCGAAACATATTTTGGTCGAAGAAGATCCTATTTTTTCTTTTTGTAAAAAAATCATTGATTCAACAAATAAGTATGCAATTGCATACAAACCAAATATTGCATTTTTTGAAACTTATGGATCAAAAGGATGGCATTCACTTGAGAAGGTGATTAATTATCTTTCTTCAGAATATCCTAATATATTTACTATTGCAGATGCTAAAAGATCTGATATTGGCAATACAGCATCTCGCTATGCCAAAGCTTTTTTTGAAAATTTTTCTTTCGATTCCATAACCTTATCTCCTTACATGGGTAGAGATTCGATTGAGCCTTTTCTTGATTTTGAAAATAAATATGCGATAATATTAGCACTTACCTCCAATGAGGGGTCAAAAGATTTTCAACTAACAAAATCTGACGGAATAGATTTTTATGAAAAAATCATTCATCTTTCTAAAACCTGGAAAAATTCTGACAGAATAATGTATGTTGTGGGTGCTACTAATTCTAGTTATTTAAAAAAAATCAGAGAAATTGTTCCTGATTCATTTCTTTTAATTCCTGGTATTGGAGCGCAAGGAGGAAATTTGGCTGAAGTTTCTACTTTTGGAATGAATAGTAGATGTGGACTTATTGTTAATTCATCACGGCAAATATTATATACTGATAATGGATTTAATTTTGATGATCATGCGGCAAAAGAAGCAATTAAGCTTCAAAAAATAATGGAAAATGAATTAATTAAATTTAATATAATTTAAATGCTTCATTATACTGTTTATCATAGTAATAAAATAAACTCTCCTTGGATTACTTTTGTTCATGGAGCAGGAGGAAGCTCTTCAATATGGTTTAAGCAAATAAGGTTTTTTTCTAAGTTTTTCAATTTGTTATTAATTGATTTAAGAGGGCATGGAAATTCCAAAAGTTTAATTTTAAATCCTTTTCAGCCTAAATATACTTTTAAAGTCGTAACTGAAGATATAATAGATGTTTTAAATAAAGAAAAAATATTAAAATCTCATTTTGTTGGTATTTCATTGGGTACAATACTAATTAGAAAGATAGCTGAAATATCTCCAGACAGAGTTTTGAGTATGGTAATGGCAGGAGCAATAATAAAATTAAATTTTAGATCAAGATTAATGATGTATTTTGGAAACTGGACCAAATCATTTTTGCCTTACATGATAATTTATAAAATTTTTGCCTGGATTGTAATGCCAAACTCAAATCACAAGGAGTCTCGATTATTATTTGTAAGGGAAGCCAAGAAGCTTTATAAAAAAGAATTTTTACGCTGGTATAAATTAACAGCTGAAATTATTCCTTTACTAAAAGTATTTAGACAAGTTGAGCTTAAAATTCCAACTTTATACATTATGGGTGCTCAGGACTATTTGTTTTTAGCTCCTGTTAGAAAACTTGTAAGTAGACATAGAAATTCTAAATTAATTGTTTTACCAAATTGCGGACATGTTGTAAATGTCGAAAGGCCTGAGTTATTTAATAAAAGAATGTTATCATTTATCAATAAAAGAACTAATTTCCTGGCTGTTTAATAGTAAAACCTTCTTTCTCTTTTGCTTTATGAACCATATCTTCTACAGATTTTAGAAGTTTTTTTGAATCATATACAACACCATTACTAATCGTATATTTTACTCCACCAACCCTTATAATTTCATTAT
>CEOP01116160.1_pt1 | contig 14720 bp, 12 predicted proteins | sample 361301 | NCBI WGS metagenome assembly CEOP01 (sample SAMEA2619548, study PRJEB7988) | marine metagenome | biome: marine biome (ENVO:00000447); feature: deep chlorophyll maximum layer (ENVO:xxxxxxxx); material: "saline water (ENVO:00002010), including plankton (ENVO:xxxxxxxx)" | depth 55 m
ACTTCATAACCTTGATGAAAGTTAAAAGTTCAATGATATCAATCTAGTTCCTTAACATCTGCATCTGAAGATCTTTGAGATACTCTACTAATAATTTCATTTTTCATTCCACCAGCTACTTCTACAACACAAACCCAAGAACCATCAGTTACCCATTCTTCCTTAGTTATAATCCCTCTCAATAATTGGTTTACTCCACCATAATCTTTCCCAGGAATTTTGAACGCTAACTTAACTGTTATAAATTGTAAAGGAATTAATGGCTTAAGGACTTTGACTGCTTTTTGTACTTGTTTTTCTATCGATAAAAATGGATCTACGGAAAACCTAGCTTCAATTAGAGCATTCTCTATTCTGGTTGCAGGATGAGGTAATTTTGTCTTTGGGTCTGTTGCAGTTGAAGCAATTTCGTTAATAATTTTCTTTTTCTTATCATTGATTATTTTTTTTCTTTGTTCGGTTGTTAATTGAATAGAACCATCATTGAGAATTTTTTCGACACAAATGGATAAATTTGTACTTCCAAAAGTATTGATTAAAGCATCAGAAGTTGGCCTATCGCCTGCTCGAGCATCTGACCAGATTTGTTCAGTAGCAAGAAGTTCAGATAAATTTACAGAATCATGATTATTTTTCCATTTTTGAACTAGTTCAGGATCTACGAGAATCTCATATCTAGAGCCTCCTTTCTCTAAGCGAGCCAATACTGCATCGTCTAAACTCACCATTGTTTCTTGAAGAGTGGTGATACTTAAGTAATCTTAGTAAAATAATATTAAGATACTTTAGATAAATGTTTTAGAGTATCTTCACGATTAAGTTTTTGATATCCATTTACATCAACAATTGATATTTCAACTGTATCATGGTTTAAACTATCTTCGAGCGATTCTTGAAGTGCCTCTAGACCAAGTTTAATAGCAGCATTTAATGTCATTCCTGATTTCCAAGATTTTTCAAAACTATCTATTACAGTTGACCTTCCCCTTCCTATAGCTCCAGCATGATATGACTGGTAGGCTCCAGATGGATCAGTTTCGAATAGATGAGCCCCTTCTTCATCAACTCCTGCTATTAATAAAGCAGTTCCAAATGGTCTAGCACCACCATATTGAGTGAAGGATTGTTTGTAATCACACATTTTCTTAACTAAGGTAATCATAGATATAGAACTACCATATGTCATTCTGTTAATTTGACATTGGATGCGTGCTTTATCAACTAATTGTCTGGCATCGGCCACTAACCCAGATGTTGTCATTCCAATATGATCGTCTATTTGATACATTTTTTCTATAGAGTCAGTAATCACTAATTTATTTGCTATCCTTTTATCAACGATTAATATAACTCCATCTTTGTACTTTAGACCGACGGTAGTAGTCCCTCTTTTTACTGATTCTCTGGCATATTCTACTTGGTAAAGACGACCATCTGGTGAAAATGTCGAAACACCATGATCGTATCCGCGTCCACTGGGCTGCATAATTATCAAGCCAATGCCACATCCCTCTCTTATCAATCTTAGTCGAAAAGGCACTCTCATGCGAGGCATTCATGTCTAATGTCACTCTCGGATTAACGTGAGAGTAGGAATTCTTTCTTCCGGAGGAAAAGATTCAGCATATTCTGCATGGTGGGCTCAAATGCAGGGCTGGGAAATCGTAGCATTAATAACTGTAGGAATAAAAGAAAAAGATTCAATGATGTTCCAGATACCTGGAACATATATTTCTGGATTTCAATCTATTTCAATGGGCGTACCATGGCTTCCTGTAAAGTCTAATGGAGTTGAAGAGATGGAGATATTAGAACTAAAAGAATCTTTACAAGGAAAAAAAGATAATTATGAAGTATTTAATGAAATATGGCCAAAGAATATAGTTAAACCCAAAGAAATTATAATTTATGATGGGAAAATAGAGATAGATGCCTTAGTTACTGGTGCTTTAAGATCTGATTATCAAAAAACAAGAATAGAAATGATGTGTGAGGAGATTGGCGTTAAATCATTTAGTCCTCTTTGGCATAAAAAATCATTAAGTCATATGAAATCAATATTAAACCATGGATTTGAAATTAAGTTTATTTCTGTTTCATGTGAAGGATTAGATGCTTCATGGTTAGGAAAATCTCTGACTGAAGATGAATTAGATAAATTAATTCACCTTTCTAATAAATATAGATTTAATCTAGATGGTGAGGGAGGAGAATTTGAGACGATAACAGTAAATGGACCACATATGAATAAAAGGATTATTTGTGATGGGCATACAGAATTTTCTTCAGGAAGAGGAGAATGGATTATTAATTCAGTAAATATCTAATAAGGCTAAACCTCAAACACTTTAGGAGGTTCGGAGATTCGAGAATTATGCCGGTATCCCCTTTAGACTATCGCTATGGAAGAGAAGAAGCAAAAGAAATATGGTCTCGTGAAGGTCGGCATTCAAGACAACTAGAAGTTGAAAGAGCTTTGATATGGGCTCACTGCAAATTAGGCAAGGTCAGTGCAGAGCACTACGACATTATAGCAGATATTTCAGATCCGGGTATAGTAACCGCAGATAGAGTAGATGAAATAGAATTAGAAACTAAACATGATATAATGGCACTAACTAAAGCAATGGCTGAACATGCAGGTGAGGCGGGATGGTGTATTCATCTTGGAGCTACAAGTAATGATATAGTAGATTCGGCAGTAGCACTTCAAATTAAAGATAGCATAACATTACAGGTAGAAACTACAAAAAATCTACTTGAAACTTTGTGTGATATAGCAGAAAGGGAAAGAGATACAGTAATGATCGGCAGAACACACGGTCAAGCTGCAGTTCCGATAACATTTGGACTAAAAGTTGCAGTTTGGGTCGATGAAATAAGAAGACATATAGATCGATTAAAAGAATTAACTCCTAGAGTAATAACTGGTAAATTTCTTGGCGCTGTAGGTACAGGTGCCGCTCAAGGAGAAAACGCGTTTGAGTTGCAAGAATTGATTATGGGAAATTTAGGCTTAGAAACGCCAATGGCAACGACACAAGTTGTTGGGAGAGATAGATACATAGAATGGGTTGGATGGATGGCAAACGTAGCTACAAGTATAGAAAAAATACTACAAGAAATAAGAAATTTACAGAGAAGTGAAATATCTGAAGTTGCTGAGTATTTTGATGTAGAAAAGCAGGTTGGATCATCAACAATGGCTCATAAGAAAAATCCAATAACTGCGGAAAATGCATGTGGATTAGCAAGAATTGTACGATCAATGATAATTCCCTCTTATGAGAATGCTCTGTTATGGCATGAAAGAGATTTGGCTAATTCGTCATCTGAAAGATTTACGTTATCTCATTCTATGATTTTATTGGATGATATCATAGTTAAATGTAATAAAGTGATGAATAAATTAGTTGTAGACTCAGATAAAATGAAAGAAAACATAGATTTGCAAAAAGGATTGGTGATGGCGGAAAAGGTCATGTTAGTGCTTGTTGACGAGGGAATGTCCAGAGAAGATTCTCATGAAATACTCAGAAATTGTTCAATGGAGGCTATTGAAAGTAATCAGAATTTATTTGATATATGTAGAAATAATGAGGAAATTATTAATAAAATAGATTCTGAGATGTTAAAAGAAATTTTTAAGCCAGAAAATCATCTAGGATTTAGTGGAGTAATAGTTGACAGGACCATTGAAATGGCAAGATTGTATTTAGATTAAAAAAAGTTCATAGCAAGCAATAATATCAAACCAGTAATTGAAGAAACAATTCCAAGTAATATTATCATAGCATGAGGTCCATATTGATTAGAATCATTAAGTGCTACGTTAAGAAAACCATCTTCCGATATAGCTTCGAAGATTCCTGAATCTCTATCATTGAAATCAGGTAATGGGCGCTTCTTAATCTTCTTAGCGAATGTATCTGACTTTGGCATGTAATGTTCCAAGACGCTATTGTGTATAGCATTGGCCCTTTCAAATAGAAAAAACCATGACCCATATATCTATCCAATATCATGATAAACCTGGGAAGTGGGGCAATTCACCTATCTTATGAACAAGGATCGGGAGGAACTTCTTTATGTTTAACTATTGCAAGAAAAATATTAAAAAATAAAAAAAAGGTAATTTGGCTTAGTAAAGAATTACCAGATGGAAAAAGATCATCACAAATATTAAGTGGATTAACAGAAAGAGAATTGGAAAATATTTCTTTTATTTTTATCAAAAATAATTTAGAAGAAAGTGTAAAAAGAATCAATGTGTTATTTGAGATGATGACTTTAAAGGATTTGATTGTTATAGATGATTGGTGTGATAAATCTGGAAGGGCTTCAAAAATCGACATAATAGCATTAGAAAAAATTGTGACTAATTTTAATAATACAAACATAATTGTTAGTTCAACGTCCTATCAAAATATAGATTCATCGACAGATAAATGGGAATCAAGAGGAGGGAACAGAATTAGAGAAATTATGACGACAATTTTTCTTTACAGAGAAACAGAAATGAATATCAAAAGAATATTAAAAGAAGGAGAAGAATTGAAAATAATTAAATTATTGGAAAGTGGATTTGAATAATAAGAAATATGAAAAATCATTCAACAGCTTTATCCAATAGTTCTTGCATTTCTTCTAAAGCCTCTTCATCCGGTTCCATAAATCTCTCAGGGTTCTTAGCTTCGCCAGAATAATCTTCATCATAATGACCAGAGTTAATTAGCATATTTCTCTGTCTGAGTTTTAATAATTGCCAAATCATTAATCCTGCTGAAAATACCAAAATCAACATTATTACGAAGGTGGACAGGTTAGACATATAATCTGGTAAAGCCTTTAAGGTATTAAATTATTCAAAACAGGGACCCCTAAATTTAACGGTTTAGATAAATGTCGACGATTGGAGGGATTGGGTTCTGTCCAATTGTTAATCATAATTATATTTGAAAATAAAGGTATCTTACCTAACCAATATTTTTCACAATTTTTACCACATTTATTACATCTAAGTTTTTGGCTAATACCAGCGCTTTTCATAGAATTACCACAACAAGTTGGACGATTATATATTCTTGGGACAGGATCTAAAATAGATAATTTCTCTAAATGTATCGAAGAATCCGTAGGAGAAAATAGTCCTGTCCATAAGACTATATCGCCAGGTTCTAAAGACCTAAGTAATCGATTGACTGAGCCACCTTGAGAAAAAGCCAAAAGAATGCATGTTTTACCGTTAACAAATACTCTTATAGAAGAATGTGCACCTTTAGAAGTCGAGGGTTTACATAAAACTGTGCCGTAGGAAGGAGTTACATGATCATCTGATAATTGATTAGTACAATGAATTGCGTAATCATAAGATTTTTCTACACCTTTTTTCGATTGAAGCCATTTGTGAGACTCTTCAAGTATTTCAGATGAATTGCTCCTTATGCCATATAACACAGGACAAGGAGTACGAGGAGCAATTAATCCTCTATTTTTTGTCGGATCCCTATTTAGGAAGGTATCTGGGTATTTGTTATCTAATTCAATAACCGTTTCTAAATTTAACAATCTTTTCTTACCTATCATTGATTTCTTTCTCCAAGAAATTAATTCATATGAAGAATTTAGTTCTGGAGCCCATGCTATCGCAGCAGATGCTCCTATTATGCCCCATTGAGAACTACTAGAATATATTTTGCAATTATAATTTTTAATTTCCATTAATCTTGAGGATAATTTTACATGACCTTGAACTGTTTCCCAATATATTTCTTTGTGGAATTGAGTTTTAGAAATTATTAATGCAGGAGAAGCTGGATGCCTACAAAGTGGATATTTTGAAATTTCAGACAATAATTCTTCAAACCATCTATTACAAAGATCATATAATTTGTTTTCGTCATTTTTATCTAATACTAAAACTGCAGATAGTGCTGCATTTCCTCTTGTCCTCCTACTTGCAAATGGCCATAACCTTACTAGCCTTCTACTAACTATTTCGAACTCAATATTCTTCTTCAAGTAAGACAAAAATTGATTAAATTTCTCAGTTGTACAACCTATTTCAACATGATCAGTATCATCAAGGCCGATATATATCTTGAAATTTTCACTCATTACCTCACCCGAGAATTGAATCTATAACATCAAATAGACCAATATTAGGATTACATCTAAAAAATTTTATACCATAATTTTCTGCTGCTAATTGGTCTACATCTCTATCTCCAACCATTACAGAATTAGATTCATCAGGTCTATTCTTCCAATTGTCTCCATAAAAGATTTTGAAATTATTTATATTACTATTAGCATTGTCAATGATTTGACGTCCTGCCTCTAGCATTCCTGGGTTTGGTTTTCTTGCCCATGCCATTTCCCATGGGGAATATGGACTATATAAGATTAAATCTAGTATAGCATCTTTGTCTTCATCATGTAGTAATTTAATCATTCTTTGATGAATTTTATGAAGATTATCATGATCCCAAAGACCTCTCCCAACTGGTGATTGATTGGTAACAATACAAATTCTATATCCGTTTCTTCGTAATTTGCCTATACATAGTCCTACATTTGGTAGTAATATGACTTCGTCTGGTGAATTGATATAATTATCACTCCCTATATTAATAACTCCATCTCTATCTAAAAAAGCTATTTTCCCGTCCCAAGAATTTGTAGGCATATCCAGAAGTTCAAGATGATCGGTAAGTTCAGCATTATCTCTGAAAGGAGGTAGCAAAATTATCACAATCCATTATTTGATTTAATGGCTTCTTTAATGATATGATTAACAATTAGTTGAATATCTTCAATTCTTTCCATGGATTTTGACGGAATAATAAGAGCTACATCTACTATTTTAGCCAATTTACCTCCACCCATATTATTATAATTTCCAGTAATTGCAATAGTAGAACAACCATTTTGTTTAGAATATAATATTCCATTAATTACATTCTCAGAATTCCCTGAGCCACTGTAACCAATAACTACATCCCCCGGTTGTATAAAAGTTGATAGTTGACCAACAAAAATATTACTAAAATCAGTATCATTTGCCCACGCAGTCAAAGAGGATGAATTATCAGTATGTGAGATTGTCCTTAATTTCAATTCTTTAGACCAATCACCTGCACTATGGGAAGGCGTACCAGCACTGCCGCCGTTACCTATGAGATGAATTGTATTTTTATTATTACGCGCATTTTCTATAATTGACCAGATTTCTTCTAACGTAGGTATAGATAATCCTTCAAGTGTGGAAATTAAACTAGAAATATATTCTTTTGTGAAGTCTGAAAAGTTGAATGACATATGCGCCTCCGACCTAACGGAAGAGGGCATCCTATTTACGGATTGATGACTTGAGAGTGGATATGAGAGACCCGGTGGGTGTTGTTGTTTACTCTATTGCCTCATCTTTAGGGTTAGCAAATATCACAATGCAATTAATAATTGGAGGCATAGGAGTTTCTCTTTTAGCATTAGGATTCCATAAAAAAAATAGTAGGTTTAATTCAGAATTATCAGCATTTGGATGGATATTAGTTGGGTTATTCTTCTACTTATACTCAGAGCATTATGTAGAAATAAAAGATCCTGTACTAGTTTTAATGACTGCTGCTGCATTACCCTCTGGGATATTAGTCGCTTTCTGGGAAGTTAGTGTTAAAGATAATCGTCCAGAGTCTCTAATTTGGTTGAAAGGTTGTGTAGTTTGGTCAATGATTCCCTATTATGTAGTATATAGCGTACCATTACTGAATATGGCATTTGTATATTCAACTGCATTGAGTACCGAGATTATTTTAGAATTTGTAGGTTTAGGAAGTTACCAATCTGCACCCATGCGAATTGATTTACATGGAGGAGGTGATATACCAATCTCAGAATGGGAAGGAAATAGATGGATATTATCTGAACCTCTCGGAGAAGCTGGTTTTTTTGTACCGATGGAAAAAGCAGATGGTACTCCTGTGAGTATAATTTTCATATTAGCATGTTCAGCTTTACAATCAATGATTGTATTTGTAGGTGCAATAGTAGCATTGAGTTCGGTTTCTTGGAAGAGACGTATGCGTGGATTAATAATCTCCATTCCTACTATATTTGTACTAAATGTTTTTAGAAATGTTGGAATAGTGTGGTTAACTGATACATATGTAAATTGGACACTATTTGCCGGAAGTGATATTGATATGTTTAATTTTACACACAGTTATGCTGCTAAGTTTATTAGTTTATTTGCAATGTTTTTAATGGCAATTGTTTTATTTGATTTACTACCGGAATTACATAAAAATATTATGAAAATAGTAAATCCAATATTAAAAATAATCAAATAATGTTCTATTAAGCCCTAGAACGAATTCTTTCAAATAATTTACCACTTAATGGCATATCATGCTCCCATGCAAATTCTTTCATGACTCTAATCGCCTCTTTTTCTAAATTAGAATCTCCAACGAAATCAGTGATTTCTATTTTACCATCACGCGTATTTGCCTTAAAAGCAGCTATTGGTTCTTCATTATGGAATACCATGTAAGCTGAGCCGAATCCAAATTTTTCCCTCAATACTCCACTAAAGTAGTGATTTAACGGATCCGATGGAGGTATTACTAAATCTCTTGTACGAATAATTCCACTTAATCCTTCAAGCATATCTTGTCTACCCCAACAAATATCTTGTAAATCATCAACTAAAAATCCTTTAATTAATGTTCCATCATCTTCAAATTCACGCATAACATCACTAATTTCTTCTGCGGAAAATGGTGTTCCTGCAAGTTTTTCAACCTGCTTGAGTGTTATAACTGGATATTCACTAACTAATTCCCTAAGGTAATTTCGTTTAATTTCCCATAAGTCTGACATCTCAGAATGATTTACCGATTTGAATCCTCCTCTGTAATCCTGTATAAGTAATCCACTACGTACTAATGGAGAAATAAGTTTTCTAAATTCAGCTCTTTTCATAGCATTTCTTTCCATGAACAAGTCTGGATCATGATGTTCTGTAAAAAATTGTAATATATCTAAGTCTTCTTCGTCAGGTGAAATATTTCTTATGGCTAAAAGGCGCCTAAAATGTGGAAGACGTGCCCAAACAAGATGTCCTCTAAGATTGGTCCCTTGATGTAGTTGATGAGCAGCAGCCATTGATTTCAAATCAACCCTAAACATTTCGCAACGACCTCGTAAAGAAAAATCATCTCTCAATTCGTTGATATTCTCTAGAGCAATTGTTTCATTTTCCCATCTAGTTTTTTGATGCAGGTAGTGATGATGGAATAATAGCCTGTTAACTTGTTTTCTTTTTCTTGGTTCAACTACCCCTCCTCTGATGTATCTCTCTCCATCTCCCATCGAAGTAAAACCTAAACCTGAAAGTAAATCCTGGATATTTGTATCGCAATCATGTACAGGAACCCCATTAAATGCATAAATAACTGATACATCTACAAGTCTATCTCTATAATTTTCTAGCAATTCAGAAAATGTTACTTTGAATTCATCCAGATATGAATGAGGGATATTTATATCTTTTATTTCCAAGTAGTCATTTACTACAAACATCAGTATTCTTCCAATTGGATCTACTCCTTTTAGAACTGGATGATACCAACCTTGCTTCAACATCATTCTTATTTCTTGAATAAATCTGCTACAGAATGGATCTGATTGTGCCAAAATTCTCATATTTCTATCCTCTGCGAGAGGAGAGAGTAAAATCTCAGCATCTTCTTTTGAAGAATAATAATCTGTTGGATCAGGTTGTAAAGCAACTACACGGACAATTTTCTTTTGAGTTTCTAGATGTCTGAGTGTTTCAGCTAATTCTTCAACTGGTTGACTAACAAAAAACCTTAGAGTATGTAATCTAACTGGACCTATTTGTTTAATTAATCTATCAAGGGCATCTTCAAAAGATAGTGGTTCAATATTGCCATGTAATTTTCTGAATATAGCTAAAGATCTTTTTCTATTAGGTACAGCAATATATTGTTTGGCTACTAGAAGTTGCCTCTCCAAATTCCCTAATGCATTTTTTATTGTTCTTTGGATGTGAATATTATCTTTACCTTTGGGATAATCTGAAAATAAATCTGTACGTGATATTCCTTCTTTAGGTATTTTATCTAAGAGTTCTTGTTCCAAATCCCCAATCCAAGGTTCTCCTCTTAATCCTAAGAATATAGGTAATTGATCTTTAAGAGTATATCCTACTCTGTTGTGTAATAGTCTACCATTATATACCTCAGTATCATGTTTAATATCTGTCCAATCCCTAAATCTGTAATTCTCAACTCTATGTAATAGCTCATCCCTTCTTTGGACCATTATTAGTGAACGAATAGCATCTTTTGGCTCATTATATAATTTGAATGACTTTTGTAGTAATAATGTTTGTAGTGTCCTATAATCTACAACATCTACTTGTCCACCTGTGATACGATACTCATCGACCCTAAGTATGAATTCACCATCATTTGTTTGAGTAAAAAATCCTATTGAAACTAGATTTTGAATCTCTAATTCTTGGAGTATTGATTCTACTTGAGCTAATGGGAAAGGTAGTCTAGAACTTAATTGCTCTGTAGTTTGTGGCCCTTCTGATCCCAACATATCCAATAACTTAAGTCGCAAGCAATCCATAGGATCTGAAAGATATGTTCTCTTCCAAGATGCTGGTTTTCCCTTTGTAAACTCTTCGCCCATTTCGAAACTTAGTCCACCGGTATACAAGGAACGTAAGTCTTCCATATTTGCGGCGCCCGCTACAGATAAACACCCTAACGTACCGTGCACTTCAGCCATGCGCATTGAAAACCATTTATTATCTATTTTTTCATCTTCAGTTGATTTGATTTTGGTAATTAATCCCCTTTCTGCTAATTCATAGACCCATTTACGGGTAGTTTCAATGTCTATTTCCTTTAGTTTTTGACTATACAATGGATTGGTAAGGGATTTTTCTAGCCCTCCTCCCATATCCATAAGACGTAATAAACTTGCAGCATCAGTAGGTATAGATACTTTGGATTGGTAGTACTCATCCAATCTTGATTTATCCAAATCAGTTGCTAATGATCTAGCTCCTAGCAAACGTCTAAGTATTTCCGGATCAACATCTTTAATGAGATATGCTCGTGTCCTCAAAGATAATAAATCTTCAAAAGAAGACATAAAGAGTGTCATGCCAAGTGGGGACGGCATTTTCACTCTTCGATGGACTATCCTAACATCTTCACTGTCCATTCTAGATATAAAATCACGTAATTGATTCATGTCTAAATCAGAACTCAAGATTTCATTCATTGCTTCTCTGACTAGTACAGAATCTTCCATTTGTCGATGTTTATGGAGTATTTGATCAGCCTTTTGTAAAAATTGTTTTGGGCTTACTTCATCAGCGCCAATCCTTCTTGGGTTTAGCATACTTCTAGAAGAAATTTCTCTGAATCTTTTCGCAAATAACTGAGAATCAATTAAATATCTTTGTAATATTTCTTCACTATTATCATTTTTGAAAATTTCAGGAATTATGGAAATTTCAACTTCATGACTCAATTTAATCATAAATCCGTTTTCATCAAAAGATAATTCATGTATAGTAATATCATCTCTTGCTGCGATTCCTGCGAATAAATATCCTAAAGCAAGATTAAATGCCCTCCCCCTACAAGTAGTAATAACGTAAGTAGGCAATGGAGACTCAACTTGCTCAACTAAAATTCTATCACTTGATGGTACTTGGAATGTTGTTGCACCATGTTCGTCTAAAAATTGTGAAATAGCATTCACTACTTGTTTATTTAGGCCTAAAGCATCTCTAAAAAATATTCTATTATCCAAACCTAACCTTGACTGAATAGTGATAATACTCAAAAGATCTAGAACTTCCTGACTTAATTCATGAGTTCTGCTAGCTGTCTCTCCTGTCCATGAGGGTATTGTTGGTCTGTAACCTGTCGCGGAAACCACATTAACCCTCGAACCTCTTATACTAGAGACACGATAAGTTGAGCCACCTAGTAAAAATACATCCCCTCCTCTAAGACTTGATACAAATGAAGAAGAAAGTTGACCTACAAGAGTCCCATCCCCTGTTAGAACCATGTAATTATTATCTGGAGCGATTGTACCAATATTTGTATAATAAATCATCTGTGCATAGCCTCTTTTACCGAATCTATTTTCTTCCCAATCGACCCACATGCGTCTTTCTTCCTCAAGAAGATCTAAGACCTCAATGTAGTCGTCATACGGAAGATTTCTATAGGGCCAGGAAGAAGATACTAAATCATATCCTTCATCAATATCCCATTCTCTTATTATTGTCAATCCTATTAAAAATTGAGCTAATACGTCTAGGGAATTTTCTGGAAACTTGAGCAAATCCATATTCCCCCTGAGTATTCCTGTCTGTAAGGCAACTAATTCTAAAAGATCATGAGGGGAACTGGGAAGAAGACGTGCACGAGGTAATCCTCCAACTTGATGGCCAGCACGTCCTATACGTTGTAATGCAGTGGCTATTGAACCAGGAGAACTGACTTGAATTACCAAATCTACGGAACCTATATCTATACCCATTTCTAAACTAGAAGATGATACAACACATCTGAGCATTCCATGTTTTAATTTTTGTTCGACATCTAATCTAATATTTTTATCCATAGATCCATGATGACCTTCAACACCTTGAAGACCGGCCACTTTTAGTTTTTGTACAACCGTTTCAGTCATATTCCTAGTATTAACAAAAACTAACGTTGTAGTATGTGCTTCTACTAGTTGCTTAATAACTTCTATATTTTTTTCAAGTATTTCTTTGACGGGAATGGAGGAGAATCTAGGAGAAGGTAGAATAATATCTAGATCTAAGTCTCTTGAACCAGATATTTTAACTATTGAGACTTTTTGAGGGACTTTTTCACTTTCTCTTGAATCACTAGCTACTAAGAATTCAGCTACCGCCTCTAAAGGCTCCATTGTAGCGCTTATACCTATTCTTTGTACATCTGAGTCAATGACAGAATCCATTAATGCTAGACTTAATGATAAGTGAGTTCCTCTTTTAGTAGGTACCAACGAATGCATTTCATCGATTATCATCCATTTCATGCCATTTAAGATAGGTCTAAATCTTTTAGAGGCCAAAGCTAAAGCCAAAGATTCCGGAGTAGTAATTAGTATGTGAGGAGGATGTTTTAGCATTCTTTCTCTTTCTTTTTGAGGAGTATCTCCTGTTCTCAAACCTACTTTTATTTCCTTGGCCCTATTAGGTAGAAAACGATCTTTAATTTCTGTGAGTGGTCCAATTAGATTTTTTTGAATGTCATTAGCTAGTGCTTTAATGGGAGAAATATATACACATTGTACGGTGTTATCTAAAGATCCATCTAAAGAACGTCGTACTAAATCATCAATAATAGAAAGGAATGCTGTGAGGGTTTTTCCTGATCCTGTGGGAGAACATAAAAGTAGATGCTCACCATTTAAAATTTGTGGAATTGCAGTTTTTTGTGGTTCGGTAAAATCTGGGAATTTATCTATAAACCAATTACGAACTGGAGGGCATAAGCGCTCAAGAAGTTCTTGAGTTTCCATCTTAGTATCTACATAATCAATTATTGGCATTTTTTTATTGGCACCTTACAGTGTTCAAGGGAATTGAAATCATACATTAATGCTTCCTTGATTTGATGTTTAAATAAGGAAAAATATCAAAATAAAATATAATTTCAATTAACGATAATGACATAAATTATCTAATTTTTACGATGGTTTGAAAGACCTTAGGTACAGACAGTTGATTAAATATGTCTCAAGAGCATAGACTAGATAGATTAACATCATTATTAAAAAGGAGAGGTGTAATACTTCCTTCGTTTGGAATTTATGGAGGTGTTTCAGGGCTTATGGACTATGGTCCAATAGGGGCCCGAATAAAACGAAAGGTAACAGATTATTGGATAAACCACTGGATTAAGCAAGGAGACATTGTAGAGATAGACTCACCTACGATAACACCAGAACAAGTACTAATGGCTAGCGGCCATGTTGGAGAATTTAATGATTTGATGACCGAATGTAGGAGTTGTAATAGTATTTACAGAGCAGATCATTTGATAGGAGAGTTACATGAAAATCCAGAGTCACTTGGAGAAATAGAAATGAATAAACTCCTGCAGTATAAGTCAATAATTTGTTTAAATTGCGGAAAAAATGATTGGTCACCGTCAAAACCAATGAATTTAATGTTTAAAACTGGTATAGGGGCTATGAAAGACCAAAGAATAGCATACATGAGGCCAGAAACGGCACAAGGTATGTTTATGTTATTTCCATCACTTTATCGACATTTTAGACAGAAATTACCATTTGGTGCAATTCAAGTTGGAAAGGGATATAGAAATGAAATTAGCCCTAGACAAGGAATGATTAGACTACGAGAATTTAACATGGCTGAATTAGAATATTTTATAGATCCTAATAACCCGCCTATTGAAGATTTGAGTACTAACCTATCATTAATAAATATGATACCAAATCCTGAAAGTGAGTTTGAGTCAAAATATAATATAACATTTGATAATGCATTTAACATAGGATTAATTAAGCATCCGACTGTTGCATTTTTCTTAATGAAAACATGGGATTTCTTAGTAGAAATAGGAATAGATGAAAGTAAAATTAGATTTAGA
>CEOP01457839.1_pt1 | contig 14709 bp, 10 predicted proteins | sample 361301 | NCBI WGS metagenome assembly CEOP01 (sample SAMEA2619548, study PRJEB7988) | marine metagenome | biome: marine biome (ENVO:00000447); feature: deep chlorophyll maximum layer (ENVO:xxxxxxxx); material: "saline water (ENVO:00002010), including plankton (ENVO:xxxxxxxx)" | depth 55 m
TTGGCATGGAAGAGGCCCCGAGTTCAAATCTCGGCACGTCCACCATCCAATCAAACGAATATTGGTCAAATTTCTAAACAATAGCGCAATTTATCAACTATTTTTTCAATTTACTGATTTTGTCGTTGAAATAATCACTGCACCAATCTTGTAGGGGTCACCGTTCGAAGCAGGGCGGCGATCCTCTAAACGGCCTACCCATCCATCGTTTGGCACAGATGCAGGAACACGTATAGAAGCACCACGATCCGATACCCCGTATGAGAATTCATCAATAGATTGAGTCTCATGAAGACCCGTCAATCGCTCATCATTGTAAGCACCATATACTGACATGTGCTTCTCGATGTTTTGACCGAACGCTTCACAGATGCTATCGAACAATTCTTTCCCTCCTTTATCTCTCATGGCACCGTTTGAGAAATTAGCATGCATTCCTGAACCATTCCAATCGCCCTTGATTGGCTTGGGATGGTATTCAATGTAGTATCCATAACTCTCTGTCAAGCGATCTAGCATATACCTAGCAACCCAGAGTTCATCTCCAGCCTGCTTTGCACCCTTAGCAAATATTTGGAATTCCCACTGCCCACAAGCTACTTCTTGATTAATTCCTTCAAAATTAATGCCGGCAAGAAGGCACAAATCAGCATGCTCTTCTACTAGGGAACGCCCATGGGTGTTCTTCCCACCTACTGAGCAATAATACAGGCCCTGAGGACCAGGATAACCTCCTACAGGGAAACCGAGAGGTAACTGAGTTTCTACATCCATAATGAAGTATTCTTGCTCATATCCGAACCAAAAGTCATTATCGTCATCATCTATCGTGGCTCTCCCGTTACTTTCGTGTGGAGTTCCATCTGGATTCATTACTTCGCACATTACCAAAAAACCATTGTTTCGCTGAGGATCAGGGAAAATATTGACAGGTTGAAGTAAACAATCAGAAGCACTACCATCAGCTTGTCGAGTAGAGGAACCATCAAACATCCATACTGGACATTCTTCAACTGTCCCGCCGAAATCTTTCCTTACCATGGTCTTGCTACGCAGATTCTGTGTAGGTTCGTATCCATCTAACCAAATGTACTCAAGTTTGCTAGGTTCGCTCATAGAAAAAACGGGTAAAAAATAAGCCTATCAATTATTCGCAATATTAATTCTTAAAAATTCAATATTTATTCAAAATAATGTTCAAATGCTCAATAAATGGAGATTAAAATGTTCAAAGTGATAAATTAATAACTTGAAGAAATTATCCTTTTGAGACCAAAGAGAAATTAATCCGTCTCATGTACGGAAGAACGCCGCAATGATGAATGTCCTCAGCCTGACGGATTGATGGGCGAACTGAGCGGCACCAGAGGGATTGCATGCAGAGCATAATCGGCCCAGATGGACGAACATACCTACCCATGCCTCAAACAAAAGTTACTCGACCCAAGGATGAATTACCCATAGGCAGAATTTCCTCTCCTTGGAAAGTATATGGAAGAACTCTAGGTATCGTTATTCTCTCTTTCATGATGGTTCAATTTCTTGTTCTAGGAGTAATCGGCTTACTTGAAGGAGATCCATGGTTAGCATTCTTTGGAGGACTGTTTGGTCTTCCTTTCATAGCTACTATTGTATTTATTCAACGCCCAAAAATAATGGATATTAGAATCGCAACTCCCGATCTTGAAGGAAGTAATTACCATGTTATATCTGAAAATCAAACGCTATGGACTCCTATGCCCACTTCATTTTCTAGACACCTAATCCGCGATTCTTCTGCACTCGATATCCCTTCATCTAGAAAAATCTGGAGTATCTTTTTTGCTCTTATTTCGACTTCGATACTCATTTCTATCGCACTTTGGTTAGAAATAGGAGGTGCAATAATGCTTATTGTTGCAGTAGGCATTGGAATCCCATTTTTTATTCTAGGATTTTCAATTCCAGTAATGGGATGGTGGGCAATATCTCGGGAAAGGTTGGGTTTGTTAACAAGAGAACGTGATGCAGAAACATGGTTATTTCTAGGGATGATGTCGGCATTCCCTGCTATTCTAATTAATTCATACTTATTTCCTGGCATCATTCAAAGTCTAGGAATAGAAATGACCCAAGAAGCACTAATGAGTTGGTCTGCGATCATCAGCGCCCCATTGGGTGAAGAAATCTGCAAAGGTATTGCTGTAGCAGTTTTTTATGGATCAATGAATAGTGGAAAGCGAGGTTTTCAAATTGGATTTACCGTCGGATTAGGGTTTGCTCTAATAGAGAATTTACAATACATACTGATTTCATTTGGTGAAGGATTTACTGGATTCGCCCTTACTTCTCTTATACGTGGTATTGGATCAATTCCAGGACACGCTCTCTGGACAGGCATTACTGGTTTTTCTATAGGAGTTCTAGCCTCAAAAAATAATCAAAAATTAATGCCTAACGAGGATAAAGAAAAGATTCAGGTTTGGAAATTATTTGACCCAAATACAGGAAATGAAATCACCAACAATACAATTTCAACAAACAGAGCAACACTAACTCCAATTAATGAACAGCCTCATGACTGGTTTACTTTATCCAATAATGAATTAGTACCAAAAATGCAAGATAAGGGGAGAGGTATTCGCCCACCATCTAATGTATCATTTGCTCTAATTACTGCTATTTTGGGTCATGCATTGTGGAATGGAACTGCGGTTGGCGTGGCATGGTTTTCCATTATATTAACACAAAGCGAAGGAATATCGATTATCGCCTCATTAATTGCTAGTATAGTAATGGTAATATCAGTTTTAGGGATTGGAAATATGATGCTCAATGGGGTTGCCGAAGATGATGAAAAACATATATTCTAACTTATTTAGATAAATTTAGGCGATGACTTCATTGGTCATTAATATCCGAATTGGGTTGAATAACATGTTAGATTCTCTGGCTGAACCTAATGTTGCCATTACCTTTGGCTTAGTTTTAGCACTTGGAATCATTGCAGCAGTCAAACGTTTTCTAGACACTAGTGGAATTATTGCCGCGGGAATAATTGGAATTATTGTAGGCATTGGGGGGCATTGGACATGGCTTGCAATATTACTGATATTTCTTGTTGCAGGTTCATTTGCTACTCGGTGGTCATATGAGGAAAAAGATGCAATGGGGTTGGCTGAAGCACGAGAAGGAGCGAGAAACTGGACAAATGTGATCGCTAACGGTGGGGCTCCAGCATTAGTTTCTATGTTAGCTTGGCTTTCTTCTGATTCAATAATTTGGGCTGCACCATTCCTAGCAGCAGTTGCTGTTGCATCAGCAGATACATTAGCATCAGAATTTGGTGTATTAGACCCCAGAGTGCGTATGATAATATCAGGTAAGCATGTTGCTGCAGGAACAAATGGAGGGACGTCTCCGACAGGTCAATTGGCTGCAGCCGGTGGGTCTCTACTAATCACATTCTTAGGATGTATCCTGTTTACAACATTCAGTGAAGGATTTGATACAGACATTGTACGCGTTTTCTGTGTTGTTTCACTCATGGGTTGGACTGGATGTCAAATTGATTCAATCTTAGGTGCTTTATTCGAAAATAGAGGGCTAATGACGAAAGGACAAGTGAATCTAATCTCCATTGCTTTTGGCGCTGGAGCTACTTACCTACTTCTTGGCCTAGTCTAACTTGATAATCGACGGTTTGAACAACCCCTGACATCACATCGATACATGGACCGGGGCCAGAGGCATGTCAAGGGTCCAATCTTAATTGGCTTCATTTTACTATTTCTTTGCACCGGAACAAGCCTCGCAGAACCTTCCACAAGCGAGATTCCTGAAGGTGAAGGGACATCGATTTTCTTCCCGACTCCTCACAATCTTTTCCTGAATAATGAAAGTTCATTGGATCTAATTTACCCAATAGATTCAGGAGAACCTCCTCAAATTGATTTTAACCGATTAAGTAGCCAATTAGTTACTGTTAATTCCCCACCTGTCGATCATGCTACTAGATTCGAAGGAAACATTACTGTACGTATTTTTGCAGGACTAGATGTCGAAGGAAGTACTTGCCGATTAACAAATCCACTTCCAGGAACTCCTGCAGATGCCGAAACACAATTTACAGTTCGTGTATTAGCTGGGGGAGCAGAAGTATTTCAAAATCAAACAAATAGAGAGGCTCTTGAATTTGATTGGACTGCTCCGTTTGAATTTACAACATCTGCATGGAATCTTAATTTCACATTAAGTCAAGGAGATGTAATCACTTTAGAAATATCAGTGGAACATAATTGTGTAATTGGAGGAGGATTATATTTTGATAGATACGATACTGCATCAAGAATAGAATTGGATGGAGTATTATTCTCCCCTTCTATTGAGGCTAAGGTAGACCAGAATAAAGCCGCCAGAGTTGAATTCATCCCAGGCACTGTTTGGGGAGATGAAACAATTACCAAAACAGTTGTTGAAGTTGCTGGAACATATAATTCATGGCCGGAAACCGTTCATGGAAATTGGCAAGAAGAACAACGATTAAGTCATTTTGAAACACCACATAGTACACGAGTTGGCGAGGGAAATCAAACTGTTTGGGTATGGTCAGTAAATGGAACACTTGAACCCGGAATTCACATGATAGATATCTGTATGTCTTTATCCGATTTAGATCCAAATGAAGATTGCCATATGGTTATCGTTCATCGTTTCATGGTTGAAGAACCTGAAGCATCGCTAGGTAGAGTCGGATATCTTGTAGCTCTAGTCCCGATTACTACCTTAGTATGGTTGGGTTCTTCCCTAAGGATTGGCCCATTACCACTCCCAGCATATGTTGTTCTGTTGATAATGGGATTAGCAGTAATGATCCCTGCTGCAAGCCTACCTGAAATCGATATTGGAGAAGTAAGAGACGAATCCGCGGCGCCTGGATTTAATCTTTTGAGTCACTCAGGAACATCTTACAGCATTAATGACCTTCTAGAAGGAAATGACGCATTAGTTCTAGGAATCTTTGAAACTGATTCACCTAATGCAGAACAACAAAGAAAAGATTTTCTCAATTCCATTGAAACAACAGATTCTATTGCTTTTGCGCAACTTGCTACTGGAGAAGATGTTAGAGCCATAGACATTGATGAACATGCATCAAACGTAAATGGGACTTGGCCAATATTATTGGATGAAAAAGGGGCAGGCATTGCTTCTCAATTCCCAAGTGGTGCTACTGACTCCATCCTCATTATCGATAAGGCAGGATTCGTATCTGAATGGGTTCCAGGTTCAGTAGGAAGTGACTCCATCGTTGAAATGGTTGATTCAGCAGGAGTAGGTTCTGGAAGAAGTGCAATTGACCTTTTCTTGGGAGTATTCATTGGCGCTGGGGCTATCCTACCACTAATACTTCTTTCACTTCCCAGAAACAGGGTAGAACCACCAGAAACTGTAATGATTCCAGGTGCAGGAATATTGGGAACGATGGGTGCAAATGCTATTGGTTTCGGCATATTGGCGCTACCAATGTCAATTTTCGCACTCATTCTAAGAGGAAGTATGTGGCCATACATTGAAATTATTCTGGCATTTTGGATGATTTCAAGCTCAATACAAATGCTTCGAAAAGGTAGTGTCTTAGAAGTAAATTGGATCACAAAAAGAATTCATTCTAAATTACCGGAAAATTACCAACAATGGAGAGACTTTGATACATTTTCCGAAGATGCGTCTATAGGATTCTGGTTTGCATGGATTTCATGGATTGTATATCCACTACTAATCCCTCAAACGGTTGCTGCTCCTATTTGGACAGGATTATTTGGATTATTAATCGGAATAACTTCACTGATTTTCCACTTATGCATAGCTGGAATCATTGGTCTGACATTGAGAGCAATTGCTGGAATTGCAGGAAATATTTCTATCAGTTTGGGTCGTTTTAGTGCCGGAGCGAGACCTAGACTATGGGGAGCCACATCTATGGTTCTGGGAATTTGGATTCTCCTTTACCTAATACTTGGTCAACTCATGGCTCGTTTAGGATGAACTCTTGAAATGGAAAAATACAGACATCGATAAAGGGAAATACTCTAGTCGGTAAACATGAGAAGTACCTCTGCATGGTTGGTTGTTTCAGTTATATTGATTCTAATTATTGCTCTAGCCCCGGAACCAATTCTAGAACAACAAACAGAAGAAAGAACTGTTCCTGATCTTCCAATCCCACCTTCACCTCCGTGTCCTGAGGGGTCAGAATGCGCTCAAGACCGCACATGTGACCCAACAATCGAATATTCCCCCCCAATTCTAAATCAAGAATGGAATGCAAATGGTTCATTCCGAATTTTCTCTTCTCCTAATCTTGTAGATCTCAACAATGATGGAATATTAGATGTAGTTAATGGAATGGGGATAGAAGAGCAAGAGGTAGGTGCAATAATAGCCTTAGATGGAGAAAATGGTTCTCATTTGTGGCAATCAAATGCAAATGCTGAACTCTTTGCTACTGCTCAGTTCAAGGACTTGAATAAAGATGGTCGCGAGGATGTTATTCTTGGAGGTAGAAGTCATCAACTTTTGGCAGTAGATGGAGTTTCAGGCGAAACAATTTGGACATTTGATGAGGCAAACTATGGAACAAATAATGATTCAATTGAATGGTTCCAATTCTACACTGGACAATTTATTCCAGATAGAAATGGTGATGGAATTGAAGATTGGTTGACATCCAATGGAGGAGATCCCTCTAAAGGACCAGGAGAACCTCGTTCCAATGGTTTCATGATGATTATATCAGGTGCTACTGGTCAAATTCTATCCTATGCTCCAACTCCCGATAACAAAGAAACATACATGTCACCGATAGTATACCAACCACATCCAGAAATGGAAATCGAAATCATCTATGGCACAGGTGGAGAAACTTTCAGCGGGAGCCTATGGTTAACTTCTATACAAGCCATAGAATCGGGAGATATCTCTAATTCAATCAGACTAATTGAGCCTAAAGAAGGAGTAGAAAAAGGAGTAATGGCACCTCCAGTAATTGTTGATATTACAAATGACGGTATTCTTGATATTGTCGCACCTACATTTGATGGAAGAGTAGTAGCTATTGACGGTAGGAATTACAGCAACATTTGGACAATAGAGGTAAGAGATCATGCTTTTGATGGAAATTCACCAGATATTGAATCATATGCTTCGCCTGCTATTGGATATTTTACAGATGATGCAATTCCTGATGTTTTCGTTCATTTTGTAATCGGTGCTTTCCCTGATTATTTCGCATCTACAAGTTTGATGATTGACGGAGGAACTGGAGAGGTGATTTGGAAGAATGATTCAAGTCATTCTGGATTCACCAGTCCTCTTGCAGCAGATATGAATGGAGACGGCCGAGATGAAATCTTGATGATTAGAGGAGGAGGACAGATGTTTGAAAATACAGGAGAATTTTCATTTTACCATGATATCGAAATCTTAGACTCATGCACTCTATCCCATGAACTACTGATTCAACGAGATAAAATGAGTATTGGAACTCCAACTTTGGCAGATATAGATGGAGATGGTGTTTTGGACCTTATTGCCACAGATACTTCAGGGTATTCTGGAGCCAGTTGCAGTATAATACGTTGGAGTTTAGGAGTAGATTCTCCAAATTCAATTTCATGGGGTTCATACCTAGGTACGAATAATGATGGTATTTTCTAATTTTATAATGAAGATATCAAATCTTGTAATACTGCAGTAGGATCTTCTGCCTTAGTTACTCCACTGGCTAACAAAACTCCATGGGCACCTAACTGAAGTGCCATTTCTACGTCTTCTCCAGTTTTTACTCCAGCTCCGCATAAGACTCGGACATCAGGATTAGCCAATCGAACTGCTTCAACAGTGTTTGAAACAATTCCTGGGTCAGCAGTGGTGACGCTAATATCTCCACCAATCAATTCAGGAGGTTCAATAGCAATAAAATCAGGATTTAAGGCGGCTAATGCAGATGCCTCTTCCACTGTAGCCGCACAAATACATGTAGTGAAATCTCTAGGCAACATTTCCAAAACAGATTTCACATGATCAAATGAAACACGACACTCTGAATGATTCAAGATAGTGCCACTAGCACCATTGGAAATAGCTGTGAAAGGAGAAAGATGACCGGTATTTGAACCAAAACCTACTGGATCAAGATGCTGCGTCCAGACACTCAATCCTTGGACATTATTCGAAACAGCAAATAGATCAAAAGATGAGACTACTGACACCATTTGTACGCCAGATTTCTGTGCAGCAAAAATAGCCTTTGCTAACGAAATAGCAGCACTAGATTGAGCGGTTTCGTATGTCTTATGATTGACAACTACTAGGGGCTCCATGCCCAACCCAATACATCCCACGTTTTGAGAACACCGGCGCGGTTCTATTCTTCAACTAACTAAATGAAAACGTTCTTTTCGTTCTTAGACCAACTAGGAGCCATTCCTGAAAGTTTAGCCTCCTCAATCATCTCTTTTCCATTTTTACTATGACCATACATCAATTCTCCAGGACTTATACGCATATTCCAGTAGATTTCAAAAATCTCAGCACGAATTCTTGGTCTACAAAATAACTTAGGTACTGCATGCAACATTACAGGTTCAATTCTTTCATTAATTCCCTCTTTTGGATCAAACCACCAAGGGAAAAATTTGGAAAGGAAGGTATCAACTAATATCTTATCCAAATATTTCGATGAACGTGGAATAACATAGCGAGGTTTGTTGTCTAATGGACCTAAAACTTCACTTAGAGCATTACAAAACATCTCAGACTGTTTTTCATTACATCCTTCAAGATGAACTCTCATCCATCCACCCTTTCTTTCTCCACCTTTCATAGAAGTATCAGATGGAAGAAGTTCTAGCTTGATCATACTCTCAAGAATCACAGATGCTATGGCTTCAATTAACGAACCATCGGTCCATTTTGTTGGTCCGGTTAATGGCCATTCATCCTCACCCCCTCCTTCTGGTTTCAGTTCTATTGCTGATCTTGGAACGGCATCAAATGGCTCACCAATCTTCCATAAATCTCTAGCTTTAGAACGATCTTTTGATCTATCTAACATATCCCTATTGAAGACTGCCATTCCTTCGCTAATCGCTTCTTCCGGAACCTCAGTAAATGCAGGGTGAACATGTCCAACTCCCTTCTCTATTGCAGAATCATCACAAACTCCATACAACTGCTTATGCTTCTTCTTAAATCGATCATAATCATCGAAACCTTTTGCAAACTCTTCTGCAACACAAATGATATCCCAATTATTTGCAACCTTTTCTGGCCATTCACTATCAAGTCTAATCGATCTACCTCTTAATTGATTGATACTCATTTCAGTAGTAACGGAAGTCAAGTCAATCAAGACATTGATCTTTGATGCATCCCATCCTTCACCCAATAAACCTCGAGTTCCGACAATACAGTTTGTTACCCCCCTTTGGAAAAGATCTGTTATCATTTCAATGTAATTTCTAGGCACCCAGTCTTTCCCTGAGCCCCTAATATCATGATACGGCCCTTCAATTACATCAACTAATTCTATCTTCAAACCCTTTCTATTTATCCAATTTCTACATTCAGAGATGAACTCACCAACTAGGTCATCATCAACTAAAACTGTACTACCTGTCATCAATATAGGATTAAGATAATCAGTATTCTCATCTTGTACTATTGCTCTAAATGCTGCTACAGCTCCACCGGCTTCAGAATCAAGTACTCCTTCAACTACTGCCATTGAAGACGTCTTCTCAAAATCAGTAACTACAACTGCACGAATCATTGGCCCCAGAGCTTGCATTTCACTACTTAGAATATTCAATAATGCCTCCAATTTAGCTTCGGAGTAAGCCATGATTCGACCAACTGGAGATGCAGACGGACGCACGCCTGTCTCCGTAATCTGTCTACCAAGAAGTCTGAATCGAGAAACTGCCTCTTTGGCTAACTCATGATCTTTAGGACTCTTTGAAAGACGTAATCCTCTACGAACATATCGTTCGACCATAGTCGTATACATCTCTAAATCGGGCACCTGTTGTGCTCGAATGGCTTCAGTTGTACTAGGTACACCTTCAGGTAATGAGAAACCAATATCCTCAAGATGTCGTCTCGTAGTATTCAGAAATTTATTTCCAGATGAATCATCAGGGATGGTTGGCCATTCCTTGAAATCTACACCTGCTACTTCTTTTGGTTTTTCTATACCTTGTAATAACCATTCATTCATTGGAGGTATCCTATCAGAATCTTCTGTATCCCTTTCAGATTGTAATAATTCTAATAGTTCCTTAAATTCTTGATCGACCTGTGCTATGTATTTCATTTCTTTAGCAGTTGGCCTAACGAACTGAACTAAATCTTGGTATGGAGCAAGGTTTGAAGCTCGAACTAGAGCAGGTATAGGAACATGATAATCGACTTCTCCTAACAATGAAACATACCTATCTCTCGATTCTAGGTTCGCCTCATCTGGAGGAGTTGCAGTCAAACCTAATATTACTGGGTCACCAAAAAAATCCTTTAATGTAGTCAGAATATCTCCCCAATGATGCAATAAATGATGACATTCATCGAGAATAATCAAACCTATTCCTGCTTTTTGTAATCTTTTCACATGTCCTTTAGAAGCAGAATGTAATTCCCACAAAGGATCTCCTGAAGATTCGGTATTTTCTCTAGCTTTTTTTCTATAGACCGACATTCTGTTAGCAAAATATTCGGGATTTCGTTCACAGAGATCATTTTGCCAAGTCTCTGCTATGGCTAAATTTTGTGCTTCCCCATCTTCGATTAATTTGTTAGCCCACAATTCTCGAGCAAGAACATCTATCTCCTGATTTCCACGAATCGGCATTGTCAATGCTTGGTAGGTTAGTGAAGTAAGTAATCCAGGCCGGCGAGGATCTGTACTAATCTCCTCTTCTTTACCATCTAAATCAAATAAAGAAGTTCTAGCAGCCCATTGAGCTTGAATAGCAGAGTTTGGAGATAGTACTAATGTTCTCTCTCTAATCAGATCTGACCAAACATAGAGACCTAATACGGTTTTACCTGAACCAGGGGGAGCAACAATATGAAGTCGTTTTTCACCTTTCTCTAATTGTTCTCTAATCACAGAAGATGCTTCAACTTGTGATGGTCGGAGAGTACCTGCAAAGTGAATATTCCCAAATGACGGGCCTCCCATGTTCTATGGATATAAATCAGACATAAGTGAGTGTCGATGATTATTCTTCGGGGAAACGTCCGCCTCTTTGTATGTGCCCGGCTGGAATTTTTGAATCAAAATCAACTACTACTTCGTTTATTTCGACCTTTGAACCAATTACGGTGTTTGCTCCTATCATGCACCCTTGAACTTTTGAATCAGGACCGACTATACATTGATCTAATATCGCTGAATCTAAAATTTTCGAACTAGAATCAATTGAGACATTAGCTCCAATGGATGATCCTGTTACATTTTCACCAATTTCTGAAAGAGTCCAATTTGTACGATCAATAATTCCCGAATTATGTCTGAGGTTAGAAATTGATGTTTGAACTGCCTCAATATACGAAGAAGGAGTTCCTGCATCAACAAACCATCCTTCAAAGGGAAATCCACTTAGTCGACCAGATTCCGCAACCTTTGGATAAACATCTCTTTCAATACTGAATGCTCCTTTTGGCATCATTTCAAATAATTCAGGCTCGATCAAATATGTTCCAGCATTTATTAGATTTGAGAAGGCTTCTTCAATAGGTGGTTTCTCTTGAAAACGACGAATTAAAGAACTACTAACCTCAAAATCTGCTACTCCATACCTTGAAGGATCTTCGACTTCCCATAGAGATAAAGTAGCCAAAGAACCACTATTCTTGTGCTGTTTTAGCATGTCTTCAACAGATAAACTAGTCAGAAGATCACCATTGATAACACAAAAAGTTCCTCCAGACAGATATTCTTTACAGTTTACAATTGCTCCTCCGGTACCAAGAGGTTCTGTTTCTTCAACAATCAAAACTTCATATGGTAAATCGAGCAAAGAAAAATGGTCTCTCATTTTCTCGATTCCATATCCTGCAGCAATCAAAACTCGATCTACTAAATGTTCAGGAAGAACATCAACAACGTGTTGAATCATTGCTCTGTCTAAAATAGGGACTAGTGGTTTAGGCATATGAAGAGTCCAAGGACGAAGACGTGTGCCAAAACCACCAGCTAGTACGACCACATCCATATGGTTCGGATACAGCCCTCTCTCAAGTGTATTCTCCCTAATCGGTACTTTTGATACGCGGTCATGGTTAAGGACATGTTTCAGCAGAGGGGGGGTTGGGGAGAAGGATGAACATCCACGAGTACCAAGGTAAGAAACTATTCAGAGATGCAGGAGTTGCCGTTTTAGACGGAAGGCATTGCACCACTGTAAACGATGCACTAAACGCATATGACGCACTAGGAAATAAGGTCGTAGCAGTAAAAAGTCAGATACATGCAGGAGGAAGAGGAAAAGGAAATTTATACTCCCCGGAAACTAGAGATTTAGTCATGGAAGGAGGAGTGAAGATTGCATTCTCAAAAGAAGAAGTCGAGACTTATGCAACAAATATTCTTGGAAATATCCTAGTAACTAAACAAACTGGAGAAGAAGGGAAACTAGTAAGACATCTATATGTTGAATCGGGATGCGATATTGCCCACGAATACTATCTTGCCATGCTAGTAGACAGGGAAGAAAAGTCAGTACTAATTATGGCATCAACAGAAGGAGGAATGGATATTGAAGAAGTTGCAGAAAATAATCCGGATGCTATTCACAAAATATGGGTTGATGCACATGCTGGACTAATGCCTTTCCAAACTAGAAATTTAGGAGCATCACTAGGACTTTCAGGTTCTTCTCTCAAATCATTCTCTAAGATGTTGCCCAAATTGTATCACGTTTTCATCAGCAATGATTGTTCAATGGTAGAAATTAACCCGCTAGTGAAAACCTCTGATGACCAAATAATTGCACTTGATGCCAAAGTAGGTTTTGACTCAAATGCTGAATTTAGACATAATGCTTCATGGGATGAAATGAGAGATATGTCAGAAGAGGAAGAAACAGAAATTAGGGCTAGTGAAGCCGGTTTATCATATGTCAAACTAGATGGAAATATAGGATGTCTAGTTAATGGCGCAGGATTAGCTATGGCTACTATGGATGTTATTCAACTGTATGGGGGAGAACCTGCAAACTTCTTAGATGTGGGCGGTGGAGCGAACGAAGAACAGGTTACTACTGCTTTCAGCATAATTCTAGAAGATCCGAATGTCAAAGGCATATTAGTGAATATTTTTGGAGGAATTATGAGATGCGACATTATTGCACGTGGAGTAATTGCTGCAGTTGAAAATCTTGGACTTGAGGTCCCATTAGTTGTCAGATTAGCCGGAACAAATGTGGAGCAAGGTAAAGAAATTCTTGCAAGTAGTACCCTGAATATTCATCCCGCTGATGACCTTGCAAGCGGTGCGCAACGAATAGTCGAACTGATTGGAGGTGGAAACTGATGTCAGTCTGGATTAATGAAGATGCGAAGGTAATCGTACAAGGAATTACTGGGAATCAAGGTCAATTCCATTCCACGAAAATGGCAGAGTATGGAACAAATATTGTTGGAGGTTGTACTCCAGGAAAGGGAGGGCAAACTGTTGATTTAGGCGTAAGACAAGTCCCTGTTTGGGATTCTGTTCAGGATGCAATAATAGAAACAAATGCAGATGCATCGATAGTATATGTTCCACCTCCATTTGCAGCAGGAGCAATAATGGAAGCCGCTGAAGCTTTTGATAGAATCAAAGGAGAAGGTGTAATCGTTTGCATTACTGAAGGAATTCCGACTCTAGATATGGTCAAAGCTGTTGCTTATGTTTCCGATAGACCTGGTGTTCGATTAATTGGGCCTAACTGTCCAGGAATTATCACACCTGGTGAAAGTGGTGGTGCGAAACTGGGTATCATGCCGGGACATATTCATGCTAAAGGAAGAATTGGAATTGTCTCAAAATCAGGCACACTAACTTACGAAGCAGTTGCACAAACAATGAGTATTGGAGAAGGCCAGTCTACTTGCATAGGAATTGGTGGAGATCCTGTTAATGGAACCGGATTTATTGATTGTTTAGCCGCATTTGAAGCAGATCCTCAAACAGAAGCGATTGTCATGATAGGAGAAATTGGAGGAACAGCAGAAGAAGAAGCGGCTGAGTGGGCAAAAGAAAATGTCACCAAACCAATCGTTGGTTTCGTTGCAGGCGCTACTGCACCACCAGGGAAAAGAATGGGGCATGCTGGAGCAATTATTAGTGGAGGAAAAGGCACAGCAGCAGAAAAATTTGCTGCATTTGAGGCCGCGGGAATTCATATCGCTAGAGACCCTTCTGTAATTGGATCAGTCTTGAAACAAGCTCTCCAAGAAGCCGATTTACTATGATTAATTTGGAGGGCCCTTTCTCTTAGGTCCTTTAGGACCACTAGGAGGGCCTCCTTTCTTTGGACCATTAGGAGGGCCTCCTTTCTTTGGTCCACTAGGGGGGCCTCCACGACTGGGACTCTTTGGTCCACTAGGCCCCTTCGGACTACTAGGGGGGCCGCCACGACTAGGACCCTTAGGGCCACCTGGAGGACCACCTCGACTAGGACC